>OUWB011181986.1_pt1 | contig 37976 bp, 34 predicted proteins | sample 1779821 | NCBI WGS metagenome assembly OUWB01 (sample SAMEA3914806, study PRJEB12502) | metagenome | biome: forest; material: soil | place: Canada | collected 2011-08-03 | depth 0.1 m
GTGTCGTTCCTGCACCAGCTGGCGACCCTGCCGCACCATCCGGATTCCCTGCCGATCAACAATCTGGTCGCCATTTCCGGCACGCCGCTGGGCGAGAAGGCTGTGAAGGACGGCGGCATTTCCGGCCTGGAATTCGTGCGTACGGTCGCCGTGGCGCGCATCGTCTGCCCGAAATCGATGGTGCGGCTGTCGGCCGGGCGCAACGAAATGAGCGAAGAGCTTCAGGCCCTATGCTTCCTGGCCGGTGCCAATTCGGTCTTCGTCGGCAACCAGCTCCTGACCACGCCGAACCCCGAACGCGGCAGCGACGCCCACCTGATGCAGGCCTTGGGTCTACGGCCGATGCGCGAGACCGCCGCGACGATCCCCGCCTGACTTCACGCGCAGCCTTGCGGACAAGGCCATCCGTCACAAAAAGTTACGCCCGATATCTTGGCGGGCGAGCGGGCGGGTGTTACCTCTGGTTTCATGAACAAACACATGAAAGACAAGGCCGCGACGACGTCTTCCGCGGCATCCGCCATCGTCCAGCAACTGAAGGACCTCTACGCCACCTCGGTCGCCAACCTTCAGAAGGATTTGCACGCCTATCTCGACCAGCGCGAACGGCCGTCCCGCGCCGCCCGCGACGAGGGCCGTTACGCCTATCCCCGCCTCACCGTGGTGTGGAGAGGCGTGCCCGACAGCGACGACGAGGCGCTGATCCAGAACAATCGCCATCCGCAGGTCAACCGCGCCTTCGCCCGGTTCTCGCGGCCCGGCACCTATTCGAGCTCGGTCACGCGGCCGGACCTGTTCGGCGACTATATCGAGGAACAGCTCGAGCTGATCATCCGCGACTACGGCGCCGAATGCAGCGTCAGCCTGTCCGAACAGGAAATCCCCTATCCCTACGTGCTCGACGGCGCCGGCCTCGACCTCAACCGCGTTTCGGCGCTCGACCTGACGCGGCATTTCCCGGCGACCGAACTGGCGCTGATCGGCAACGAGGTCGCCGACGGCATGGACCTGATCGACGAGCACGGCCACCGGCCGCTGGCCCTGTTCGACGGCCTGCGCACCGATTTCTCGCTGGCGCGGCTGAAGCACTATACCGGCACGCCGGCCGAGCACACCCAAAGCTACATTCTGATGACGAACTACAATCGCTATGTCGATGTCTTCGTCCAGTTCGCCCTGGAACAGCTTAAAAAGCCGGACAGCCCGTTCACCGCCCTGTCGTGCTGCGGCCAGTTCGTCATCGACAAGGACACGCCCAATCCGGAAGAGCTGATCGCCAATTCGGCGTGGCGCAAGTTCCAGATGCCGGCCTATCACCTGATGGCGCCGAACCGCCAGGGCATCACCCTGGTCAATATCGGCGTCGGCCCGTCCAACGCCAAGAACATCACCGACCACCTGGCGGTCATGCGGCCGCACGCCTGGCTGATGATCGGCCACTGCGGCGGCTTGCGCCCGTCGCAGAGCATCGGCGACTATGTACTGGCGCACGCCTATCTGCGCGACGACCACATCATGGACGACGTCCTGCCGCCGGCTATTCCGATCCCGGCCATCGCCGAAGTGCAGCAGGCCTTCAACGCCGCTGCCGTACGCGTCACCGGCGAGGACGGCGATGTCCTGAAAAAGCGGCTGCGCACCGGCACGGTCGTCACCACCGACGACCGTAACTGGGAACTGAAATATTCACTGAGCGCCCGGCGGTTCTCGCTGTCGCGCGCCGTGGCCATCGACATGGAATCGGCGACCCTGGCCGCCCAGGGCTATCGCTTCCGCGTCCCCTACGGCACGCTGTTGTGCGTCTCGGATAAGCCATTGCACGGCGAACTGAAGCTGCCGGGCCAGGCCAACCATTTCTATGAGCGGGCGATCGCCGAGCACATTCAGATCGGCATCGAAACGGTCAGCATCCTGCGTGACTTCGGCACCAAGCTGCATTCGCGCAAGCTGCGGGCGTTTGACGAGCCGCCGTTTAGGTGAGATCTGAGCGGGGTAGGCCCCCTCCGTCGCGGGCTTTCGTGCTTCGCACGAGCACCGCGCCACCTCCCCCGCTGCGCTTCGCTTGCATGGGAGGAAAGGTCGCTATGAAAAAGGAGCGGAAGGCGGGTGCGATGTGCGCACGATCCCGCTGTCCGCTCCAGTCAGATCAATGGACCTCCATCCATTAGGATTGAGATATACAACGAGAGCGGCAGTGAAGAGAGCACCGCGCTTTACGCGCACGTCTTAATCCTGCATAGCATCCTGAGCCTTCGTCTCAACCAAATCGAATCAAGTTGCTGTGAATGTTGCCGTTTTCAGCCTCACTATTCTACGCGGCCCGCGAAAAACTTCCCTGGGTTGAGCCGCAACTATATCTTCGGTCGTGGTGCGCACGGCCGGGCGCGGCGGCCCTGACTTCGGACGGCGGACCTCAGGGGAGGTTCAGCTACTTGCTGGCCGAACCCGATGCCGAGGCCGAACTGCCGCCGGCCGACGACACCGCGGCCTTCCTCCACGCCGCCTGCGCCTTTGTCCGGGCGGACGACAGGCCGGACCTGCCGCCGTTCAGCGGCGGTCTGGTCGGCATGGCGGGATTCGAACTGGGCCTGCGGCTGGAAAACCTGCCGCGCGCGCCATTCCGCATCGAAGGCGGTGCGGCCTGGCCCGAACTGATCGTGCGCCGCTATCCCGGCCTCCTGGCCTTCGATCACTATGACAAGGTCCTGACCGTGGTCGGGCGCGGCGGTGACGCCGTGGCGGCCGAGGCCGTACGCGACCGGCTGGCTGCCCTGTGGCGAACGACCGAAGCCACGCCGGTGCCGGCCGGCCGTTTCATCGAGGCGGCGCTACGATCGGAGACGCCCGACCCGGTGCACGAGGACAAGGTCGCCGCCGTCATCGGCCAGATCCATGCCGGCGACCTGTTCCAGGCCAATCTGGCGCGGGGCTGGACCGGGCGGCTGCGCCCCGACCGCACGCCGGCCGACCTCATGGCCGCGCTGCATGCCGCGGGCGCGGCGCCGTTCGGCGCCTATGTCGATCTCGGTCCCCAGCGAAGCGGTCCTGGAAATATTGTCCGTATGATCGTTTCCAACAGCCCCGAGCGCTTCATCCGTCTCGACAGCGACGGCGGGTTGGAAACACGGCCGATCAAGGGGACGCGGCCGCGCGGCGCCACGCCGGACGAAGACACCGCCCTGGCGCGCGCGCTGCTGGCCAGTTCCAAGGACCGCGCCGAGAACCTGATGATCGTCGACCTGATGCGCCACGACCTGGCCAAGGTGGCGCGGGTCGGCAGCGTCGCCGTGCCGGCGCTGAACGCGCTCGAATCCTATGCCAATGTCCATCATCTGGTGTCGACGGTGACGGCGCGGCTCGAGGCCGGACGGACGGCGGCGGACGTGCTGCTGGCCACCCTGCCGCCGGGCTCGGTCAGCGGCGCGCCCAAGGTGCAGGCGATGAAGGTGATCGCGGCGATGGAGGCGGCGCGCGGACCCTATTGCGGCGCGTTGTTCACCGTCGATGCCGGCGGGGCCATGGAGTCCTCGGTGCTGATCCGCACGATCGCCCTGGAAAACGGCGGCCAGGGCTGGAACCTGCGCGTGGCGGCGGGCGGCGGCATCGTCGCCGACAGCGATCCGCGCGAGGAACGTATCGAGACGGAGACCAAGCTGTCGCTGATCCGCAGGGTGCTGGAGGGCGGGGTCTAACCGCACTTCCTTGTTACCCCTGTTTCAGGATAGAGCGCCCCTCCGAAAGCAAAGCTTTCGGCAAGCGCGACCGCGCGCCGCGCCCGTTGGCGCGTAAGCCCGCGCGGCGCTTGAGCGCACAAAAATGAGCGCACAAAAATGAGCGCCAAACAAAGACTCAGACCGGTTGACTTCGTCAACCGGTCTGAGTGACTTGATTGCCGTTGCGCGGGTGGTGGTAGAAGGTGTCGGTGATCTTGGTCGTGCCGGGCAGGAAGTTGCCGATCGGCGAGACGTAGTCGTACTCGACCTCGGTCATCATCATGTACTGGCCCTGGGCCAGTTGCGTCGTGGTGATCTGCGCGATGACCGTCCCCGTCGCATAGTTGGTCCAGTTCGAATTCTGGCTCCACATCACGACCGCGTGGTTCGACGTGTTCATCTCGACCTCGGTCAGCCGCATCTTCAGCCCCGTCGTGCTGAAGGGCTCCAGCATCGAACCGCCGATGAACCACAGGTCGCTCAGATTGGCGGCGGTCAGATTGTCCGACTGCGACGCCAGGTCGCCCAGGGTGGCCGCCAGGTGCGAGGTACGTTGCGAGGCCATCAGGCCGAGGGTCAGCTCGGCCATGCCGAGATAGGCCATGATCAGTACCGGCGCGACCAGGGCGAATTCGACGGCGGCCACACCGCGCTCGTCGCGGCGGAAACGCAGCAGGGCTTTGAGACGACACAGCATCAGAAGGGCTCGTTGCGGAAGATGACCTTGGCGGACAGCAGGGCGTCGCCATTGGAGAGCGTCGACAGGCCGGGGTTCAGCAGCGGCGTGAACAGCGGCCAGCTGTAATAGGCCCGCACCTCCTGGATATCCGAGCCGGTGCCGATAATATAGTTGAGGTTGGTGCTCAGGACCCCGCTCGTCACGGGATCGCTCAGCGGGACGCCCGCGAAGGAGGTGTAGGTATTTACGTCGACCGACAGGTTGCTCATGCAACTCCCGGACAGCCACCCCATATTGTTGCAGATGTCCTGCATGAATTGGGCCTGGGAGGTATTGGCGGCGGTGATCGTGCCGACGCGAATGCCGCGCGACACGGTTTCGGTGGCGTTTTCCAGGGTCGTGGAGACCATGAAGACCATGGCCAGTTCCACGCAGGCGCACATCATCAGGACCAGCGGCGCCGCGATCAGGGCGAACTCTACCGCCGCGGCCGCCTTGCGGTCGCGGCCGAAGCGCACGACGAACGCGTCGCCCGAGCCGGCGCGGGCCTGGGCGGCGCCCGAGCGCATAAATGTGCGAAGAAACGCCAACATGGAGCGCGGTTGCGCCTTTCGTCGTGGAAGATGACTCCACTCTAAACAGTCGCGGTCAACAGCCCGTTAAAGCACCGGAGAAATCTAACTACTGCCCCGTCTCGGTCTTGGTCGCGGAGAACAGGGTCGTCGTCGTGGAGGTGCCGGGCTTGGCCTGCTCGGCCGGCGCCTGACCGGAACCGCCGACGTCCTCAGCCGGTTGACAGACATTGGAGCAGTCCATGACCGAGGCCACGGCGCCCTTATACATCATGACGGCGTCGTGCTGACCCGCGGTGACCAGGATCTGGCCGTCGAAGATCGGGTGGCCGTCACGATCGAGAATGGTCACCGCGCTGGAACCGTAACCGCGGCCGATGACATAGATGATATGCGAGTCGACGACATTGACATCGGCAATACTGGGATTGGCGACGATGACCGAGCCGGCCGACGCCGGCAGAGCCACCCGCAGCACGCCGTTACGCGTGACCGTCAGCCGCTCGGACGCAACCGCCTGGCCGGCGAGCGCCAGCAGGGCCAGTCCGGTCGTCGCTGCGATTTTCACTGCCTTCGAAATCATTCCAAATGTCCTGTCCGGTTGCCTGCCGCCCCTGCGGCGCTCTGTATGGCGCGGGACGCATCACGACTCACGCCCGCATCTTGCCGGCGATTGTCTGACGCTGAGGTTACCTGGAATGGTAAACAACAATTCTTTAAAATTAATAAATGAAGCTTTAACCCCGCTATTTTCGTTTTAATTCAGTATAAACCATGCTTAATTCAAATTAAGGTTACCGGGAATTAATAGTAAAACTAATTTAACCAAAGAAAAATTTCTGATTTACTCGATTTTTTACTTGCGATTAATCAAGGCGCGCTAGATTGGCACCGTGTTCGGGAGCAGATGAGCCATTTACTCAGGTCCCCCGAGACGAGAAATGGTCAAACTGCTGCAACGTTCTGAGTTTTAAAGAGGATACTCACATGAACAAGTTCTTCAATCGCTTCGCCAAGGATGAATCTGGCGCCACCGCTATCGAGTACGGCCTGATCGCTTCGCTGATCGCCGTCGCCATCATCACCATCCTGGGTACGCTGGGCACCAACCTGTCGACGACCTTCTCGAAGGTTTCGGCCAAGGTCGGTTAATCCGCCCCGCCAAAAAAGACACGGCTCCAAGACGCCTCATGTTTATCCAAAAAGTGGCTACCACTTTTTGGCATGAGGCACCGGGGCCAGACTTCCGGGCCGCAGACTTTCTTAGAGGTCTGCGGCCTTTTTCATCCCGATATCCCGCCCCACATCCCCCAAACGATCCCGAGACCATGCGCGTGAAGCTTCCCTCAATGAGGAGTCTCATCAAGAGTCTGGCGCCGTTCTTCAAGGACGAGGGTGGCGCGACGGCGATCGAATATGCGCTGATCGTCGGCCTGATCTTTCTTGCCATCGTCACGGCGGTCACGGCCTATACCCAAAACACCAACGCGCTTTACCAGCACATTTCCAACGCCGTCATCGGCTCCGGCGGATAGAGTTTTTATGCGCTCAAGCGCCGCGCGGGCTCGCCGCACGAGCGGCGGCGGGCAGTCGCCCTTGCCGAACGCTGAAGCGTTCGGAAATTCGCGCTCAATCGTCGGCTTCTTTCTGCTCAAGCGCCGCATGCCGCGTTAGGGCAAAGGTAACCCTGTTCAGGATACAACGACGCGGTTGTTGTTCCGGAGCCAAAAGTCCGTGCTGATCCCCCTCCTGTTCGCCCTCGTCTTTCCCGCATGCCTGGTCTGGGCGGCGATCAGCGACATTCACTCCATGACCATTCCCAATCGCCTGACATTCGGGCTGGCGGTCGCCTTCCTGCCGGTGGCCTTCCTGTGTCACCTGTCCGTGGCCCAATTCGGTCTGCATATCGGTCTCGGTCTCGCCGGGCTGGCCTTCGGTGTGATTCTGTTCGCCCTCAAGGTGATGGGCGGCGGTGACGCCAAGCTGATCGCCGCCACCTGTTTGTGGTTGGGCGTGCACGGCTCGGCCGCCATGCTCATCTATACGGCGCTGGCCGGCGGGGTCCTGACGCTGGGCCTGCTGGGGGCGCGCAAGGCGCCGATCGCCGCCGTCACCGGCGCCCTGCCGTCGTGGCTCAATCGCCATCTCGATCCCCAAGGCGACATCCCCTACGGCGTCGCCATCTGCGCCGGCGGCCTGTTGGCCATCGGCCAATGCGACCTGCTGCCGCTGCTGGGCCTGTAACCGGGCAAGGCGGGGCCGCGACCGCGAAAACCGCTCCCGGCCCATTCACAGCCCGCTTAAAGAGCAGCGCTTAAAGCTCTGGTTGAGCTGATTTAACATTTTCGCCGTAGCGTCCCGCACTTTAGGGCAACGTTAACCTCCCTTAAGCAAACTCACCACGTTGAAGCTCAACGGACGGGGCTGCGCGTGCGTGTCCGCGTCCTGTCTTCCTAGGGAATTTGGCTGAATGAAGACGTCACGTTACGTCGTATTGGGCATCGCGGGCGTCGCCGGCATTTTGCTGTTCTTTCTCGTCCACGGCATGATGTCCGGCAAGGCGACGCGTCCGGCCGTGGCTTCGGTGGTCGCTCCGCCGGTCCAGACCGTGCGCGTGCTGATCGCCGCCCACGATATCAAGGCGGGCTCGCGCCTGGCCGACGCCGACCTGCAATGGCAGGACTGGCCGATCAATACGCTCAATCCCGCCTATATCATCGACGGCCCGCGTCCGGGGACCGCCGCGGCCGGCAGCGAGGAAGCCGCGCGCCAGGCCGGCGGCACCCAGGCTCTGGCCGTCGCGGCGTCCGACGCCGCGCGCCACGCCCTCACTCCCGGCGCCAAGGAAAGCTATATCGGCGGCGTCGCCCGCCAGGACATCCTGGCCAATACGCCGATCACCGACACCCAGGTCGTGCGCTCCGACGAGGGCGGCTTCATGGCGGTGATGCTGCAGCCGGGCATGCGCGCCATGGCGGTCCAGGTCAGCGTCGACAACACCGCCGGCGGCTTTATCCTGCCCGGCGACCACGTCGACATCATGGCCACCCACCAGACGCCGAAGGTCGGCGGCGGCACCAACGATTCGGTCGAGACCGTGCTGCGCAATATCCGCGTCCTGGCGATCGACCAGCAGGTCCAGACCCAAAAAGACAAGCAGAGCGTCATCGGCGCCACCGCGACGCTGGAGGTCAGCCCGAGCGACGGCCAGGCCCTGACCCTGGCCAAGGCGTCGGGAACCCTGTCGCTGATGCTGCGCTCCTATGCCGATGCGGACGGCCCCGCCGGCGTGGTCGCCGCCGCGCAGCCGAACAGCCAGATGGTCGTCCACGTCTTCCGCCCCGGTCAACAGACCGCCGACGTGACGGTATCCCGATGAGACAGTCCCTCATGACCCGCTTGACGTTCACTCTCTTTGGCAAAACCGCCCTTCTCGCGCCCGTCCTGGTCATAGGCGCCCTTGCGGCCCTGCCGGCCGCCGCGACCCCGCAACCCTACCGCCCGGCGGTCGCCGTTCCGGTGACCGGTGCCGTCGCGCCGGTACATACCGATATTCAGACCACACCGGTACGCACCCAGGTCATCGACCTGCCAAAGGGCCGCTCGGCGGTTATCGACCTGCCCGCCGACGCCGGCGATGTCTTCGTCTCCAACCCAAACGTCACCGACGCCGTGCTGCGTACGCCGCGGCGCGTCTTCATCATGGGCGTCAATGCCGGCGTGTCCGACGTGCTGTTCTTCGACGGCAATGGCCGCCAGATCCTGAACCTGTCGGTGCGCGTCGATGCGGCGACCGATGAGCTGTCCGATACGGTACATCGCCTGTTCCCCAACACCCATGTCGACGTGCAGAGCCTGAACGGCCAGGTCGTGCTGTCCGGCATGGCGGCCGACGACGCCCAGGCCGATCAGATCCTGCGCCTGGCGCAAAGTTTCGCCGACAAGCCCGAGCACGTCATCAACCTGATAAGCATCGCCGGCAAGGACCAGGTGACGCTGAAGGTCCGGATCGTCGAGGTCAATCGTACGACGATCAAGCAGTTGGGCTTCAACAACTCGTTCACCATCGGCAAGACCGGCGGCGTTCAGTATACGATGAGCCAGGCCCCCAATTTCGGCGTCAACAACACGCTCCTGGGCGGCATAACGGGTGGCTACAAATACGATTCGACGCAACAGCCGGAACTGCAAATCCCCTGTTCCGCCGGCGTCAGCGGCACCTGCTACGGCATCATCAAGGGCCCTCAGGACGCCGCCAACTGGGCCACGGCCATCGCCGGCACCACGGTCGGCAATGCCGGGCTGAACCAGGCCCTGTCCAATCTCGAGGCCTTCGAACGCGTCGGCCTGGCGCGCACCCTGGCCGAGCCCAACCTGACGGCCGTGTCCGGCGAGTCGGCCAAGTTCCTGGCCGGCGGCGAATTCCCCGTGCCGGTCTCCCAGGACAATGAGGGCCGCATCACCGTCGAGTTCAAGCCGTTCGGCGTCGGCCTGGGCTTTACGCCGGTGGTCATGTCGTCCGGGCGCATCTCGTTGAAGGTCTCGACCGAAGTCTCGGAACTGACCAATACCGGCGCCTTCACCTCCAGCACCACCCTGACCATTCCGGCCCTGGACGTCCGCCGCGCCGAGACGACCGTCGAGATGCAGTCGGGATCGTCGATGATGATCGCCGGCCTGCTGCAGGCCAATTACAAGCAGACGGTCGCCGCCCTGCCGGGCCTGACCACCCTGCCGATCCTGGGCGCCTTGTTCCGCTCGCGCGACTTCGAGAACGACGAGACCGAACTGGTGGTCATCGTCACGCCCTACATCGTCAAGCCGGGCGATCCCGACCAGTTCCAGACCCCCGCCGACAACCTGCAGATCGCCGGCGACGCCGAGACCGTCTTCATGGGCCGCCTGAACAAGGTGATCAAGCCCAAGGACGGCGCCCCCGGGTCCGCCCCCGCCGCGCCCAGCCAACCCTATCAGGCCCCCGTCGGCTATGTCATCGAGTAGGAGCCGTTCCATGTCCTGTGTCCGCTCCCTCCTGCCGCTTGGCGTCCTCGCCGCCGCGCTCGCCCTGTCGGGCTGTCAGTCCGTCGCCCAGTTGGACGGGCATCCGGCGCCGCACCCCGACCCGGTCCTGCCGGTATCGCAATATGCGATGACCGCCGACACGCAGGTGCGCACCATGAATTTCCGCGTCGAACGCGGCCTTTCGGACAACCAGCGCCATGCGCTGGACCAGGTCGCGTCGCGCGCCGCCTGGACCGCCGATGTGCCCGTCGATGTGCAGATCGTCACTTCGGGCGATCCGGCGGCCGTCGCCACCGGCCGCGCCATGGCCGACTATCTCTATGCCCATGACGTCGCCGACAAGGACCTGAGCCTGAAGAGCGCGCCTGACCAGGCGTCCGATATCGTCACCGTCAATCTGGTCTTCTATCGGGCGCATCACATCGACTGCAACCAGTCGTGGGAAAACCTGGCGGCCACCGGCGGCAACCAGACCTATGAGAACTTCGGTTGCACCGTCACCGCCAATATCGCCGCCCAGGTCGCCGATCCGCGCGATATCGACCATGCGCACGCCGAGGACCCGGCCGACGCCAGCCGCAAGTCCGCTATTTTCGACAAGTACCGCCAAGGCAAGATCACGTCCGCCGATGAAGACGAAAATGCCAAGGGCGCCGTTTCGACCGCCATCCAATAAGATCGTTCAAGGCACATCATGTCTTCCACGCCAAAGCATCAGGATCCGTTCGACCACTTCGACGATATCGAGGACGAATTCGTCACCGACTATCGTCCAGGGGCACCCGCGTCGGGCCAGAAACCGCTTGGCCCGAATTCACTGGGCTCGGAGTCCTACGATCTCGACGAACCGTTCGCCGCGCCCTATTCTGAAGAGACGGAACTGGTGCGCGACCCGTTCGCCGACGAGGACGACCTGCCGCCCTCGCCCGTCCAGCGCCAGGCCTTCGCCGCGCCGCCGTCCGGCGCCGCTTTCGGTCACGCGCCGGCCGAGGCCCCGGCTGCTGCCTCGGTTACCGGCGCCAGCGCCTTTGTCTCGGACGAGGACATCGGCATCATCTCGATTCCGCGCATCGCCATCCACTTCTTCCCGGACACCGAGGAGACCCTGCAGGCCTGCGATACCGCGGCGCTCGACCGGCGCATGACCCGCGCCCAGTGCCAGGTCCGCCGCGGCGGCATCTTCGAAGCCATCGATACCTACAAGCACGAGCCGACCCCCACCCTGATCATCGTCGAAAGCCCGGCGCGCGGCCGCGACCTGCTCGATCAGCTGACGCAACTGGCCGAGGTCTGCGACGCCGCGACGAAGGTCGTGGTGATCGGCGCCCACAACGACATTTCGCTGTACCGCGAGCTGATGCGCCAGGGTGTATCGGAATATCTCGTCGGGCCGATCGCGCCGCTGCCGCTGATCAAGAGCATCGCCTCGCTGTTCAACGACCCGGAAACGCCGTTCGTCGGCCGCGCCATCGCCTTCGTCGGCGCGCGCGGCGGCGCCGGTTCCTCGTCGGTGGCGCACAACTTCGCCTACAATCTGTCGGAACAGATGCAGGCCAATACGGTCATAGTCGACTATGATCTGCCGTTCGGCACGGCCGGCCTCGACTTCAACCAGGACCCGCCGCACGGCGTCGCCGACGCGCTCAACGAGCCCGAGCGCCTCGACGCGGTGCTGCTCGACCGCATGCTGACCAAGTGCACCGAGCGGCTGTCGCTGTTCTCGGCGCCAGCGGCGCTCGACCAGGACTACCTGGCCGGCCCGGAGGCCTATGAGGAGGTGTCGCGCAAGGTGCGGGCCTGCGCGCCGTTCATCATCATGGACCTGCCGCATACCTGGACGCCGTGGGTCCGCTCGAACCTGATCACCGCCGACGACGTCATCATCGTCGCAACGCCCGACCTGGCCAGCCTGCGCAACGCCAAGAACATCATCGACCTGTTGAAGCACGCCCGGCCGAACGATTCCGCGCCGCGCCTGGTGCTGAACCAGATGGACATGCCCGGCCGTCCGGAAATCCCGGTGAAGGATTTCGTCGCCGCGCTGGGGCTCGAGCCGGTGTGCCAGATCCCGTTCGACGCCAAGCTTTTCGGCGGCGCCGCCAATAACGGCCAGATGATCGCCGAGGTGCAGCCATCCGGCAAGGTCGCCGACGCCTTCAGCGCGCTGACCGCCGCCGTCACAGGCCGCGCGCCCGCCAACGCGGCGAAAAAGGGCGGCTCGTCCTTCCTTTCCAGCCTTTTCAAGAAGTGAGCTGAGCCCAGGTGTTTGGCAAGCGTCCGACAGACCCCGGCAAAGGACCCGCCCCGGCGCGGCCGCAAGAGCCTGCGCGCGAGGTCCGTCCCCAGGCCCTGAGCACGTCGCCGGGCGGCCCGAAGCCGGGTGGTCAAAATTCGTCTGGCCAGACCGCGCTGCAGCAGAGCCAGGGCCTGCTCGCCAAGGTCGGCGGCGCGCCGCCACCGGCCACCGCCACGTCGGACATCGCCACCCGGCCGCAGTCGGCCGAAAACCGCCCCAATGCCGCAGCCGCGGCCGCCGCGGCCGGCAAGTCGCCCCTGCCCGACCTGGCCGGCGAAAAGCGCGCCGACGGCCCGACGCGCCGGACGACCGACCAGCCCAAGCTGGCCGCCGGTCTCGACCAGATGCACAAGGCGCAGGCGGTCACCGAGATCGTTCGCGAGCAATCGGACTATTATCACGCCACCAAGACGGCGATCTTCAACGCCCTGCTCAACACCATCGACCTGAGCCAGCTGGCGCAGCTCAATCACAAGGCCGCCTCCGAGGAAATCCGCGACATCGTCGCCGAACTGGTGGCGATCAAGAACGTGTCGATGTCGGTGGCCGAACAGGACAACCTGGTCCAGGACATCATCAACGATGTGCTCGGCTATGGTCCGCTGGAGCCCCTGCTGGCGCGCGACGACATCGCCGACATCATGGTCAACGGCGCCCAGCGTGTGTTCATCGAAGTCTCGGGCAAGGTGCAGCTGACCAATGTCCGCTTCCGCGACAACCAGCAGCTGATGAACATCTGCCAGCGCATCGTGTCGCAGGTCGGCCGCCGCGTCGACGAATCCTCGCCGATCTGCGACGCGCGCCTGCCCGACGGCTCGCGGGTCAACGTCATCGCGCCGCCCCTGGCGCTCGACGGACCGACCCTGACGATCCGGAAGTTCAAGAAGGACAAGCTGACCATGCGCAACCTGGTGGACTATCAGTCCATCAGCCCCGAAGGAGCGCGCGTGCTTGGCGTCATCGGTGCCTCGCGCTGTAATATCCTGATTTCAGGCGGTACCGGTTCGGGCAAGACCACCCTGCTCAACACCCTGACGGCGTTCATCGACCCGACCGAACGCGTCGTCACCTGCGAAGACGCCGCCGAACTGCAGCTCCAGCAGCCGCACGTGGTGCGCCTGGAAACCCGGCCGCCGAATCTCGAGGGCCAGGGCATGATCACCATGCGCGACCTGGTCAAGAACTGTCTGCGGATGCGTCCCGAACGCATCATCGTCGGCGAAGTCCGCGGACCGGAGGCCTTCGACCTGTTGCAGGCGATGAACACCGGCCACGACGGCTCGATGGGCACCTTGCACGCCAATAGCCCGCGCGAGGCCGTGTCGCGTCTGGAATCGATGATCACCATGGGCGGCTACGGCCTGCCCTCGCGTACCATCCGCGAAATGATCGTCGGCTCGATCGACATCATCGTCCAGGCCGCCCGCCTGCGCGACGGTTCGCGCCGCATCACCCACATCACCGAGGTGCTGGGCCTGGAAGGCGACGTCATCGTCACCCAGGATCTGTTCGTCTACGAAATCGAAGGCGAAAACAAGGAAGGCAAGATCATCGGCCGCCACCGCTCGACCGGTATCGGCCGGCCACGCTTCTGGGATCGCGCCCGCTATTACGGCCTGGAGCGCGAACTGGCGGAGGCTCTCGATGCGGCAGAATAAGCAGGTCTCGACCGTGCGAAGCACGCCTGGCACCCAACCGCGCTCATACCGCGAAGCGGTAGCGCAACCATGATCCTCGCACTCATCGCCATTCTGACCATCGTCATACTCGGCAGTGTTGGCTTCGTGCTGACCAGCGGATCGTCGAGTTCACCGGCCCTGGCCAAGCGCACGGCGGCTTTCGGCGCGGGTACGTCGAGCCGCAAGCGGCAGAAGGGCGCCTCCAAGTCGCCCGAGGACCGGCGCAAGCAGATCACCGAACAGCTCAAGGAAGCCGAGCGCCGCGACCGCAAGGCGCGCCTGACCTTGCGCGCGCGCATGCTGCATGCCGGCCTCGAACCCAATATTCCCATGTTCGTCAGCTATAGCGCCGTCCTCGCCGCCGTCGCCTTTGTCGTCCCCTTCCTGGCTCTGGGCAGCCAGACCATTCCGATGCGCCTGCTGATCAGCGCCGGCGCGGCGTTCGGCATCGGCTACGGCCTGCCACGCTGGGTGCTGAGCTTCATGTGCAAGGGCCGCGTCAAGAAGTTCACCGAGGAATTCCCCAACGCCATGGATATCCTGGTCCGCGGCATCAAGTCCGGCTTGCCGGTGCACGATGGCCTGAAGATCATCGCCAAGGAGAGTTCGGCGCCGCTGGGGCCCGAGTTTCAGCGTCTGGTCGAAAATGTCGGTGTCGGCCTGTCGCTGGACGGCGCCCTGGAAAAGATGACCGAGCGCGTACCGTCGCCGGAACTGCGCTTCTTCAGCATCGTCATCGCCATCCAGCAGAAGACCGGCGGCAACCTCGCCGAGGCGCTGGGCAATCTGTCGACCGTGCTGCGCGCCCGCAAGATGATGCGCGAAAAGGTCAAGGCCCTGTCGTCCGAAGCCATCGCCTCGGCCAGTATCATCGGCTCGATGCCGCCGGGCGTCGGCGGGATCGTCTCAATCGTGCGCCCGCAATATATCGGTATCATGTTCACCGACCCGCGCGGGGAGATGATGCTGCTGGGCGGCGTCGTCTGGATGGTGCTGGGCATATTGTTCATGCGCCGGATGATCAACTTCAAAATGTAGGCGATTATCATGCAGGATTTCGCCAATTTCATCATGTCACCCGCCACGCTGATCGGCGCCGCGGTGGCCATCGTCGTCTTCTTCGCCGTGCTGACGCTGGGCCGCAGCATGACCGACGGCGACGAGCTGAGCAAACGCATGAAGGCCGTCGCCACGCGGCGCGAGGAACTGCGCCGCATTTCGCGCCAGTCGGTCGGCAAGGAAACGGCCAGCATCCGCCGCCAGGATTCGAGCCCCTATCGCGCCATCGTCGAAAAGCTGAATCTGCGGACCCTGCTCGAGGATCCGAAGGTCGTCGACAAGCTGGCCATGGCGGGTTTCCGTGGACCGAAGCCGGTATCGACCTTCTATTTCTTCCGCCTGGCCATGCCGTTCGTCCTGGGCGCGATCGCCGGCTTCTATCTGTTCGGCATGCATCTCATCAATACGACGGTGCAGATGAAGATGTTGATGACCGTGGTCGCCTTCGTCGCCGGCTATTACGCCCCCAACATGTACATTTCGAACCTGGCCGCGAAGCGCCGGGAATCGATCATCTCGGCCTTTCCGGACGCGCTCGACCTGATGCTGATCTGCGTCGAGGCGGGGATGTCGATCGAGGGCGCACTGCAGAAGGTGTCGGGGGAAATCGGCACCAATTCGATCGAGCTGGCCGAGGAGCTGTCGCTGCTGGTGGCGGAACTGTCCTACCTGCCTGAGCGCCGCATGGCCTATGAGGGCCTGACGCGGCGGATCAACCATCCGGGCATCAAGTCCGTATGCACGGCGATGATCCAGGCGGAAAAATACGGCACGCCGCTGGGCACCGCGCTGCGTGTCATGGCCAAGGAAAACCGCGAGCTGCGTTTATCCGCGGCGGAAAAGAAGGCCGCCGCCCTGCCGGCGCAATTGACCGTACCGATGATCCTGTTCTTCCTGCCGGTGCTGTTCCTGGTCATCCTGGGCCCGGTCATCATCCGCTTCAGCGATACGCAAAAGCATAATCCGTCGGCGCCGATCGTGAATTCGCACCCGGTCGAGAAGAAGTAAGAGCTGGGGCCACAGGCCCCAGACCCCGAAACCGGAGCAGGTGATTACGAGGATAAACATCAAAAAGCCGGGACCAAAAGTCCCGGCTTTTTGATGTTTAATCACATAAACGCTGTCCCAGTTCCGGGGTGCGGGGCCTGCGGCCCCGCGTCTTCCCCTCTACTGACAGGCCAGGCATTCCTCATAATCGGTCCGCGGCGTATCCATATGTTCGACCACCGCCTTGGCTTCGCTGCCGGCGTGGGCGGCGCGCTGCACCGACTTGGAGCGCAGATAGTAGAGCGACTTCAGGCCCTGCTCCCACGCCGTCCAATGCAGCATGTGCAGGTCCCACTTGTCGACATCGCCCGGCAGGAACAGATTGACCGACTGCGACTGGCAGATTTCCGGCGTGCGGTCGGCGGCCAGCTCGACCACCCAGCGCTGATCGATTTCGAAGGCGGTCTTGAACAGCGCCTTTTCGTCCTCGTTCAAAGCATCGAGATGCTGCACCGAACCCTCGTGCTGCACGATCGAGTCCCACACCTCGGAGGTGTCCAGGCCCTTTTCCACAAGCACCGCCACCAGATAGGGGTTCTTCACGGCGAACGAGCCCGACAGCGTCTTGTGCGTATAGATATTGGCCGGGATCGGCTCGATGCCGGCCGAGGTCCCGCCGCAGATGATCGAGATCGACGCCGTCGGCGCGATCGCCAGCTTGTGCGAGAACCGCTCCATCACGCCACGCTCGGCGGCGTCCTCGCACGGCCCGCGCTCCTGGGCCAGCTTGACCGACGCCTTGTCGGCCTCGCGGCGCAGGTGCTTGAACAGGCGGTTGTTCCACGACTTGGCCATGGCCGACTCGAAAGCCACGCCCTGGGCCTGCAGGAAGGAGTGAAAGCCCATCAGGCCGAGGCCGACCGACCGCTCGCACATCGCCGAATAGACGGCGGCATCCATCGAGCCCGGCGCCGATTCGATGAAGTCCTGCAGCACATTGTCGAGGAAGCGCATGACGTCCTCGATGAACATCGGCTCGTTGCGCCATTCGAGGAAGCTCTCGGCATTGACCGACGACAGGCAGCACACGGCGGTGCGGTCATTGCCCTTATGGTCGATGCCGGTGTGCAGCATGATTTCCGAGCACAGGTTCGACTGCTTGACCTTCAGGCCCAACTCGCGCTGGTGCTGCGGCATGGCGCGGTTGACCGTGTCGGAGAAGATCAGATAGGGCTCGCCGGTCTGCAGGCGGATTTCCAGGATCTTCTGCCACAGCGAACGGGCGTCGATATAGCGCACGACTTCGTTGTTCTTCGGCGAGCGCAGACCGAACTGGAGACCGTCGCGCACGGCTTCCATGAATTCGTCGGTAATGCCGATGCCGTGGTGCAGGTTCAGCGATTTGCGGTTGAAATCGCCCGACGGCTTGCGAATTTCCAGGAATTCTTCGATTTCCGGGTGGAAGACGTCGATATAGACGGCGGCCGAACCGCGGCGCAGAGACCCCTGCGAGATGGCCAGGGTCAGCGAGTCCATGACGCGGATGAAGGGGATGATGCCCGAGGTCTGGCCGGCACCCTTGACCTTTTCGCCGATCGAGCGAACGCCGCCCCAATAGGTGCCGATGCCGCCGCCATTGCTGGCCAGGGCGACGTTTTCGTTCCAGGTGCCGACAATGCCTTCGAGATTGTCCGGCACGGCGTTGAGGAAGCACGAGATCGGCAGGCCGCGCGCGGCGCCGCCATTGCTCAGCACCGGCGTCGACGGCATGAACCACAGCTTCGACATGTAGTCATAGATGCGTTGGGCATGCTCGCTGTCGTCGGCGAAGCTGCGCGCGACGCGGGCGAACATGTCCTGATAGGTCTCACCGGCCATCAGATAACGGTCGTCGAGGGTGGTCTTGCCGAAATCGGTCAGCAGGGCGTCGCGAGAGGGATCGGTGACGACGCTCTTCACCAGGGTGAATTCCGGCCGAGCCTTCGGACGCACCACCATATTACCCTTGAAAGAGGGTGTCGCGTCGCGTTTCGCCGCATCCATCGAAGCCATAATACCTTACCTCAAACCCAAAATCTTAACCACCGCGGTGCGGCCCTTAAGGAGCTGTTAATAACTAGATATAGTGTCTAAACAGTCCGTATGGCCCACATATGGGGCTCAAGTCGGGTGCTTCGTCAAGCGGCCAAGACCATGTTTTGGCAAACTTTTTAGTAAACGGAGTCTTAAGCCGGGTCTTTCGCCAAGCGGCTCAAGGGGTTGGTGACGCGATGCGGCAATTTCGCCCCTATGACGAATCTGTGAAAGAATCATCAGAGGGTCTGAGAGGGCCCCTCGGACAGATAGCGGTCAAGCCTGTTATTGGCGTCGACGAGTACGACAGTGGGGATAATCGGGGCGTCGGTCAGCTCGAAACCCATGATGATGATCTGCTCGGCCTCGGCAATCAGGTGGGCGGCGGCGCCGTTCATGGCGATGACGCCCGAATCGCGTTCGCCCTTGATGACGTAGGTTTCGAGCCGCGACCCCGAGGTGTTGGAAACGACCAGCACGCGCTCGCCTTCCCACAAGCCGACCGCCTCCATCAGCGCCTCGTCGATGGTGATCGAGCCGATATAGGCGAGATTGGCCTCGGTGACGTAGGCGTTATGGATCTTGGAGCGGAGGACGTGACGCATTTCAGAGACTCTCGGCAATCGAGCGCCTCATATAGAGTAGCCGGGGCGTCGGCGAAAGGTCGCGGCGCAAAACGCGGGCGAGGGTCTTGTCTCTCTTAGGCTCGGTGCGTCTCTGGCCCAGGGTCATTGACTTGGTCTCCCGCGCAGGCAGCTTAAAAAGCATGCAACTTCTGATCAGGGCCCGCAGGATCGGAAGCGAGATCATTGACCGGATTAAGCCCGAATCGGCGCGAGCCGGAGGGCGAAAGAGGCCCGATGTTAAATCTGAAATTGCCATTTTAACGAAAATACGTTAAAGTATGCCATAAAAGTGGAGGTGCTAAATGCTATATCGCGTCGAAATCGAGAATTTCTTTTCGATCCGGGACCTCCAGGTCTTGGATTTGACGGTCGCGCCGAACGTTCCCGATCCCGACAACCGCTTCGCGCCGATTTTTATCGGATCCGACCTTCGAGCGCCCAAAGTTGTTGCAATCTATGGTGCGAATGCCTCTGGGAAAACGAATGTCCTCAAGGCCATCGCTTTCATTGCTGCTTTCGTCCGCAACAGTAACGCCGTCGATTTTGGTGGGATGCAGGTCGAGCGATTTAATGACCTCGAATCCATGAATCGTCCCGTCAAACTGGCGATCGAACTTGGCGGGATAATGAACCTCGACGAAGACGTTTGGACTGCAGCGTCAAAGGACGAAAGCGCGGTAGAATACGGTTGCCTGCGTTATGAGGTCGAGATCGAAATCGTCGATGGCGTTTTCACGCGGGTACTTAGGGAGGCTCTGCGCCAACGACCAAACGGTAAGAACAAGTGGCAACGGGTCTTTGAGCGGGAGCGGGACGGAAATGTTTATGGCTCAGCCTCATTCAAAATGAGCAAGTTCCAGCACCTGATCACGACCTTGCGTCCAAAGTCCTCTGTGTTGGCGAACTTTGCACATTTCAATCATCCGACGGCTGCTCTTTATGTTCAGCGCGTTCAAGGGGTTTTGGACAATCTTGCCGGTCACTTTCACGCGGCGAACGACCACCTTATCGTCGGGTATCTCGCGGCTAACCCAGCGATACTTCACCGCGTAAACCGAGAGCTCAGTCGGGTCGACGTCGGCGTCGAAGAGTTCAAGATTGTCGATGTCGGCCAAGGACCGCAAGCAATGTTTCGACATTCCGGGCTGCACGCGGAAATGCCTTGGGCATTGGAGAGCCAGGGTACCCTGGCCTTCATCCGATTGTTTCCTATGCTCGCAAATGTGCTCGACATGGGCAGCATCGCGCTTGTCGACGAATTCGACACCCTGATGCACCCACTTTTGTTGCCGGAGGTCCTGCGTTGGTTCTACGACTATGCAACTCGCAATCCTTATGATGCCCAGGTTTGGCTCAGCTGTCATTCCGCGACACTGCTTGAAGACTTGGCGAAGGAAGAGGTCGTTATCACGACCAAGTCGGCGACCGGAAGGACCAGCCTATATAGTTTGATGGATGTAAAATCCGTCCGTCGCGATGAGAACCTTTACCGGAAATATTTGGGAGGGGCATATGGCGGTGTGCCGCACGTGGGATGAGGAAGCGCCTTGGTCATATTCCGATCAGAGTGCGATACTATGTCGGTTGTGAAGGTGAGTCCGAGCAGTCGTATGTCAAGGTGCTCCAAGAACTCTCCGACGCCAACAAGGGTCATGTGAACCTACACGCAGAGGTCCTCCGGCGCGGCGACCCGCTGTCACGAATTGAAGCGGCTCAGGCCAGTTTAACTCGTCTCGAGGATAAAGGCCGGTTCCTGGGGAAGTTTGCCCTGCTCGACGCGGACCAGCGTGAACGTGATCCAGATCGGGGCGGCAGAGCGCAAGTGCTTGCGGACAAACTTGGAATCAAAATCATTTGGCAGGTGCCCTGTCACGAAGGATTTCTTCTGCGGCATGTCGAGCGGGCCGCAGTTCGAAAGACGGCGACGAGCACTGAAGTATTGCATCGACTGCGACGTCACTGGAAGACATATGAAAAGGGTATGCCTGCTGCGCAATTGCGTCGGCTGATTGACCTCGAAGCAGTAAGGAAGGCAAGACCGTTTGTTACTGACCTCGACGAGCTTCTACGGGCGGCCGGTCTACTGCCGCGGTAGTCTTGACGTCTACGGTAGGCGGCAAGTGCGAATTTCGACGTCGGCATCGCGAATTTGCTGCTCTCGGGCCAATTTAAAGTGGTGTCCGCCAATGGGATTTAGCTCCATTTAAGAACGCCCGGATCGGGTGCATATCAGACATCTTGCGTTCTTAGCCCGACTTATCTTACGCGTCATGGCTGTATATGGAACCCGCCGAACTCCGCCCAGCCATTGCGTGTCGCCACAGCCGACGGCGTGCCTGTCGGCGCCTGGGCGAACAGGCCGACCTGGGCGCCGACCCAGCGGCCCGGCCGGGCGGTGAAGCCGTCGCCCAGAGGCGTGAAGTGTTCACCATCGGTGCTGTAGCTGAAGGTGACCTGGGCATCGATCGCCTGCGACATGGCCGGCCATTGAACGGCGCCGGTGTCGGGCGTCGCCGGCACGATCCGCGGTTCCATATGCACCTTGAGCCAGATCGCGGCACCCGGTTCAAGATCGGCGACGACCTTGGTCTCCGCGCCGCCCGCATTGGCATCGAGACGCGTCACCTGTTCCAGCACTATGCCGCCCTTGGTGCTCTCCAGGCCGATAAAGCCGTAGTTATAGCCAAGGACCAATAGCCCGGCGCGCTCACCGACCGCCGCCGGCGACAGGCTGACCTTCGTCACCGCCGAAAAGGTCTGGGCCGGCAGCTTCTGCGTCAGTTCGTTGCCGGCCTCCCACAGATTGGCCGAGCCCGGTATGGCGGTGAGGCGCAGAAAGCCGGGACGGGCCTTGAGATCGGCCCAATCGTCGCCGGGATTGGCGTTCCATTGCCAGGCGGCATTGAGCGCGCCTTTGAAATCGTCATCGGCGACCGGCACGGCGACCGGCTGACCGGCCACGGGCTTCTTGCCGCCCACCAGGGGGACGCCACGCGCGGCATTCCCCACCGTGGCGCCGATCACCGGCCAGCCATCCCGCCAGCGCATCGGTTCCAGCCAGACGCGGCGGCCATAGGCGTCCGTATCCTGGAAGTGCAGGAACCAATCCTGATCTTGGCCTACCGTGACCCAGGCGCCCTGGTGCGGGCCGTTGGCCGGCGCAAGCGCGTCGAGCGGTCCCTGGTCCATGACATCGCGGCCTTCATAGGGGCCGTCGATATGGCGGCTTCTGAACACCGCCTGCCAGCCGTTCTTGACGCCGCCGGCCGGCACGAAGACGTAATACCAGCCGTCGCGCTTGTAGAGCTTGGGCCCCTCGATGGTCGTCCACGGACTGGGCCCAAGCGAGGTCTCGACCGGCGGCAATCGGGCCCCGTCGATGATCATTTTCGCCTCGCCCACCGTCCTGGTACCCGCGGCATTGAGGCGTTTCAGCACCACCTGGTTGTTCTTGCCGGCGCGCGAGGCGGCGAAGGCGTGGACGAGCCAGCCCTTGCCGTCGCGGTCCCAGAAGGGGCACGGATCGATGGCGCCCCGGGTGTCATCGACCAGGACCGGCGTCGTCCACGGTCCGGCCGGATCCTTCGCCGACACCATGAAGATGCCGAAATCGGGATCGGGATAGAAGATCATGAAGCGGCCGGCGTGATAGCGGATGGCCGGTGCCCACACACCACCGCCGCGGCGCGGGACGCGGAAATGATCGACCGGCGATACGACAGCGAGCGCATGGCCGATGATCAGCCAATTGACCAGGTCCTTAGAGTGCAGAACGGGCAGGCCCGGCACATTGGTGAAGGACGACGCGGTCAGGTAATAGTCGTCGCCCACCCGCACCACGTCGGGATCGGAATAGTCGCCCTGCAGCACCGGATTGCGATAGGTGCCGTCGCCCTGGTCCGGAGCCCAGGCGCCCGGCGGCGGCGTCATTTTAAAGGCAAGCGCGAAAGACACCGGTGTCACAAACGGCAGCGCGGCGATGGCGAATAGGGCGGAGCGGATCATAGGACGGTCTCTCGATAGTTATTGCGCCAGCGCGAAGGCGATGATCGACCCGCCCGGCTGGCTCTTCGCGTTCTTGCCGCCGCCGGCGCCGATGACGACATATTGCCGGCCGCCGGCGCTATAGGTCGCCGGTGTAGCGGCGCCGGCGGCGGGCAGCGTGGTTTGCCATAGCAGCTTTCCCGTGCGCTTGTCGAAGGCGCGGAACTGGTTGTCGTAGATGGTCGCGGCGATGAACAGCAGGCCGCCGCGCGTGACCACCGCGCCGCCATAGTTCTCGCTGCCCGTCGAATGGTCGGGCAGTTCGGGGTAATAGCCCAGCGGCTGTTTCCAGACATAGCGCCCGGTATTGACGTCGAGCGCGCTCAATGTGCCCCAGGGCGGCGCGATCGCCGGATAGCCGTCGGGATCGAGAAAGCGCTTGTAGCCGTCGAAGACATAGGGATCGCCGTCTGTCGACGGATAGGCGGGCGCGGCCTTTTGCGCCATTTGAGCCGGATCGCCGCCGAGATAGGCGACGATCGCCGACTTTTCGTCCGCCATCAGTTGCGGGAATCCCGGCATGCGGCCGCCGCCCTTGGTAATCTGGGCGTCGATCTGCGCCGGGGTCAGGCGCTTGGTGACATCGGTCAGGGGCGGAAATTCCGGCGGGCTGCCCTGGCGTTCGGCGCCATGGCAGGCGGCGCAGGTGTTTTGATACAGCGCCTCGCCGCTGGCGCCGGCGATTTTCGGCGGCTGGGCCTTGAGCTTGACGATCCACGCCATTTCGTTGGCGTTGATATAGAGCACACCGGTGTCGGGATCGTAGGCCGCCCCGCCCCACTCCGCGCCGCCGTCCATGCCCGGCAACAGGATCGTGCCTTGCAGCGACGGTGGGTCGAACGGACCGCGCGAGCGCACGGTGGCGAAGGTGGCGGCGACGGCGGCATGCGCCTGGGGTGTGCGCTGCGTCAGCAGATCTTTCGTCAGCTTTTGGCGCGCATAGGGTTCGGGCGCCAGCGGCATGATCTGGGTCGGCGAACTCGTCTCGCCCGGCACGTCGCTGGCCGGCGGATGCACCGTCAGCAACGGATACAGCGACTTGCCCGTCAGGCGATCGAGAATGAAGACCACGCCGGCCTTGGTCGTCTGGGCTACCGCCGGAATGTCGCGGCCATGGCGCCGGACGGTGATGAGGGTCGGCGGTGTCGGCGGGTCGCGGTCCCACAGATCGTGCCGGACCAGTTGGAAATCCCACACCCGCTTGCCGGTACCGGCGTCGAGCGCGACCAGGGACGTGCCGAAACGGTCGTCGCCCTTACGATCGCCGCCGTAAAAGTCCTTGGACCCCATGCCCGCCGACGCCACGGGAACAAAGACCAGGCCGCGCTCGGGATCGAGCGTCAGACCGGCCCAGGCATTGTCGCCCATGGCCGTCTTCCAGGCATCCTTGGGCCAGGTGTCATAGCCCGGCTCACCCGGATACGGTATCGTATGGAATATCCATTTCAGCGCACCGGTTCTGACGTCGTAGGCGCGGATATGCCCCGGCGTATTGCCGGTCGAGCCCATGATGATCAGGTCCTTGTAGACCACGCCCGGCGAGACATTGGCGACCGAGACGCTCAAGGGATCGCGCCCCAATCCCTCGCGCAAATTGATCTCGCCGTGTTGGCCGAAACCGTCGATCCGCGCGCCGGTCTTGGCATCGACGGCGACCAGCCTGTCCTGGAAGGTGAAGAGGATACGTTCGTCCGAGCGGCCGTCGCTCCAGTAGTTGACGCCGCGCAGCCGCTGCCGCGACGTGACAGGGACACCGTCGGCTGGATCGAACACCCATTGCGCCTTGCCCGTGGCGGCGTCGAGGCAGAACAGGCGGCCCTTCGGCGACACGAAGTAGAGCCGCCCGTGCACGATCAGGGGGTTGCCTTCCATGTCGGACTGGTCGTTGCCGCCGCCGAACGCGTCGCCCGAATCGAAGGTCCAGGCGATTTTGAGCGTCTTGACATTGGCCGGCGTGATCTGGGCCAGGGTGGAGTAGTGCGTGCCGTAGGGATTGCCGTGATACGACGGCCAGTCGGCGCCGGAGGTCGACGAGGTGGCGTCGATCGGGGCTTGACCCGACGCGCCGAATGCCAGGAACGACATCGCCGCCACCGAGGCGGCGAATGTCCGGCAATGGCCGGCAATGGTTTTCATCTTTTCCCTCGCCCCTGGCCGGCGTCTTCGCGCCGGCGCGTGAGGGAAGGCTATGTCAGTTGATGGGGGATTTCAACATATGCCTTTCCTCCCCCGTTTCGCTTCGCTTACAGGGGAGGAAAGAAGAAACCTATTCCGACCAGAGGTCGGCGATGTCGCCCTTGCGATTGAGCATGTGCACGGCGCGCTTGACGACATTGAGCAGGTTTTCCACGCGCGCGTCGCTTTCGTAGGTCAAGGCGGCGCGGTGCAGGCCGTCGAGCGCGAAGCGGGCGAGATCCCGGCTGGCCTGGAAGCGGGCGTCGTTGCCGGCCATGATAAAGCCCGGCGTCGCCCGGCCCATGGCGGCGCGGTCGAAGGCTTCCTGCGCCGGACGGATGGCGCGCGCCACCTCTTCGTCGAGGCGGCCGGCGCGTTCCAGGGCGAGAAACGCCGCGAAAGGTTCGGAGGTCAGCAGGCGCCAATAGGCGTCGATAGCGCCGTCGAGCGCGTCCTGGCCGGGCTTCAACTTCTTGGCCTCGGCCTCGAAGGCGACTTCGCGCGCCGTATGAATGTGCCAGGCGGCGGCGGTTACCAATTCTTCGCGTGTCGGAAAGTGATACAGCATGGCCCCGCGCGTCAGGCCGCAGGCCTCGGCGATGGCGGCGTTGCCGGCGCGGAAATAGCCGACCTCGGCGAACAGCTTCATCGCGGTTTCGAGAATCTGCACACGCGTGCGGCGAGATTTCGGCGTATCCTTGGCGGCGCTGCTGCTGCCGGCCGCCGCCTCGTTTTCCCGCACCTGCACCGTTTTGGCTCGATCTACCATACTATCCGTTTTTCGTCCGCCGGCTTATGCCTAGCCCACGCGGCGATCCTTGCCTTTTAAAATAAGGCATTTTGCCCGTTAGGCAAGGCATAACGACACCTGTGTCCCGACATTTCGACATATTCGTCATTTTGTGCAACTGCGAAAGGATCGTCATCTTAACAAACTAGGCCTTGAGTTGACGCCGGGCCGTGGGTACAGCAGGATTTCCGCATTGCTTCTTTCGAAAGACGGCCCGACTTGCGTATCTTGCTGGCAACCGATGCCTGGGAGCCCCAGGTGAACGGCGTGGTGACGACGCTCAAGCGCACGATCGAGGAATGCGAGAGGCTGGGTCACCACTTCAAGATCGTCGAATACAACCAGTTCAAGTGCATTTCCTGGCCGGACTATCCGGAGGTCAAGCTGGCGCTCGGCTGTTTCGAGGAAGTGCGCGAGATCATCCAGGACTATGAGCCCGACGCCATCCACATCGCCACCGAGGGCCCGGTCGGTTTCGCGGCGCGGCGCGTGTGCCAGGAGTGGAAGCTGCCCTTCACCACCAGCTACCACACCAAGTTCCCGGAATATGTCAGCGCCCGCCTGCCGGTGCCGCTGGGTGTCGGCTACGCGGTCATGCGCTGGTTTCACAAGCCGTCCGGCCGGGTGATGGTGGCGACGCCGACCCTGCAGAAGGATCTCGAGGCGCGCGGCTTCAAGAACATTTCGCCGTGGACGCGCGGCGTCGATACCGAACTGTACCGGCCGGGGCTGGAGCCGATCTTCGGCGACCTTGCGCGCCCGATCATGCTGTATGTCGGGCGCGTCGCCGTCGAAAAGAACATCGAGGCCTTCCTCAAGGTCGACTTGCCGGGCACCAAGGTAATTGTCGGCGGCGGCCCTCTGGTCGAGGAACTGAAGGTCCGTTATCCGAAGGCGATCTTCACCGGGCCGCGCTTCGGCGAAGAGCTGGCGCGGTCCTATGCCGATTCCGATGTCTTCGTGTTTCCGTCGCTGACCGACACCTTCGGCCTGGTGATCATCGAGGCGATGGCGACCGGCACGCCGGTGGCGGCGTTTCCGGCGCATGGACCGATCGACATCATTCCGGGCTCGGGCGCCGGCGTGATCAATGACGACCTGAGGACAGCGGTCGTCGAGGCGCTGACGCTCGATCGGAAAACCGTGCGCGCCTATGCCGAAAAGTTCTCATGGCGGGCCTGCGCCGAGGAGTTCATCCGCAATCTGGAGCCCTATCCGGAGCCGGCCAAGACCAAGGTATGGGCCAGGCTCAGGCACCTGACCCGGCGGCGGAAAAAGGTGAAGTAGCCGGAGGCCGTGAGACCGCGGATCTTCCCGGCTACAACAACCGCTTGCGGATCTGCTGCGACAGGACATCGATCGCCGTCACCGCCACCACGATGATACAGGCGATCGCCGATACCCGGGCATAGCCAAATCCTTCGAGGTTTTCGAACAGCAGCTGGCCGATGCCGCCGGCGCCGATCAGGCCCAGCACCGTCGCCGACCGCGCATTGGACTCGAAGCGGTACAGCGCAAACGACGTCCATAACGGCCCGACTTGAGGAATAACGCCCCAGAAAATCTCCTGCAGCCGTGAGCCGCCCGTGGCGCGCACGCCTTCGACCGGCGCGATCTCGATGGCTTCGACCGACTCGGAGAACAGCTTGGCCAGGGTGCCGGCATTGTTGATCGTCAGGGCCAACACCCCCGCCAGCGGTCCAAGTCCGACTGCGACAACGAAAGCCGTACCCAGCACGATGTCGGGAAAGGCTCGAAACAAGGCGATGACCGCACGCATCGGCTGCACCACCCAGGCCGGCGCGATATTGCGCGCGCACAAGAAGCTCAGCGGAACGGCGAAAATGATCGACAGGGCCGTACCCCAGATAGCGATCTCAAGCGTCTGCCACATCGCGTCGACATAGGTTTTCCAATCGCTGAAATCGGGATGCAAATAGGCCTGGAGATAGGTCCCCGTATTGGCCGAATGGTCGACCAGCATATGCAGGTCGTCCATGTGCGCGCCGCGGAAACTGACCGCCAATATGGCGACCACGACCAGGATCATCAGCCAATTGCCGATACGCTGGGCCGTCCCCGTCGTCGGAGGCGCCAAGGAACTGGACGGCACGGAAGCGGAGCTCGGGGCGGTCGCCATACGCGTGAACCTTACTTGGAAGCCGAGACGGCGTCGGCCGAGGCCTGGGGCGCCGAAGACGCGGCGGCAGCGGCCTGCAGCTTCTTGACTTCGTCAAGTTCGGCCTGGGCCTTGGCGACATCGTCCGGCTTGTTCGCGATCTTGGCTTCCTGCAGGGCGACCGTCGCCTCCATCATTCGCTCGGGCAACAGATAAGACGCGTCCGACGGCTTCATCGGGCCCCATTGGAAAGCCGCCAGGTTGGCGCGCTGGCGGTCGGCCTCGGGACCGGTGCCCTGGCCATAGGACAGGAAGAACGAGCGCAGCTTTTCCTTGGTCGTCGGATCGAGGTCCGAACGATATTCGATGACGCCCTTGGGCAGCGGATCCGACTGCCACAGCACCTTGATCTTGGCCAGCTTTGCGCGACCGTCGGCCGTGTCGCTCAGTTCCTTCAGGCTGTCGGTATTGGCGGTCGCGGCATCGAGCACGCCGGCGAGCACGCCTTCGATATTGGCGCCGTGCGAGCCCGACTTGACGTTCTTGAAGCAGTTGTCGGTATTGATCCCCTTCGGCAGGAACAGAAAAGCCTTGGGCGCAACCGTTCCAGAGGTCGACTTGACGTCGCCCATGCCGAAATTGATCTTGTGGTCGCACTTCAGAACGTCGGCCAGCGTCACCTTGGAATCGGCGCGCGTGATGACGATCGAGCTGTAGCCGTCTGAACCGTCGGGATTGGTGTTGTGGACGAATATCTCGCCGCCGGCGCGACGCGTCGCCTCCAGGCCCGAGGCGCTGGAGAAGAAGCCGGCCTGCACTTGGTTGAAACGCATGGCCTCGATCAGCGCCGTATAAGACGACGAATAGAACGGCTTGATCTTCAAACCGGTCTGCTTTTCCATGTCGGCGAAGATCGGCTGCCACATTTTGTCGAGGTTTTGCGACCCCTCGACCGACAGGACCGAGAAGGTGATCTCGTTGCGCGCGCCGCCCGCCATGGACGGCTTTTGCGAACACGAGGTCAAGGCCAGCCCGCCGAGGGCCAAGGCAGCCACCAGAGCAAGAGTCTTACGCATTCGGTTCCTCCCAGTGAGCATCTTCATATTCGGCGCCATAGATGTCGCGCAGCCGGGCATCGTCCAGCCCGTCAGCCGGGCCGTCATAGACGATGACCCCGTCTTTGAGCGCCAGTATGCGGGTACAGTATAGCTTGGCATAGTCGACATGGTGCAGGGTCACGACCACACCGACGCCGCTCTTTTCGTTGAGATCGACCAGCAATTTCATCACCTTGCGCGCCGACACCGGATCGAGCGAGGCGACCGGTTCGTCGGCCAGGACGACCTGGGCCTGCTGGACGATGGCGCGGGCGATGGCGCCGCGCTGCTGCTGGCCGCCCGACAGGGTATTGGCGCGCTGGGACGCCAGATGGGCGACGCCGACCTGATCGAGCGCGGCCATGATGCGGCGCTTTTCCTCGGCCGACCACAGACCGAACAGGCCGCGCAGGCCCGGCACCCGGCCGAGCAGGCCGAGCGCCGCATTGGTGAACAAGGACAGGCGCGGCACCAGGTTGAATTGCTGGGCGATCAGGCCGAGCCCCGAACGGATGGAACGGACGTCGCCGCTGAGCCGGCCATTGGCCTGAACCGTGCGGCCCATGACGGCTACCGTGCCCTCGCCGCGATCGATGGTGTGCAGGCCGGCAATCGAGCGCAGCAAGGTCGACTTGCCCGATCCCGATGGCCCGATCAGCGCCACGCGCTCAGGCTTGGTCATGGCAAACGACACATTGTTCAGGGCCTTGTGAGTCGTCGACTGGCCCGCGATACGGCGGGTGTAGGTCTTGCTGATCGTCTTCACCTCGACAAGCGGCGCCGACATGCACACTCCCCAACCTGAACATCAGGCGCAACACAATCGTTCGCAGATCCCGCGGACAAGCGACTCGGTAGTCACTCTTATTAACGATTTAATGACAGCGCAACTGTGGCGACGGCGTTTCGCCGGCATTTATCGCAACTGCAACAAACAGCCCTTGACACGGCGCGCGAAGATATACGAAGGTAAACTTCGTAGTTTTCCTTCACAGTTTATGACACACCCCCTCGCCGCCGATATCCGCACCCTGATCGCCCAGCTGCGCCGCCGGCTGCGCGAGGCGGCGCCGCGGCACGGCCTGACGCCGTCGGAACAGGCGGTGGTCATCCGCCTCGACCGCCAGGGTCCGGCGACCCTGACCGCCCTGGCCCAGGCCGAAGGCATGCGATCCCAATCGATGGGCGAGACCGTGGCCGGGCTGAAGGCCTCGGGCCTGGTCACCGGCACGCCCGATCCGAACGACGGCCGCCAGACCCTGTTGTCGCTGACCGAGGCCTGCCGCGACCTGATCCACGCCAATCGCGCCGCCCGCGAGGACTGGCTCACCCAGGCCATCGCCGCGCGCTTCACGCCTGAGGAACAGCAGACGCTGGCCGCCGGCGTCGAGCTTCTCAAACGCCTTTTAGATTAACCCCGGAGTCTCCCATGCCCGTCACCACGCTCGACCCCAAGACCGCCCTCGTCGTCATCGACCTGCAGGAGGGCATCAAGGGCTTCGCCCCGCCCGAAGCCTTCGCCGAAGTCATCAAGCACGCCGCCGCCCTGACCACGGCCTTCCGCGCGCACGGCCTGCCGGTCTGCCTCGTCAATGTCACCGGCGGTGCGCCGGGCCGCAACGAAGATCCGCCGCGCGCCTGGGCCTTCCCCGACAATTTCGCCGACCTGCTGCCCGAACTGAACCAGCAGCCGTCCGACCACGTGGTCACCAAGAAGACCTGGGGCGCCTTCACCAATACCGACCTCGACGCCTGGCTGAAGGCTCAGGGCGTGACCCAGATCGTTCTGTGCGGCGTCGCCACCTCGATCGGCGTCGAGTCGACGGCGCGCTTTGCCCATGAATACGGCTTCAACGTCACCCTGGCGGTCGATGCCATGACCGACCGGAACCCCGACGCCCACACCTACGCCCTCACGACCGTTTTCCCGCGCCTGGGCGAAACCGGCACGACCCAGGACATCATCGCGCTGTTGAAATGAGTACCTTCCGCGCATTAGGCGGACACAATTACCGGATCTGGGCTGGCGGCGCGGCCGTGTCGAACATCGGCACGTGGATGCAGCGCACGGCCCAGGACTGGCTGGTCCTGACCGAGCTGACGCACAATAACGCCACCGATGTCGGCATCGTCATGTCCCTGCAGTACGGCCCGCAGATCCTGATGCTGCCGGTGTCGGGCTATGTCGCCGACCATTTCGACCGGCGGCGCGTGCTGCTGGCCACCCAGGCCGCCATGGGCCTGCTGGCGCTGGGCCTGGGCCTGCTCACGGTCCTGCATCTGGTGCAGTTGTGGCACGTCTATCTCTTTGCCTTCGGCCTGGGCTGCGTCAGCGCCTTCGACGCGCCGGCGCGGCAGACCTTCGTCTCCGAACTGGTAAGCGAAGACCACCTGTCCAATGCCGTGGCACTCAACTCGACCTCGTTCAATGCCGCGCGCATGATCGGTCCGGCGGTGGCCGGCCTGTTGATCGCCGCCGTCGGCACGGGTTGGGTCTTCCTGATCAATGCCGCCTCCTTCGCCGCGGTCATCGCCTCGCTCAGCCTGCTGCGCGTCGGCGACCTGCACACCCGGCCGCGCACGGAAAAGGCGCGCGCCAAGAAAGCCCGTGACGGCTTCGTCGAGGGCTTTCGCTATGTGTGGAAGCGCCCGGACCTGCGCACCGCGCTGATCATGCTGTCCCTGATCGGCACGTTCGGGCTCAACTTTCCGATCTTCATCTCGACCATGGCCGTGCGCACCTTTCACAAGGGCGCCGGCCAGTTCGGCCTGCTGACCTCGATCATGGCCATAGGCTCGGTCACCGGCGCCCTGCTGGCGGCGCGGCGCGCCAAGCCGCGCCACAGCCTGCTGGTCGTCGGCGCCACCTTCTTCGGCCTGGGTCTCCTGGGCGCGGCGCTGATGCCCGGCTATTGGCTGTTCGGTCTTATGCTGGCCGTGGTCGGCATATCGGCCCAGACCTTCACCACCACCGCCAACAGCACCATGCAATTGTCGACCGAGCCCCATATCCGCGGCCGTGTCATGGCGATCTTTCTGGCCATCGCCCTGGGCGGCACGCCGATCGGCGCGCCCATCGTCGGGTGGGTCGCCGACCGCTTCGGTCCGCGCTGGGCGCTGGGCGTCGGCGCGGCCGCGGCCCTGCTGGCGGCGCTGATCGGTTTGCGCTACCTGATCCGTCAACGGGGTGAGGCGAAACCCGCCTAAAAAATTTTTTCCCTTAAGGGTTTACACGCCGCCCTATTTCACTATTTTAGCCGCTCTTCCGGCGGACCCAAAGGGACCTTTGTAGACTAACCGCTGCTAACGCCGGTCTGGGTTTAACCTTCAACTCGGGGTATTGGTGATGACTTACCAATCCGCCCTGGACCTGGTCCGCAAGCAGCTCCCGGAACGTCCTGTCGCCCTCGTGCGCAAGCGGCCCGTGTCCACTGCCGCGCAATGGTTTCAGGCGAATTTCAAGGGCGATATCTTTTACGCCGTCAAAGCCAATCCCTCCGCCTGGGTCATCGAGACCCTGTGGGAGGCCGGCGTACGCTCGTTCGACGTCGCCTCGATCGCCGAGGTCGAGCTCGTCCGCAGCCTGAAGCCGCAGGCCCGCCTGGCCTTCATGCATCCGGTCAAGAGCCGCGCCGCCATCACGCGCGCCTATTTCGATTTCGGCGTCAAGACCTTCAGCCTGGATACGCACGAGGAACTGGCCAAGATCCTCGACGCCACGGGCGACGCCAAGGACCTCAACCTGATCGTTCGCCTGGCGACGTCGGGCGAAGGCGCCAACCTGCCGCTGACCAACAAGTTCGGCGCCCAGCCCCATGAGGCGCCGTCGCTGCTGCTGGCCACGCGCCAGGCGACCCAGGATTTGATGGGCATTTCGTTTCACGTCGGTTCGCAATGCATGCGCCCGACCTCCTATGCGGCCGCCATGGCCTCGGCGTCGCGCTCGCTGGTTCGCGCCGGCGTCTTCGCCGACGTCGTCGATATCGGCGGCGGTTTCCCGTCGATCTATCCGGGCATGGTGCCGCCGGCGCTTTCCGAATATATGGACGTCATCGACCGCGCCTTCAACGACATGAAGGTGCACGAGGAAACCCAGCTGTGGGCCGAGCCCGGCCGAGCCCTGGTGGCGGAATCGACCTCGGTGCTGACCAAGGTCGAGCTGCGCAAGAACGACGCCCTGTACCTCAACGACGGCTCCTACGGCAATCTGTTCGACGCCACCCACGCCAAATGGCCGTTCCCCGTGCGTCTGGTGCGCGGCGACGCGGCCAATAGCGCCAATGGCGACGGCACGGCGGACGACACGCTGAAGCCCTATCGCTTCTACGGCCCGACCTGCGACAGCATCGACTCGATGCCCGGGCCGTTCTGGCTGCCGGCCGATGTCGCCGAAGGCGACTATATCGAAATCGGCATGCTGGGCGCCTATGGCGTCGCCATGGGCACGCGCTTCAACGGCTATGGCGATACCGAAACCGTCTTTCTCGACGACGCCCCGATGGCGTCTTTGTTCGGCCTGGCGCCGCGCTCGATCACCAATCCGGTGCGCGCCATGGATGCGGTCGAAGAGAACAAGGTCGTGCGCCTGAACCGCCCCAAGGGCGGCAAGCGCGGCAAGAAACGCAGGCCGTAAGCCCATGGCGAAGAAACCCAAGGGTCCAGCTTCGCCCTTTTACACCTATGAGCCCAAGTCGGGTCATGGCTTGGCCCATGACCCGTTCAACGCTATTATCGGCCCGCGGCCGATCGGGTGGATGTCGACGCTGAGCAAGAACGGCATCGCCAATCTGGCGCCCTACAGCTTCTTCAACGGCTTCAACTATTACCCGCCGATCATCGGGTTCGCCTCGCTGAGCCTGAAGGACACGGCGCGCAACATCCACGAGACCGGCGAGTTCGTGTGGAACATGGCGACCGAGCCGCTCGCTGAAGCAATGAACGCCACTTCGGCCCAGGTGTCGGAGGCGATCGACGAATTCATGCTGGCCGGCCTCGACTACCTGCCGTCGAAGGTGGTCAAGCCGCGGCGCGTGGCGGCAAGCCCCGTCGCCTTCGAATGCAAGATGACGCAGCAGTTTCAGCTGACCAATCTGCGCGGCGAAACGACGCCGGCCTGGATGACCTTCGGCGAGGTCGTCTGCGTGCACATCCATCAGGACTATCTGAAGGACGGCGTATTCGACACCACGCTAGCGCGGCCGATCCTGCGCAGCGGCGGCGCCGGCGATTACTATCGCGTCGGCCCGGAAACGCACTTCTACATGCCGCGGCCGAAGTAGACACCGGCCTCTCCTCCCATGCGAGCCTCTTGGCGAAGCGGGGGAGGAGAAGGTTTCATCGCCAACCGCCAATCTTCACAAATCCAAGATTGCCACGGCGCCGCATATGCTCTATAGCGCCGCCTCGATTTGCCGATCCCTCCCCATCGCACCGTCTGGGGGACCAAGGGGAAAAGACGGGCGCCAACGTAACGATGGAGGCGACTATGCGCAAACACCACACCCAATTCAGCTTTCGAGCCGACGTCTAAACGCCGGAGGGGCTTTCCCCAGCGAGACCTGCGTCAAGAAGGGCGACCGCGTCGTCCATGGCGACAAGGAATTGTTGGAAAAGCTCGGCCGAAAAGATCCGTGCCCGTGCGGCTCGGGCCGCAAATTCAAGGCCTGTTGCCTTACAAGCCGGTCCTTTCAAGGACCTGAAGCATTACAGGCGTGATTAACCCCCCTCCCTGCCCGCCGTCGCTCCGTCCGGCGGGCAGGTTTTCGCAACGACGGGCGCTCAAATCCAGGGAAACCAGAAATGAACGCTCCCGTTCAAAACAACACCAAGGCCGAACTGCTGGCCAATACGGTCGAGCACGTCGACATCACGTCGTACGATGCGCGCCCGATCATCGACAGCATGCGCAAGATGTCGTTCTCGTCGCGCGACACGGCCCGCGCCGCCGACATCTTCAACATGGCGCTGGAAGACCAGGCCTGCTCGCCGTGGCTGATCCTGGCCGGATCGACCTCCGCCGGCGGCTGCATGCACGTCTATCGCGACATGGTGAAGTTCGGCATGATCGACGCCGTCGTCGCCACCGGCGCCTCGATCGTCGACATGGACTTCTTCGAAGCCCTGGGCTTCAAGCACTATCAAGCCGCCGGTCAGGTCGACGATAATGTGCTGCGCGACAACTATATCGACCGCATCTACGACACCTATATCGACGAAGAAGAACTGCAGAGCTGCGACCACACGATCCTCGAGATCGCCAATCGCCTGGAACCGCGCGGTTATTCCTCGCGCGAATTCATCTGGGAAATGGGCAAGTGGCTGGCCGAGGGCAATGCGAAAAAGCCCGGCTCGCTGATCCAGACCGCCTATGAAGAAGGCGTGCCGATCTTCTGCCCGGCCTTTGTCGACAGCTCGGCCGGCTTCGGCCTGGTCAAGCACCAGAAGGAACGCGCCAAGGCGGGCAAGCCCTATATGATGATCGACGCGGTCGCCGACTTCCGCGAACTGACCGACATCAAGATCGCCGCCGGCGTCACCGGCCTGTTCATGGTCGGCGGCGGCGTGCCGAAGAACTTCGCCCAGGACACCGTCGTCTGCGCCGAAATCCTCGGCGTCGAAGCCGAAATGCACCGCTATGCCGTGCAGATCACCGTGGCCGATGTCCGCGACGGCGCCTGCTCGTCCTCGACCTTGAAGGAAGCCGCCTCCTGGGGTAAGGTGCAGACCACGCATGAACAGATGGTCTTCGCTGAAGCGACCACCGTCGTACCGCTGATCGGCTCCGACGCCTACCACCGCGGCGTGTGGAAAAGCCGTAAAAAGCGTCGTTGGGCTGAATTGTTCAAATAAGTGTGAAGAATTTTTTGCACTGCACCCCTTTTCTTTTGCTGTTAAAGTATTAGTTAGGGTTCGAAGGTTACAACTCACCCAGTGAGTCGCGGAGCTGTCTAAGACCGCGGACCTACAAGTTCGTCGCCGGGATCATCCCCCCCCCTCGAAACCGGCGGCATGCGCGGCCGTCCTTGCCCCCCAAGGACGGCCGTTTCAATTTCAGACGTGGTTGCGGCAAGGACGAGTCTTTGCTTGGCGTTTCGGCGCAAGCGCCTTCACGCGGGGCTTGCCCCCCAAGGAAGGCCGTTTCAATTTCAAACGACATTGCGGCAAGGACGAGTCTTTGCTTGGCGTTTCGGCGCAAGCGCCTTCACGCGGGCTTGCCCCCCAAGGACGGCCGTTTCAGCACGCCGAAGGCGTGCTTAAGGAAGTTATTTCAGCTTATACAACTCGAAGCGATCCCAGGCGCCGGTAACTGTGCCAAGCGGCACATAGTCCTTCGCCAGAATATCCCGGATACGCAACAACTGCCCGCCCTCGGCGCAGCTCAGCGCCAGGCCGTCATCCGACATCACCACGAACTTCGGCCGGGTGGCGAACGCCACCGCCAGCGGATCGGCGTCGGGCGTCGGAAATCGGCACAGCAGGTGCATGGCGTTGAAGTAGCGCGCCTTGGGCAGAGCCCCGGTCAGCAGATAGACATATTGCCCGCGGCTGAGCACCAGCAGGTTGTCGTCCGGACGCAGGCCGGCGCTGACCAGGCCCTGTGCCGCCGATACATTGCCCCGCCAGTCGGGCGGGCCGAGATAGCCCTGGCCGACCAGGCTGGGCGCCGCGATGACCAAAGGCTGGACGACGGCCAGAGCGACAAAGGCGGCGGTCCACAGGGGCCGGGCGCGCGGGCTAAAGGCGATACCGTGGCACAGGACGACCGCGAACAGGATCAGCGACGGCGCGATCAGCGGCGCGGCGTACCAGGCTTCCGGCGAGCGCACGACCAGCATGCCGGCGACCGCGGCGGCATACCAGATCAGGGTCATATCGACGACCGGCAGAGAAAATGCCGCGTTCAAACGCTTTCGCCGAAGCAGCGCCAGGGCCGCGCCGCAGGTCACCACCAGCAGCGGCTTGATCAATGCCGGATAGTGGCCAAGGCGCGCCAGGCCGTCGAGGTACCACGCGGCCGGCGCCTGCGACATATTGGCCTGCGAGCGCAACCCAGCGAGGGTGACAACGGCGGTGTAGGCTTCGCCGAGATGACCGGCGGCGGCGAAACAGGCGGCGAATGCCAGGGCCGGGACCATAGCCAAGGCCACAAACGCGGCGATCGGCCGCCACGCCCTCATCTTCCACACCAGGATCGTCAGCAGGGCCAGGGCTTCGAACGCCGCCGTCTGCTTGACGGTAATCGCGAGACCGATCATCACCCCCGCCAATGCGGCATCGCGCGCGCGCCGGGTCGCTATCGCGTCGAGGACAAAGGCGAAGGCCCAGATCGTCAGCGCGGCTTGAACGATCTGGCACGGCGACGATACGCCGAGCAGGATCAAGGAATAGACCGGATAAAGACCCGAGGCGCATAGGGCCGCGCGCGGCGACACCTGCCGCGCCACGAGCCTGTAGAGCCCCCAGGCGCCGGCGGCGGTGAAAGCGATCTCCAGGCCCTTGATGACCCCGAGGCTGGCACCGAACACCGCCTGCACGGCGGCGAACAGGGCGAACAGGCCGGGCGCCTTGATGTCGAAGCTTGAGATATAGGGCCACTCGCCGCGCAGCCAGCGCGACGCGACAACGCTATAGAAGGCTTCATCGTCGTGGACGACGTGCAGGAACGGCAGGCGCACGGCGCACGTCCAGACCACGAGCAGCACGGCGGCGCACAGCTGCGGCCGCTGACGGCAAAAGGCGATGAGAGGCGAGGACAGGCCGGACGGCATGGCGCAAGCCTAGGCCAAAACGGTAAATTTTCGCCGTACCCTCCAGGTATTAACCGGCATTAACCATTTAAATACCTGATCCGGCGTAAAATTGGCGCATGGTCACGCCGATTCGCCCCTCTCTCGCCCAAATGCTGAACGGGACAACGCCCGGCGCCGCGTCCGCGGCGAAGCCGGCGCAACAGCCCGCGACGCAAGCGGGCAGCTTCAGCCAGGCCCTGGCGGCGCAAAAAACGTTCTTCCAGCAGGTCGCCAGCGGTCAGGTCGCCTCCGGCCA
>OUWB011209558.1_pt1 | contig 37893 bp, 31 predicted proteins | sample 1779821 | NCBI WGS metagenome assembly OUWB01 (sample SAMEA3914806, study PRJEB12502) | metagenome | biome: forest; material: soil | place: Canada | collected 2011-08-03 | depth 0.1 m
TACAACGGCAAGGCCGACTTGCCGGAAATCGCCCGTTCGCTGCACCTGGAGGTCGACGATCTGTTCCCCGTGGCCGAAATGCTGCAGAACCTCGGTTTTGCCGACGTGCAGGAAGGCGATATCCTGCTGACTCAGGCCGGCAAGAAGTTCTCTGATTTCGGTACCCAGGAGCGCAAGGTGATGTTCGCCGATCATCTGGTACGTACCGTGCCGCTCGCCGCCCGGATTCGGCAGGTGTTGAACGAGCGACCGGGGCGCCGCGCGCCGCGGGTGCGTTTCGAGCAGGAGCTGGAGGATTTTCTGTCCGATAACGCTGCCCAGGAAACGCTCGATGCCGTCATCAACTGGGGCCGCTATGCCGAAATCTTCGCCTATAACGACCAGGCCGAAACCTTCAGCCTGGAGGACGTCGAGTCCTGAAGCGCGCTCCGCAACACAAAACGCAACCCAATACGGGCCGGCCTGAGCGCCGGCCCGTATTGTCTACAGCAAAAAAATACGTCAGGATTGCAACCTGCCGGCCGTCAACCACGTATAACAAAGCGAGGGCAGTTGAATCGATACCGCACGATATCGTGCGATCGCGCGGGAGAAAAGCGATGACGACCACGCTGGTATACGACGAAACCCAGATTTATCGCGTGCTGAAGGGCGCGGATGGGCGCTGGGAGGTGCATAGGCGCGACCAGGCCAAGCCTCTGGCCAAATTCCAGCGCATGGAAGATGCGATCCAGTACGCGCGCGATTTCCAGGCCGAAGCACGTTGGTGCCAGCGCTTCGGTCTCAGGCAGTATGTGAGGGACTGATGGCGCTGGGCGCCACCAAGCCATCGGTACGCAGCATCTGCTTGATGCCGCGTACCGCTTGCCGGATGCGGGATTCATTTTCGATCAGCGCGAAACGCACGTAATTGTCGCCGTAGTCGCCAAAGCCGATGCCCGGCGACACGCTGACGCGCGCCTTGGCCAGCAGCTGTTTGGAGAACTCGAGCGAACCCAGATGGCGGTAAGGTTCCGGAATGCGGGCCCAGATATACATCGACGCCTTGGGAATGTCGACCGGCCAGCCGGCTTCATGCAGGCCGCGGGCCAATACATCGCGGCGTTTCTGGTATTGCAGGGCGATTTCCTTCACGCACTGCTGGTCGCCTTCCAGCGCGGCGATCGCCGCGACCTGCAGCGGCGTGAAGGTGCCGTAGTCGTGGTAGCTCTTGATACGGGCGAGCGCCGCCACCAGTTCCGGATTGCCGACCATGAAGCCGATGCGCCAGCCCGCCATGTTGTAACTCTTGGACAGCGTGAAGAATTCGACGGCGATGTCCTTCGCGCCCGGCACCTGCATGATGGACGGCGCGCGCCAGCCGTCGAACACGATGTCGGCGTAGGCGAGGTCGTGCACCACGAAGATGTCGTGCTGGCGAGCCAACGCGATCACCTTTTCGAAGAACGGCAGGTCGACGCATTGGGCGGTCGGATTCGACGGAAAGCCAAGCACGATCATCTTGGGCTTGGGGTAGCTGCCGCGTATCGCCCGTTCCAGTTCGGCGAAGAAATCGACATCCGGCGTGATCGGTACCGAGCGGATGTCGGCGCCTGCGATGACCGCGCCGTAGATATGGATTGGGTAGCTCGGGTCAGGTACCAGCACGGTGTCGCCGCGATCCAAGGTGGCCAGCATCAAATGCGCGAGGCCTTCCTTTGAGCCTATGGTGACGATGGCCTCCTGGTCCGGGTCGATCTCCACCTGATAGCGGTCGCGATACCAGTGCGAAATGGCGCGGCGCAGGCGGGGAATGCCCTTGGACGTCGAATAGCCGTGGGTGTCCGGCCGCTGCGCGGCTTCCACCAGCTTGGCGACGATATGCGGCGGGGTGGGCCCATCCGGGTTGCCCATGCTCATGTCGATGATATCTTCGCCGCGGCGGCGCGCCGCCATTTTCAGCTCGGCGGTGATATTGAAGACGTACGGGGGGAGACGATCGATGCGCGCAAAGCGGCGTTTGCCGGAACTGGCAGACATGGTGTTTTCCTTGACGTAAGCGCCCGGAACCGTCCGAGCGACGTTGCCGCAGGCCTTGTTTGAGACTACGGTCGGACCGATTCTAGACGCGTTGCGCGGTGCTGTCCATGTGCATTGCATGCAGGCTGCCGCCCCAGTGCCGCAGACGATATACGATGCAGCGCCGTGCGCGCTGCCGCTTCGCTGCCAGGGTGTGCCACGCTTGTCTTCGGCATGCGCCTGTGGCAGGGTGGCGGCTGCATTGTACGGTGCGTGCTCCATTTTTCGCGAGGACGCCGTACCCCTTCATCCAGAAAGAACTGCCGGATCGACTCGTGCTTGCTTTCCTGCTTCGTTTGCGCACACGCGCGCAACAGACCTTGCGTTTCTCGGAGATCCACGCGGCCCTGCTATGGGCGGCCGTAATCGGTCTGGTCGGCGCGTATGCGACCTTGCTGTTCCGTCAGGGCATCGCCGGCTTGCAGATGCTGCTGGTGGGGCGGGCGGGTGCGCTGGTCGAGATGGGGCAATCGCTGTCGCCAGAGATGCGCGTTATTCTGCCGACCTGCGGCGGCGTCGCCGCAGGTATGATCCTGAGCTGGAGTCGCCGCTATGCGAGCGGCGCGCCCCACTCCGACTATATCGAAGCGATCGCGATCGGCGACGGCCAGGTGCCGGTGCGTTTCACCTTGATACGCTGCCTGTCGTCGCTTGCCACCATCGCCACCGGCGGCTCGATCGGCCGCGAAGGGCCGATGGTGCAGCTGGCCGCGATGTGTGCATCGGTAGTCGGGCGCTTGCGCCACCTCGAGCCCGAACGTTTGAAGTTGCTGGTCGCGTGCGGTGCCGCAGCCGGCATCACAGCCGCGTATAACGCGCCGATCGCGGGCGCCATGTTCGTCACCGAGATCGTGCTCGGCACCATTGCGATGGAAAGTTTCGGTCCGCTGATCGTCGCATCGGTGGTATCGAACGTGACCATGCGGGAATTCGCCGGCTACAAGCCACCCTATATGATGCCGGTGTTTCCTTCGATTTCCGGCCGCGAACTGGCGCTGTTCGTGCCGCTTGGCATCGCTGCCGGCATTGTTGCGCCGCATTTCCTGCAATTGCTCGAATGGTCCAAGGGGCGTTGGGCGCGCCTTGCCTTGCCGCCCGCGTTCAGGCTGGGGCTGGGGGGGCTCGGGGTCGGCATTCTGTCGATCTGGGTGCCGCAGGTGTATGGCAACGGCTACAGCGTGGTCAACTCGATCCTGCATCAGCCCTGGCTGTGGCAGACCCTCCTGCTGGTGCTGGTGTTCAAGATCGTCGCGACCGCCCTGACGGTGGGGTCCGGGGCGATCGGCGGGGTCTTCACGCCGACCCTGTTCGTCGGCGCTGCTTTCGGCTGCCTGTACGGACAGGGTGTGCATGCGTTGTGGCCGGCGCTGACGTCGGCGCCGTTCGCCTATGCGATCGTCGGCATGGGCGCGAGCCTGGCCGCGGCGACCAATGCCCCGCTGATGGCGATCCTGATGATCTTCGAGATGACGCTGAGTTACGAGGTCGTGCTGCCGTTGATGCTCGCCTGCGTGATTGCGTATTTCGTCTCGCGCTTCGGTGGCATCTCGATGTACGACATCACGCTGCGACGTCAGCGCGAAGTTCAGGAGCGCTTGCGCTTGCGTACCACTCGCATGGTCGACTTGATCCAGCCGACCCAGACCGTGTTGCCGCCCGATGCCGGTGTCAGGGAGATGACGCGACTGTTTCTCGAATATCCGGTCAAGTACCTCTATATTGTCGACGCGAAGCAGCAGTTCCTTGGCGTGGTCGCGCTGTCGCACCTCACTTCGGCCATGTTGGCGAAAGAGGATACCGAGTACAAATGCGCGGCCGACTTTCTGCAGCAACCCGAATTCAGTTGCCTGACGCCTGACATGTCGCTAAACGAAGCGTTGCAATGCTTTATGGCGCATCAAGGGGAGCGGTTGCCGGTGATCCGCAGCGAGCGGGATAACCACTTTCTAGGTGTGGTCTTTAAGTCGTCCCTGCTTGATTCATATTTCAAAATGAGTGCGTAGTCGGCACGTGTCCGGCGCCGTCATTCACCCGCCATTTTTTCCACACGGTGCCGTAATACAACGCCTGGCGTAGGCACCCTATTTTTACGTCGTGCCTCGTGGAATCGACACGTTATAAATTTCTTTAATGTCCTTTCGAATTAAATAGAATAGTCACATTTTGAAATCTTCTTTGCTTGCTGCTTACGTTCGCTTTGCATAAGATCGGGCCACTTCATCGATAGGACAGTGTGGTGGACTCGACCGCATTAGGGTTCCACGGTGGCCGTAGTATCTCTGAATCGACGTCCGGGCTGCACAAGTTGTCGGAGGCCGTGTTCCGGATCTTCTATCGCGCCACGCATGGACGCGCATACCGTCACAACGACCGACTGTGGCAACATTTCAAGCTTGAGCGCGATGCGCACGGCGCCATTCGTACGTTGGCGTATCACGGCACGCCTGTACCCCTGATCAACGGCAAATTGCGGCCGCGCCGCGACGCCGGCCCCGTGCATCTGATCGCCACCGGGCCATCGATCGCGCAAATCGATTACCGCCGTTTGCCGATCGAGACGGCAATCGGCGTGAATGGTGCGATCGCGCTTTGCGATCGCGCGCCGGTACGCTTCGATTACTACTGCATGATCGATACCAATTTCGTCAAGAGCAGGCGCGATCTGGTCGAGCGCATCATCACGCAGGAACTGATCCTGTTCATCACGCCGCTGGTGCTGCTCTACATGCTGAAATCGTTCCCGCTCGAGGCCTTTCGCTGCAAGATCTTCCTGCTGGAGGACATCTGCCTGCCGACTTTTGAACCCGTGCGCGACAACGCGGCATTGGCGGCCCATGCCGGCGGCGACGTCTATCAGTTCTCACCCGATTCGCTGCTGGGTGTCAGCTTCGACATCACGCGTGGTTACTTCGATTCGAAGACGGTTGCGTTCACAGCGCTACAGGTGCTGACTTGGCTCGGCTATAAGGATATCTATATCCACGGCATGGATTTGAACAACACGCGTACCCTGCCGCGCTTCTATGAACATCGCGAGACGATGCAGCCGAGCAGCCTGGAGCTGGATTTCGACGCCCACATCGAGCCGTCGTTTCGCTTGGCACAGCCCTTGCTGCTGGCCCGCGGCGTGCGCGTCGTGAACCTGTCGCTGACGAGTGCGCTCGACAGTGCGATCTTCCCCAAGCAGGATTGGTCCAGTTTGTGCGTTCTGCGCCACACCACGGTTCAACGTACGGCGGCCTGAAGCGCAGTTCGCGGCACCTCCGACGCCGCACCATGCCCCGCGTCACATAAGCCGGGCGGCCGGGAGAGCGGCAAACCGCGGGTTCGATCCAAGCCGATACCGTTCTATCTACCTTGCTGCGCGGACGATATTCGTGCCGCGCGCGTCCTCTTTTGCGCCTCGCCTTTGCATAGCGGCAGGCCCGGTGGTACGCTACCCTCGTCTCTCGAATAAGGAGACAGATCAATTAGTATTGCATTGCGGCATCCTCCCTGGCACGCTCAAGGAGTGGGGCATGGCAAGCGATGGGCTCGACAACAAGCCGACATTTCTTTCGAACATGACAGCCGGGCCAGATGCGCGTCGTCTGGCTCTCGCCGTCGTGCTCGCATCAGCGCTCGTATTCGCCGTGCTGATACCGTACGCGAGGGTGCATCTGCGCCCGATCCCGCCGTTCGTCCTGGTCTACGAATCGGTACTGACCATCTGCGACCTGATCACGGCCACGCTGCTGTTCGGCCAGTACCATATCCTGCGTCGCCGTTCGCTGCTGGTACTGGCGAGCGGCTATCTACTCACCGCCTCGACGGCGACCCTGCATGCGCTAAGCTTTCCCGGCCTGTTCGCACCGAACGGCTGGGTCGGCGGCGGCGGCCAAACCACGCCTTGGCTCTATGTGGTCTGGCACGGCGGATTTCCGTGCGCGGTGCTGATCTACGCCTGGCTGCGCGGTATCGAAGGCGCCGCCAGCGGCCGTATTGCCAGCGACGACGAAGACGCATCCCGCCGTGCCTCGGTGATGGCGGTCGGCTGGTGCATCGCCGTCGTGGCCGCGCTCTGTGGCGCGGCGCTGACGGTAAGCACGGCGCTGCACGACGCGCTGCCGGTCCTGTATTCCGCGCGGGGCAACGCACCCGGTTTGTTCTATGTGATTGCGGTGGTCCTGGCCATCGACGTCGTCGCGCTGATCACCTTATGGCGACGTGGACGCCCCCATTCGGTGCTGGACCTCTGGGTGATGGTCGTGCTCTGCGCGTGGATCTGCGACATCTCGCTCTCGTCCTGGCTCAACAGTGCGCGCTTCGATCTCGGCTACTATGCAGGCCGTATCTACGGCCTGCTTGCCGCCGCTTTCGTGCTGATCGTCCTGCTGCTCGAGAACAGCAGGCTGTACGGCAAGCTCGCGCGATCCTATGTGCGCGAACGCGACAAGGTAACGGAAGCACGGAGGCTGGGCGAGGCGCTGGAGCGAATGAACCAACTGCTGGCGGAAAAAAATCGCGCGCTGGAGGATGCCAATCTGCGCAAGTCGGAATTCCTCGCCAATATGTCGCATGAGCTGCGTACGCCGCTTAATGCCATCATCGGTTTTTCGGAAGTGCTGAAGGACGGTCTGGTCGGCGAACTGCCGGTCGACCAGAACGAGTATGTGACCGATATCTTCAACAGCGGCAAGCATCTGTTATCGTTGATCAACGACATCCTGGATCTGTCCAAGGTCGAAGCCGGACAGATGACGCTGGATCTCGAGAGCACGCCTATCGGTGATCTGCTCGAGCGCGCGCTGGGCATCGTCAAGGACAAGGCACAAAAGCATCGCATTGTTCTGCAGAGCATCATCGAACCCGCGCTTGGTACGATAGAAATCGATGCGCGCAAAGCCAAGCAGATCGCCTACAACCTGCTGTCGAATGCAGTCAAATTCACCCCCGACGGGGGCCACGTCACCTTGCGCGCGCAACGGGTCGCGCGCGCCGCGGTCGAGGATTGGCAAACCACCGCCGCTGCCGGCATGCGCTTGCCCCTGCCGCAGGGCGATGCCGCCGAATTTCTCGAGATCGCGGTGGAGGACTCGGGCATAGGCATCGCACCGGAGGATGCGCAGCGTCTATTCAGGCCGTTCGTACAGATCGATTCGTCGCTGGGGCGGCGTTATGCCGGTACCGGACTCGGTTTGGCGCTGGTCCTGAAATTGGCTGTGCTGCACGGCGGCACAGTTGCGCTGGAGAGCGAAAGCGGCGTCGGCAGCCGCTTCACAGTATGGCTGCCTTGGCACGATACGCCCGAACAGGACACCGTGGCGGTGTCGGCAGCGCAGCTTTCGGCCCCTGCCGACCGCACCCGCTTGGTGCTGCTGATAGACGACAACCCCCATGCCGCGGAGCTGATCACCCTCCAACTGGAAGCCGAATCGCTTACCGTGGTACGCGCGCTCAGCGCCGAGGAAGCGCTGGGGCTGATGAGCGATCTGCGCCCGATGGTGATCATTCTCGACATATTCCTGCCGGGCATGGACGGATGGGCCTTCCTCGAGCGCATCAAGCAGGCGCCCTCGCCGTGGTGGAATGTTCCGGTCGTGATCGCGTCGATTTGCGACGATGCGCCGCGCGGCATCGCGCTGGGCGCGGCCGAAGTACTGCAAAAGCCGATTACGCGCGAACAATTGACGGCGACTTTGCGGCGCGTGCGCTCGCTGCCCAGCGAGAATCGCGATACCAGTGTGCTGATCATCGACGACGACGCCAGGATGGTCGACTTGCTCGCCGTCTATATCGCGCAGTCCGGCTATCACCCCCTGCGCGCATACGGTGGGCGCGAGGGACTGACGCTGGCGCGCAGCGCACACCCCGATCTGGTGATCCTGGACATCCTGATGCCGGACATCGATGGCTTGATGGTGGCCGAATCGTTGCGCCAGGACGTCGAGACCGCGGCGATCCCGATCGTGATCGTCACCAGCAAGTCCTTGAGCAGCAGCGAGCTTGCCGAGCTCAACCGCTGCAGCGACGCGGTGATCGAAAAGCATTGCCTCGACCGATCCCGCTTCGTCGCCGAAATCAAGCAGGTGCTCGGCAAGCGCTTCGGAGGGCAGGCACGATGAGTGCGAGCATTCTGGTGATCGAAGACACGCCGGCCAACATGAAGCTGGCAACCATGCTGCTGCGGCGCGCAGGTTATCAGGTGCTGCAAGCCGACGAAGCGCAAACCGGCATTGCGCTCGCCCAGGCGCATCGGCCCGATCTGATCCTGATGGATATTCAACTGCCGGGCATGGATGGTCTGGAAGCGACGCGGCTACTGAAGGCTGATCCGGCGACCGGCTCGATCCCGGTAATCGCCTTGACGGCTTTTGCGATGAAAGGGGATGAAGATCGCATTCGCGCGGCCGGCTGCGACGGCTACGTGTCCAAACCGATTCAATATCGCATGTTTCTCGACGAAGTGCGCCGGCTGCTGCAGCCGGGTGCCGATATGGAGGCGCATCATGCATAGCGTGCCGACCGTGCTGGTGGTCGATGACGATGCACGCAATCGCAAGCTGCTCGAAACTTTGCTGCGTGCCGACGGCTATGTGGTGGTGAGTGCTGAATCGGGCGCCGCAGCGATCGAATTGGTGTTCAGGCAGGCACCCGACGTGATGTTGCTCGACCTGATGATGCCAGACATCGACGGCTTCGATGTGGTGCGGCAGTTGCGCGCCGATCCCGCTTGCAAGACGCTGCCTATCGTGGTCGTAACCGCGCTCGACGATCCCGGTTCGAACGCTCGCCTGTTGGCTGCGGGCGTTGATGCCGTACTGCCCAAACCGATCGATCGCTGGGCCGTCAAGGCCGCGCTCAAGCGCTTGCTGGACCCGGAAAAGGCATCATCATGATGGATCCGCGCGGCAACGACGATCTTGGCGTCACGCGTAGCGAGTTGCTGCGCATAACGCGACTGTACGCGATGCTGAGCCGTATCAACCGAGCCATCGTGCGCGCGGAGAACGTCGAGGAACTGTATGAAGCCGCGTGCCGCATCGCGGTGGACGACGGCAACCTGAGTTTCACCTGGATTGGCCTGTACGATGCGCAGACCCAACTGGTCGTGCCGGTGGCGCAATCGGGCGGAGGTTCGGAGATGATGCAAATCCACGTGCGCATCGACGACGATCCCGCAGGGCAGGGGCCGTCCGGTACCGCGGTGCGTACAGGGAAACCCTGTGTCTACAACGACGTCTACCACGATCCGCGCACATTGCCCTGGCGCAGTTTGATGCAGTCGCTGCACGCCAGATCGGTGGCGTCGTTTCCCTTGCGCGTGGAAGACCGCATCGTCGGCGTACTGGGCGTCGGCGCACGGGAGTCCGATTACTTCCAGGAAGCGGAATTGAATCTGTTGAGCGAGGTGGCCGACGACATCTCGTTTGCAATGGGCGTGCTGCGGCGCGATGAGCAACGCCTGGCCGGCGAGGCCAAGCTGCAGTATCTGGTCTACTACGACACACACACAGGTCTGCCGCGGCGAACCTTGTTCGAGCAACGTTTGGCGTCGGCCCTGCAGTCGAGTACGACACGGCCGTTGGAACGGGCGGTGCTCGTGGTGCGTCTTTGCCGCTATTACGAAGTGCTGCATGTGCTGGGACCCGAGGCCGGCGTGACGATTGCCCGCACGGTGGCGGGACGGCTGGAGGCCCAGATGCCGATGGCGTTTATCGGTCGGGTCGGCCAGGCCGAATTCGCCTTCGCGCTGGGACGGGAAGCCAGCGTGGCGGAAATCGAGGACATCGCCTGGCGTGTGCGGGAGGTATTGGCCGAGGGCATGCAGGTGGATGCGCAGGAAGTGTTCATGGACCCGGCGCTTGGCATCGCGCTGTATCCGCGCGATGGCACGCCGGGAGAGGTGCTGAAGGCGGCCCGTATCGCGGCCGACCGGCGCGGCTACGAAAGCGGCATCGCCTGCCGTTTCTTCGTGCCCGAGATGGATCGCGGCTCGCGGCGCCGTCTCGATATGGATACGGCTTTGCGCCATGCGGTCGCACGCCAGGAATTCGTGCTCCACTATCAACCTCAGCTCGATTTGCAAAGCGGGCAGGTGGTGGGTGTGGAGGCGCTGTTGAGGTGGCAGCGGCCCGAGCACGGCCTGATTTCGCCGAACGAGTTCATCCCCATGTTGGAAGATACCGGCCTCATCTGTGAGGTCGGCGAGTGGGTGCTGGAGGAGGCGACCCGCGCGTGCCAGCGCTGGCGCGAGCACGGACTGACGCCGATGCGCATGGCGGTCAATCTGTCGGCACGGCAGTTTCGCGAGCGCGACCTGCGGCATCTGGTGCGCACGGCCCTGCAGGCCTCGGGGCTCGATCCTCAAGCGCTCGAACTGGAAATTACCGAGAGCGTGGTGATGTTCCAGGCCGATTCGGTGATCCGTACGCTACACGATCTGAAGGATGATGGCGTCAGCCACGCGATGGACGATTTCGGCACCGGCTATTCGTCGCTCAGCTACCTGCAGCGCTTGCCGATCTCGCGGCTGAAAATCGATCGTAGCTTCGTTTCGAATATCATCGCCAACCAGAACGATGCGGCGATCGTGCGTGCGGTGATCGGCATGGCCCATAGCCTTGGCGTCACGGTCATCGCCGAAGGGGTGGAAACCGCGGCTCAGCTGGGTTACCTGCGTGGGCTCGGTTGCGAGGAAATGCAGGGCTACTACTTCAGCCGGCCCCTGCCCGAGACCGAATTCGTCGCCCTGTTGCAAGAGCGGCGCTGCATTGCGCCGGCGTCGGAACACCAAAAGATTTGACCGGTACGGCCGATCCGGCCGTCCGCGCTCAGAACACCTGGCTGACGTGGACCGAAACGACCTGCCAGGTGCCGGCCGGCTGCGCCCACACGCGCGTATAGCGGAAGGTACCGGCGAAGGCCTCGCCGTCGAAGCTGCCTGACAGTGCCAGCTTCAGTGTGACCACCGCGCCGGTGCCGATCAGACGGACGTGTTCGTCGGCGGCGCTCAGCTCGGTCAACTTCAACAAGCCGCTGCGATGCGCGTCCAGGTCTGTCTTCTTGCCCGCCAGTGTGCCGGTATGCGTGATGAATATCAGATCGTCGGAGAGCAGGGCATCCAGCGTGTCGAGATCGCTGGCGAAGGTCGCGTCGAGCAGTCGTTGTTCGAGTGCCTGGATGGTTTCGGTGGTCATAGGAAGAAGGATATTCGTATCGTATGGGTTTCAGGGGCGGTCCGGACTCGGCTCGGGCTATTGGCTCCGTCGGCGTCATGTGGGCTACGTCGCGACCCACAGCGACAACGCCTGTGCCACGCGTTCGATCACGCCGTCCCAGTCGCCCAGGCGATTTTGCCTGAACAGGCGTGCCGAAGGATACCAGACGCTGTCCTCGCGCTCCGTCAGCCAGCGCCAGTCGGGGTTGTAGGGCAGCAGCAGCCAGCACGGCTTATTTAGCGCGCCGGCCAGATGGGCGACCGAGGTGTCGACCGTGATCAGCAGATCGCTGGCGGCGATCAGCGCCGCCGTATCGGAAAAATCCTGCAGGTCGGCGCCGAAATGCGCGATGCCCGCCTGGTCCAGCCACGCGGCCTCGGCTGCGCTGCGCAATTCCTTTTGCACACTGAAGCGCCATACCGGCGTGTCCAGCAAGCCGGCCAGTCGCTCGTGCGGCAGCGAGCGATTATGGTCGTTGCGGTTTTTCTGATTGCCGGTCCAGGCGAGGCCGACCTTGGGGCGTGTGCCGGCCAATGTGCGCAAGCGCGCGTGCCAAGCCTGGATTCGGCGCGGATCGGCGGCCAGATACGGCGCCTCGGCGGGAATGTCGGCGAGCGTGGTACCGCAGGCCAGCGGCAGGCTCATCAGCGGGCAGTGGTAATCGAAGGGCGGCAACGGCTCGTCCTGCGCGATCAGTTCCGCGACACCGGCCAGTCCAGTCAAAAGCGGCTTGAGCGCAGGCTGCACCTCGAGGATCACGTGCGCACCGCGCACGGCGATGAGCGGCGCATAGCGGCAAAACTGCAGCGTATCGCCGAAGCCCTGCTCCGCATGCAGCAGGATGCGGCGGCCGACCAATGACTCCTGGCCTAGCCACAGCGGCTGTGCGAAGTGGCGCACGTGCGGCGCGGTCGAGTCGGTCTTGAAGCGCCATTCGTATTGAGGCCAGCCATGCTCGAGATCGCCCACCAGCAAGCGGCATAGCGCGTCGTTCATGTGGATCACGGCGCGCTGAGGATCGAGTTCGAGGGCTGCCGCATAGCTGGCGAGCGCGTCGTCATAGCGGCGCAGCGCGCGCAACACATTGCCTCGATTCGACAGCGCTTCCGCGTACAGCGGCTTTAACGCCAGCGCACGTTCGTATTCGTACAGCGCTTCTTCATTGCGACCGTATTCGCGCAGGGTGTCGCCGCGATTGACGATGATCTCGGGCGAGTTCGGCCGCAGCGCCAGCGCGGCGTCGATGCTGGCCAGAGATTCGTCGAGGCGACGCAGTTCGCGCAGCACGTTGCCGCGATTGGACAGCGCGACGAAATCGTCAGGTGCGATTGCCAGCGCCGCTTGGTGCTGCGTCAAGGCTTGGTCGAAATGGCCCAGATCGAACAGCACGTTGGCGCGGTTGGACAGCAATTGGGACGACTGCGGGGCCAGCGCCAGGCCGCGATCGAAATCGCGCAGTGCTTCGTCGAAGCGCCGTAGTTCGCGCAACACGTTGCCGCGGTTGGTCAGCGCGCCGACGTAGTCGGGATTCAGCGCGAGCGCGCGGTCGTAGCGCTGCAGCGCTTCTTCACGGCGGTTTGCGTCGCGCAGCGTGTTGCCCAGATTCGACAGCGCTTCGATGAAGGTCGGGCGCAGCGCCAGCGCCTGTTCGAAGCCGGCGATGGCCTCCTCAAAGCGGCCCAGTTCGCGCAGCGCATTGCCGCGGTTCGAATAGGTTTCCGCGATCCCCGGCTGCAGGGAGATCGCCTGGTCGTAGCTGTGCAAGGCCTCCTCGAAGCGGCCCAGGTCGCACAGCAGGTTGCCGCGATTGGCATGCGCGTCCGCATAGCCCGGCGCCAGCTTCAGCGCTTGCGCGTAGCAGGCGGCGGCGGCATCGTAGCGTTTGAGCTGGCGCAGGACATTGCCGCAGTTGGACCAGGCCTCGACGAAATCGGGGCGGATTTTCAATGCGCAGTCGTAGCTGGACAGGGCGGCGACATGCAGCCCCTGATAGAACAGCGCATTGCCGCGATTGGCCCAGGCCAGTTCATGCCGGGGCCGCAATGCGAGCGCGCGGTCGAATTCGGTCACGGCTTCGGGCAGTCGCCGCAGCTTGAGCAGCAGATTGGCGCGGTTGGCGAGCGCGTCGAAATAGTCGGGCTTCAGTGCCAGCGCGCGTTCGAAATCGTCGAAGGCCTCCTGGTGCCGGCCGAGGTCGGCGTAGGTGTTGGCACGGTTGGCCAGCGCTTCGGCGAAGGCCGGCTTTAGCGCGAGTGCTTGCCCGAAACTGTCGAGAGCGTTGTCGTGGCGTTTGAGTTCGCGCAGCGCGTTGCCGCGATTCGACCAGGCTTCGGCGGAACGCGGGTCGAGTTCGAGGACGCGTTCATAGCCGGCCAAAGCTTGCGCATGGTGGTTGAGCTTGAAGCAGGCGGCGGCGCGGTTGAAGGTGGCTTCGATGTGCGCGGGATCGAGTGCCAGTGCGCGGTCGTAGCAAGGGAGCGCGTCATGATGGCGTTCCAATTCCTGGTACGCGCGTCCCAAATTGGCGTGGGCGAAGGCGGTGCCGGGGGCATGCTCCAGCGCTTCGCGGATCAAGGTGATGCCGCGCTCGGTATCGCGCTGCTGGAGTGCGATCACACCCAGCATGTGAAGTGCATCGAAGTGTCTGGGCTGATGCTGCAGCACCGTTTCGTAGGCCTGCGCTGCATCAGCCAGCTGGCCTTGTCGATGCAGCGCGACGGCTTGCTGTAACAGTGCGACCACGGCAGGCGACGGCGGCGCACTGATCGATTCGGTGCGGGGCGTGGCAGCCCCTTGTGATTGGTTCATGGTTTGGGAGGATCCGGTGTCGCCGTATGGCGTCGGGCCGCGCTCGGACTGCGGGCGCGGCAGACAGCGCGCGTATATTGTACAAGTGGCGCGCGGTGTCTGCCGCGCCTGCAGCATGCGGGCGCGTTGAGGGCGGCTTTTCTCGCGCGGCGCATGCAATGTTGATGAGGCACATTGGATTCAGACCGACTTAGGGTCGATACAGGGTGACGGCGTGCGCGCTCGCCGTATAATCGGTACGACAGATGGTCCCGCTGCCACTTTTACCGCGAACGACGTATGAGCCCTAGCGAGCAACACGATACCCCGGAGGCGGCACGGCGCAACGAGCGTCAGGGTTTTCTGGACCTGGAGCAGGGTGAACTGGACGCCGCGTTGCCGCCAGATCAACCTTTGCCCGCACCGCATAAATGGCCTGCTCGCGTCCGCCCGACGCAGCCTGCCAGTACCCAGCACGATGCACCGGACCCGGCGCCTGACCGCGCCGCGCTGCCCCTGCCGGGCATGGCCGAATCGCCCTTGCCCGCGAGCGCCGAGGCGGCCGAGGCGGTGCCGATCGAGATTGCCGATACCGCTGTCGTTGCAGAGACAGGAACGACGATACCCGCCGCCGCGCGTCATGCTCGCCGCCGTTCACGCGGCACCGCGGCTGCTCCCGATACACCCGCTCAGATCGAACCTGCTCACGCCGCGCCGACGAGCGCGCTGCTGGATCTAGTCCCGGCCGCCGAAGCGCCACACGTGAGTGCCCTTGAGGCTGGGCCTGCTTTGGCCGAGTTTGCTACAGCCGCGTCTACTGCCACTGAATCCGCTTCGATTGAATCCGCCGCGGCGGATTCGCAAATACAGCCTGTCGCTGCGCTACCTTCCCCGGATGCAAGCACGATCACCGTCGATCGCCGTACCGTGAAGTTCGCCGCTTGGATGTTGGGCCTGACCGCGGGTTTTGGTTGCGTCACCATGGTTTGCGCGATCTGGGGCCTGGTCGTGTTGCTGCATCCGCCGGTACCGCCTGCGTCATCCGCATCGGCTGTGCCGACCGCACGGACTGGGCTCGTGCCGCCAGCGCCGGCGGCATCCGCGCCACTTGCGGCCGCCGCGCCGGCCAAGACGGAGACCGCATCGGCCGCCGCCGCGCCCCCCCTCGTGCATCACTACCATCACAAGATCAAACCTAAACCTAGACCTAAACCTAAACCCAAGGCCAGGACCACTACCTGAGCCCCGGCGCACGCATGCGCGATGGCCATAGGAATACGCGATGCAAGATTCGACAGCGATGCAGGATAAGGCCGCCGCTTCGTTAAGCGACCCGGCAAGCGACCCACCCATGAATGTGTCGGCCGCAGCGGCGGTCTTTTTGCCCTTCGTCGGCTTGGAAGCCGCTACCCCCGCAAGCCAGCGCCTGAGCGTGCTCAAATCGGGCGATACCTTTATCGTCAACGATCTGTACGGCGATATCGGCGGCAGCGCCAGCGTGGGCAGCGACGGGCTGTTCGTCAATGACACCCGGGTCATGTCCCTGCTGCGCCTGACTTTCGGCGGCCGCGCCCCCTTGCTGCTGTCGGGGAGCGTCAGCAGCGACAACACGGCATTCACCGCGCACCTGACCAACCATACGCTGCCGCAGCCCGACGGGGCGGCGGCGCCCGAAGGCGTGGTCCATATCCAGCGCCAGCGCGTGATCAGCGGCACGGTCCTGCATGAAGCGATCGCGCTGACCAACTACGGTAGCCGCGATCTGTCGGTACCGATTTCGATCGCCTTCGCCGGCGATTTTCGTGACGTGTTCGAACTGCGCGGCACCAAGCGCAGCAAGCACGGCGAGGTGCACACGCCGCGTGTCGGCAAGCGCTGCGTGACGCTTTGCTATGTCGGTCTCGATCACGCGCAGCGCGAGGTCGAGGTCCGCTTCGAGCCAGCCCCGCAGCGCCTGTCGGCCGACCGCGCCGATTTTCTGGTGCATTTGCCGGCGGCCGCCTGCGTGTCGATCCACCTTTCGGTCGCGACCATCGTGCATGTACCCGCAGGCGAAGTGCTCCCGGGGTTCGCCGAGGACGGTACCGACGAGATGGCCGTGGTCGAGACCGGACGCAACGCCTTGCGCGCTTCCTTGCTGCAGGCGCACCGGATCATGCGCGAGCGGCGTCACAGCGCGGCCCGCGTGCGCTCCAATAATCCTCTGTTCAATGCATGGCTGGACCGCTCGATTGCCGACCTGGGGCTGTTGACCACCGACCTCGCGACCGGGCCATATCCATACGCCGGCATACCCTGGTTTTCGACCCCGTTCGGCCGCGATGCGGTGATCACCTCGCTGCAGACTTTATGGCTGCAGCCCGCGCTCGCGCGCGGCGTGCTGCGCTATCTCGCCGCCCACCAGGCCGACGAGGAATCCGCGTTTCGCGATGCGGCGATCGGCAAGATCATGCATGAGACGCGCAAGAGCGAGATGGCGCGTACCGGCGAAGTGCCTTATGCACGCTATTACGGCGGTGTCGACACCACACCGCTCTTTATCGTGCTGGCGGGCAGCTATGCCGGGCGCACCGGCGACATGGGCTTGATCGTGGAACTCTGGCCTGCGCTGGAACGGGCCGCGCAATGGGTGGCGCACGTGTGCGACCGCAATCGCTACGGCCTGCTCGATTATCAGCGCGGCGCGCAAAGCGGCCTGTCCAATCAGGGTTGGAAAGACAGCGACGATTCGGTGTTCCACGCAGACGGGCGTATTCCAGAGGGCCCAATCGCGCTGGTCGAGGTGCAGGCCTATGCCTGCGCCGCCTTCGACACCATGGCCAATTTCGCGGCGCTGCGCGGCATGCCCGATGCAGCCTCGCGCTATGCGATGCGAGCTGCGACCATACGGGAGCGGGTCGAATCGCACTATTGGATGCCCGAGGAGAATTTCTATGGCATGGCGCTCGACGGACGCGGTGAGCTGTGCCGGGTGATGACGTCGAATGCCGGCCACCTGCTGGCCTTCGGTCTGCCCAGCCACGAGCGCGGCCTCGCGGTCGCCCGCCACCTCGAGTCGACCCAGTTCCATACCGGCTGGGGCGTGCGCACCTTGGCCGCAGGGCAGCCGCGCTTCAACCCGATGTCCTATCACAACGGTTCAGTCTGGCCGCACGATACCGCGCTGTGCGCCCGGGGCCTCGCGCGCTACGGCGACAAGAGCGCAGCGGTGCGCTTGCTGGAAGCGCTGTTCGAGGCGGCGGTCGATTTCGATATGCGGCTGCCGGAATTGTTCTGTGGCTTCACCCGTCGCCGCGGCGAGCCGCCCACCGCCTATCCGGTCGCCTGTCTGCCGCAGGCGTGGGCCGCGGGTTCGCCGTTCATGGTGCTGGAAGCGTGTCTGGGCATTACCTTCCAAGCCGCCACCCACGAAATCCACATCGACCGCCCCGATCTGCCCAACGGCATCGATTGGCTCGAGATCACCAATGTGTCTATCGGCGAGCGCAACGCAGCGATCCGCTTCCAGCGGGTGTCGGGGCACGTGGTGCCGTCTGTCGAGCACGATGGTGTACGCGTGGTCGTCACGCTCTAGCGCGCCTGCTTGCGACGTCAGGTCGACAGTGCGGCGCGCTGCGTCAGCTTTTCCTGCACGCGGCGTGCGAGCGACACAGGATCCACCGGCTTTTCCAGTCTTTCGACCGAACGCGGCAAGCCGCCGTGCGAGTCGATTTCCTGTTGGGTGCAGCCCGTTACGACCAATACGTCCATGCGCTCCAACCGGCCGTCCTTTTCCAGTGTTTGCAGCATCGCAAAGCCGTCGAAGCCCGGCATGCGCAGATCAGTGATGACGAAATCGGGTGCGTGTTCGCCGATACGCAGCAGTCCGGTGAAACAGTCGCTGGCGGAGATGGTGGTCAGCCCGGGAATGCCGTTCAGCGCGATCTCATAGAGCATCAGCAGGGTCGGTTCGTCCTCGATCAGGATCGCGGTCGCGGCGTGCCCGACCGTGCTTGACGTAGCGGATGCAAGCGGTGCGGGTGCTCGGGATGCCGTGCTCAGCGCAGCCGCGCCCGCCGCGGGATAGGTCGATGCAGGTAGCCCTGACGTCTCGTTTTTCAGCAGCCGTTCGACCGTGCTGCGCCGTACGCGTCGATGGCCGCCCGGCGTTTTCCAGGCTTCGATGACGCCGGAGGTGACCCAGGTCTGGGCGGTCTTCACGCTGACGCCGAGCAGTTCGGCAACTTGCCGGGTCGTCAGGATTTCGTCATCTTGATTGGCCATGAGCTTCCTACTTTTAATACGCCAATTATATCCAAATTATCCAATTCGGCGCGAAGAGTATTTCAGAAATACCTTTTTTACCAAATATGGCCTGGTGCTCGCCCAAGCTCATCAGGTGGCAGACCGAGAGCCTGCGCGCCGCGTCTGGATCAACGCCCACGCTCTCTTTCCAGCCAGGCGCCGGCCATCACGAGGACTTCCTGTTGCGCCGTGTCCAGTACATGGAAGAGAACGGCGGGCGATGCGGCCTGCGCTTGTGCGTCGTCGCGCAAGGCGTGTTCCAGCGCCAGAGCGGCCTGGGCGAAACGCTTGGCCCCCAGTGCGCCGAATGTGCCGCGCATCTTGTGCAGCAATTGCGCGGCCTCGGTGATGCGGTGTTCCTGCCACGCGGTGCGTACGCTGGCCAGTTGACGCGGGGCTTCCGTCAACATGATCTCGACCAGGCCCAGCAGCTTGTTGCGCGCGGTGGGATTGTCCTGCATCAGGGCCAACAGGGCGTCTGGCTCGAAGGCCTGCACCGGCGCATCCGCTGGCGGCGCAGCTGCCGCGGCACGGTGCCGCGCGCGGTTCCCGCGCGGAGGCAAATGATGCAGCAGGACGGCAAACATCTGTTCGATGTCGATCGGCTTGGTGATGAAGTCGTCCATGCCGCAGGCGCTGCAGTGGGCGTGCTCCGATGCCATCACGCCCGCTGTCATCGCCAGCACGGGGAGTTGCAGGTGCAAGTCGTGGCGGATCATGCGGGTCGCGGCGAAGCCGTCCATCACCGGCATCTGCACATCCATCAGAACCGCATCGTAGGCCGCGGGGTTCGCGCGCAAGGCATCGACCGCGAGTTGCCCATTTTCGGCCGAATCGACCGTAGCGCCAGCGTTCTCGAGCAGGCTGCGCGCGAGCATTTCATTGACCGGATTGTCTTCGACAAGGAGCAGATGGGCGCCGTCCAGCCGAGGCCGCGGCGAACGCGGACTGCCGGTCAGTGCAGCCTCGGTGCCTGCATCGTGTTCGGCTAGCAGGCGTGCGGCTTCGTCAGGCGGGGGCGATGGTCTTTGCATAAAGTTGCGTTCATCACAATGACGTGAGCGGCGCGCAGCGATCAGCTGAAGCGCGCCACTGGGCCGGCGAACCTGCGCCGGGACCGTGGCGCTGCAACACAGCGATGAACTTCTCGCGGGGGACCATATAGCTGTCGATGCCCGGCATATGGATGTCCATCAGTACCACATCATAATCGCTTGCGCGCACCATCTCAAAGGCAGTGCACGCATACCGCGTCGACGCAGATGCGCTGGCGCCGCCGCGCTTCTCCAACCCTCGTCCTTTCGACCTAGCGGCCCGGACCTGTGTTGTCAGCCGGTCCTAGAAACGATGACTATGCATGAATTGCGGGCACGCTGGGATAGCGTGGTCCTGTAGTGCCTGGTTACACATCATTGGCCACGCGCGGCGAGCCGCCGTGCAATTGGAGGGAATATCAGCGATGAGCAATCCTGTCGTTACCGTAAGCAATCAATCAACCCACAACATCTATATCGACGGTGACCCGAACTGGGACGATCAGATTCTGAAGATAGACGGTAAGCGAAGCCATGGGGTCTATACGCTAGTACCTGGCGCAGCCGTCACCGTCAGTGTCAATTGGAACGGGCCGGGCGATGACATGATGATGGGCGTGATCTTCGCCGACGCGGCCAATTACGACGCCGGCGGCATCGGCTTTTACCAACTGGCGTTCGGTCAGGATCCCGAATCCGGCAATCTGGGCGTGACCGATTGTTATGTCAACGCTACGCCGCAGGTCGCGTACTCGCTACAGGATCAGACGCCCTGGACCCTGACCATGCCATTCGTGGACAGCCCCACCTGAGCTGGTTCATGGGCTGCTTCACAGGCGGCCTCAGGTAGCACGTGATGGACGCAGGGCGGTCGCCCGCTATTTTGTCCGCTACCCGGACCCACGTACAATAGCTCCCCATCGCCGCCGCGCCGGGTTCGCCTGGACCGGCGGCGCCGATCCGCCAGTCGGTACCAGCTGTTATCAACTGGTACCAGCAGGCGCAACGAACCGAGGAGATCATAGTGCCCAGCCGTAGAGCCTTCGTATCCGGATTGTGCGCAGTCGGCGCGGGAGCGGCGCTGCCGCTTGCCGCGCTGGCGCAAGCCCCCGAGTCCGCCATGGCGCGCATCAAGCGCACCGGGCAATTGCGCACCGGCGTGATCGCCGGGGCGGCGCCTTATTTCACCAAATCGGTGGTGAGCGGCGCATGGCAGGGCTTTGGCGTCGATTTCGCGCGCCTGCTGTCGCAGGCCATGGGCGTGCAGTTGCAGCTGGTGCCGACCACCTGGGGCAATGCGGTGCTGGACCTGCAGGCCAATAAGATCGACCTGATGTTCGGCCTGGGCCCGACCGAGCAGCGCCGCAAGATGATCGGCTTTTCCGATCCGGTCTTCCACAACACCTTTACCCTGGTCGCCCGCAACGGTTTCGATCCGCATACCTGGACCGAAGCCGACAAGGCCGGGATCAAGATTTCGGTCGATATCGGCTCGAACCAGGATGCGTTCGCCACGCAGACCTTCAAAAATGCCACCGTGCAGCGGTTCGACACCTCGGGCGACGCCACCTTGGCCTTGCAGGCGGGACGGGTCGACGCGCAACTGCTGGTAGCCTTGTTGGGCGTCACGGTGCTCGCCAAAGCGCCTAGCCTCGGGCATATGGTGATACCGGCGCCGGTACAGGGCACGCCCGTCTGTGCCGGGCTCCAGCAGGAAAGCGACACCGCGCTCGCCACCTTTGTGAACGCGTGGATCGCGAAAGCCCGCGCGGCCGGCGATATCAAGCGCGTGATTCTCAGCAATATGCAACAACTGGTCGGTATCGATCCTCAACGCTTCCCGGCGGAAGTCGCGCTGTAAATCATCCTAAAATGGCGGGTCCGGACGAGGCGGCGGCCGCCCCGTTCGGCTTGCCGTGTTTGACTTCGATTAAGCCGCGCAACTTGGAGTCGTCGTGTACCACTGGGATTTTGGCAGTATCTGGGTGTATCACACGCTGCTGTTCAGCGGCCTGATGTACACGCTGTTGTATACCGTTATCGTGGTTGCGCTGGGCCTGCTGCTGGGCCTGGTCGTCGGCATGGGGCGCCTGGCGCGCTCGGTCTTCGTCACGGCGCCCTTGCGCGCGTACGTCGAAGTATTTCGCTGCACCCCGGTGCTGGTGCAACTGATTTGGTTCTATTACGCGATGCCGATACTCACCGGCATCAACATGTCGCCGATGATGGCTTCGGTGCTGGCGCTATCGCTCTACGGCGGGGCATTCTACGCGGAGATCGTGCGCGCCGGGATCGCCTCGATCGACTGGGGCCAAACCGAAGCCGGCATGGCGATGGGCATGACGCGCGCGCAGATCATGCGCCGCGTGGTGCTGCCGCAGGCCTTCAAGCGCATGGTGCCGCCGCTGATGAGCCAGTCCATCATGCAGTTGAAAAACACCTCACTGCTGTCGGTCCTGGCGATCCCCGATCTGCTGTACCAGGCCCAGTCGGCCGCCCACGACTCGTACCGGCCGCTCGAGGTGTATTCGATCGCGGCGGTGTGCTATTTCATCGTGCTGTTCCCGGCAACGCTTTGGTCCAAGCGTCTGGAAGTCAGGCTGGCCAAGCAGGAGAACCATTGAGATGGAGACGCCGATGAAGGACCTCAGCGCCGACGATGCGATGATCGAAGTGGCCGGCCTGCGCAAGCGCTTCGGCGACCACGAGGTGTTGAAGGATATTTCCCTGCGCGTGCCCAAGGCGGGCGTGGTCGCGCTGATTGGGCCGTCCGGTTCGGGCAAGTCGACCCTGCTGCGCTGCATGAACCTGCTGACAATGCCAGACGGTGGAAGTATCCGCGTCGGCACGCGCAGCATGCAGTTCGGCGCCGGCGCGAAGCTGCCGCCCGAGCGGGAACTGGCCGTCTACCGCGCGGCCACCGGCATGGTGTTTCAGCACTTCAACCTGTTTCCTCATATGACCGCGATCCAGAACGTGATGGAAGGCCTCGTCACGGTCAAGCGCTGGAGCCGCGCGCAGGCGCGCGAGGCCGCCGCAGCGCTGCTCGCCCGCGTGGGCCTGGCCGACAAGGCCGAGGTCTATCCGGACCGCCTGTCCGGTGGACAGAAGCAGCGCGTGGCGATCGCCCGCGCGCTCGCGCTGCGCCCGGAAGTGATGCTGTTCGACGAAGCGACCTCCGCGCTCGATCCCGAACTCGTCGGCGAAGTACTGGCGGTAATGAAGACTCTGGCCGAGGAGGGGATGACGATGGTGCTGGTCACCCATGAAATCGCCTTTGCGCGCGAAGTGGCCGATCAGGTGGTGTTCATGCGCGACGGCGTGGTGGTGGAGGCGGGGCCGCCGGCGCAAGTGATCGACGCGCCCAGGGAAGCGGCGACGCAATCCTTTCTCGCGCGGTTTACGGCGGCCGGCGGCTGATGGCCGGGCTGCTCCTCAATGCTCTGCCAGCAATTCGCTCAGATAGGGTTTCCACACATCCGGATGGGTCTGTGTCATATGCCCGTACGAATGCTCCGGCGTTTCGGGCAGTTCGACGTAACGGCCGTGCGGGACCAACGGTATCAGGCGCTGCATGACACCCAGGTCGGCGGCATTGAGCAGGTCGTCGTCAAAGTTGACCGCAAGCACGCGAGCCTGGATTTTGCCCAGCTGAGGCGTGGGATTGTAGTCCCAGGACGACTCGAACCAGTATAGGACGTCGTTCGCGTCATCCTTCCTGGCTTGCTTGATCAAGTTGTCATAGAGTTCGGTGGCTGCCTTGCGATCTGGCGCCTGTTCTTGCAAGCGTGCCGGGTTACCGGTGAGCACCGCGAAAATCGGCATCACGCGCAACCATTGAGTCGGTTCGGTGGTGTAGTCGCCGTTATGCCAATCGGGATCGTTGCGGATCGCGCCGATCACCATTTGCCGCCATAGCCAGTTGCGGCCGGCGATGGGGATGGGCTGACTCACGATAGGCATCAGCGCATCGGCCATAGCGGGATAGCGTTCGCCCCAAATCCAGGTTTGCATGGCACCCATCGAGGCGCCGAGTACCAGACGCAGGTGCGTGATGTGCAGGCCATCCACCAGCAATTGATGATTGGCCTCCACCACGTCGTTATAGCCGTAGTGGGGGAAGTGCATGCGCAGGCCGTCGCTGGGCTTGCTGGAACCGCCACGGCCAAGTCCGTCGGGGATCACGACGAAATAGCGTTGTGCGTCCAGAGGTTGTCCGGGAGCATACAACTCGCGGCGCATCAGCGGTGTCAGAAATTCTTGGCCAGTACCGGTCGTGCCATGCATCATCAGTACCGCGTTGTCGATCCGGCCTTGGGCATCGCGCCGCGGAGTACCGATGGTCACATAGTGGATGCGGACTTCCGGCAGGACGGTACCGTCGGAAAAGCGGAAGTCGTGGGCAATGAAGTCTGCGGACTGTTCCGGGACAGTAGTCTGGACGGCATCGTCGGCGTGCGCCACATTGATGCTGGCAAGGGCTGCGATGCACAAGCCGAACGCGGCCCTCAGCAATCTTGATTCAAACATGGGTGATGTGGTCCATCGTGGGATGTGGTCAATGAGGGAGGCATGTTGCGCGACATTGTCGACTCGGCGAAACTTGCCCCAGGGAAACTTACGGAGATTGTTCCGCTTATCGTCCGCCTTGCGGGCCCACCTCAAAACTGAAGTCTGCAACGCCTTCCACTCCGCCAGCGACCTTGTCGCCCGGCTGTAGTGCGCCGACGCCGGCGGGGGTTCCGCTGAAGATCAAGTCCCCCGGCTTCAAGGTCACGGCCTGCGACACGTAGCTGATGATGTCCGGGACGGGCCAGATCATGTCGCCAAGATCACCTTGCTGACGGACTTCGCCATTGACAGACAACCATATCCTGCCGCTGGTCGGATGCCCGATGTCGGACACCTTCTTGATTTCGCTCATGGGCGCGGAAGCGTCAAAGCCTTTCGCCCAATCCCAAGGGCGGCTCAACTTCTTCGCCGTTGCCTGGAGATCCCGGCGGGTCAGGTCGACGCCGACGCCGTAGCCCCAGACAAAGTCGAGTGCTTTTTCGGAGGCGATGGTTTTCCCTTCCTTGCCGATTGCAATGACGAGTTCCATCTCATGATGGAGGTCGGCGGTAAGAGGCGGATAGGGCAGTACGCCGGCGGCCGGCACGACGGCGTCGGCAGGCTTCGAAAAAAAGAAGGGCGGCTCGCGGTCGGGGTTGCCGCCCATTTCTCGCGCATGATCGGCATAGTTGCGGCCGACACAGAATACACGGCGCACGGGAAAGCGGCTCGTCGTGCCGCTGATGGCAACGGAGGTGAGCGCAGGGGGCGTCACGGCATATTCGGTCATGGTGATCCTCGCAAAGTCGTATTGTCGTATTAGGCCGTCTACGATATCGCCTTGCGAACCCGTCATGCAGGACAAACCTGCTGAACTCCAGGACTATCCTACGGTGTTCCTTTGTGCTTGGCTGCGCCGTCGCCACCTTGACCCGCATTCCGTTGCATGTTGCGAAAGCCGCTTGGAGACTGCCCGACCGACAGGCGGAAGCGCCGCGCAAAATAGGCCTCATCGGAATAGCCGACCAGAAACGCGATTTCCTTGATGCGCAGGCTATCGTTTGCAAGCAGCTCCTTTGCACGGGCAAGGCGTCGCTCGGTCACCCATTCGATGAAGGTCCGGCCCGTCTCCTTCTTGATCAGGTGCGCAAGGTAGTTCGGCGACAAGAACGCGGCGGCGGCGGCAGAGGTCAGGGACAGTGTTTCGCTCGCGAGATGGTCATTGACATGACGCCCTACACGGATCAGCGCTTCACGTCGGCCCAGCTGCTGGACGTTGCTTCTGGAGAGCTCAAGCAACCGATCCGCGTACCGCTGACATACGATTCCGATAAGCTGAAGCAAGTATCCTCGCAGCCGTACGGTCGCACCGAAACGTCGCGTTTCATTGACCTCCAGCATGCGTGACAGAATCGGCTCGATTTCGGCGAGCTCGGCCTCGGCCAGAATGAAGTCGATATACTCCTGAAGCCTGAATGGGGCGAGTTCGGGCGCCTGCGCGATGGGTACGTCTTCAAGGTCCAGAGGATCTACGATGCCGTCCGTATTCGCGCGCAGAAACGCTTGCGTAAAGTTGATGACAATAAAACGCGCGTGTGCCGGGTGCGGTATCAGATGCAAGCGATGCGGCAGGATAAAGGCGATGGCACCCGCGGGAAACGGCCGGCATACTCCGCCGATATGCTGTTCGGTGTCTCCGCCGAGGTTGATCTGAATCTGAAAATATTCGTGCTTATGCGGTTCTTCAATCGCAGGGCGCGAGTCTTGATTGCGGATGTAAAAATCGAGGCGATCGCTGCGTTCGGGCATCGCATAGGTGCGTGACACCTCCGCCGGTGAACCCTTCATGCCTGCGTGCTCCGTTTGACCCGCGGTCGCTGCTGCATCACATTGTCGATGGCGATACACGGCCGAGCTTCCCCAGCCGAGAATGAAGCCCTAATATACCAGGGGATCTCGTTTCGTGCGCTGAGCCAGCGCTTGAACTGAGCTCAAATGACGCACTGCCGGAACAGAACAAGTATGGAAAATCGCGACATTAGATTGAAAGACATCCGAGGCTTCCACATCGGCGGCGCACTGCATGAGCTGGTCGGCTTCAAGACGGAGGCGGTGGCCCGGGTGGAGGGCGACGCGCCCACCGTCGTGGACATGAACGGCGACCACATGATAGGTCAAATGTATGCCACGCACTACCGGCAGGCCGAACCGGAATTCGCGCTGCCCCTGATGCTGTGGCACGGCGGCGGCTTGACCGGCGCCTGCTGGGAGGACACCCCCGATGGCGGAAAGGGATGGTTGGATTACTTTCTGCGCCATCGATTTGATCTGGTGATCTCGGACGCGTTCGAAAGAGGGCGCGCATCCTGGCCTCCTTACCCGCAATTTCTCGCGCAAGCGCCGGAACATCGCTCGCTGAATGCCGTTTGGCATCATTTCCGCTTTGGTGCGCCAGGCACGTACCCGCCTATCCTTGACGCTCATCACGCTCGGCAGATGGCATACCCGGGCCTGCAATTCAGCATCGAGCATCTGGAGCAATTCGGCCGTCAGTTCGTGCCGCGCTGGGTGGGCAACGACGACCTGGCGCTTAAAGCATACGGCGCGCTTCTTCAAAAGATGGGACCGTGCGTCGTGATCGGTCATAGTCAGGGTGCTTATTACGCACTACAGTGCGCCCGCCTGTTTCCGGAATTGGTTAAAGCTGTCGTGGCCGTCGAGCCCCCGACGGGGCTGGGCGCCGCCGATGCATCCCTGGTGCGCTGTCCCCATCTGTTCATTTGGGGGGACAACATTCATGGCAAGAACGAGACGTGGTCCCGTTACTTCCGGGTGGTCGAGCATTACCGCCAGGCGCTAAGCGACACGGGGACGCTGGCGGAGGTCATGGAGCTGCCTGAGCTAGGCGTGCACGGCAACAGCCATATGCTGATCATGGACCGCAATAACCAACTCATAGCGAAGCTTGTGCAGGATTGGCTGATGCGGATTGCGAGTTGAATCGTCGACTTGCATCGATGGCTTTTTGGCTCGACAAAAACGCGCCATCCGCGAGTGCTTGAAAATCGGCGCATTCAGCCAATTCTAGGGGAAATTGTAAGCTATTTGAAATAAAATCCGGCTAACGTATAGCTGATGCCGTGTTGCTGTAATGGTTGTCCGGTCGATACCATCTTGTTGTGGCAAGCCCTCTTGGGGAGCCTCATGATGAGTGAAAAGCCTGCTGCCAAATTCGATGGAAGGGTCTCGATTCATGCCATCTTCGGATTGCTGGTGTTGGCGGCGCTGCTGGGCGCCGGCGCCTATGCGTGGTTCGGTCCCAGTATCCTGACGGCACCCGCCGCACCGCTCGAAAATGTGGCGGTTGCGAATATATTCTATACGGGCTCGTGTCCCATCATCGCTGCGCAAGCGAATGGGTATTTCTCGCGTGCAGGCATACAGGTCACCACCCAGCTCTACGACAGCGGGAAGGCGACCGTGGACGCGGTGCTGAGCGGCAAAGCCGACTTGGCCATGGTGGGCGACGTCCCGCTCATGGCCGCTGTGCTGAACCAGCAGCCAGTGTCCGTGGTGGCAACCACCGTCAAGTCAGAGAACGACTTTGGCATCGTCGGCAGAAAAGATAAGGGGGTCACCACGCCAGCTAGCCTGAAGGGCAAGCGAGTCGGCCTCGTGATCGGAACCGGCGGACACTTTTTCCTCAACATCCTTCTGAACCAGCAGAAGCTATCTCTCAGCGACGTCACGCTGCACGATTTCAAGGCCGAGGAATTGCCCGGCGCATTGGCGAGAGGCGACATCGACGCCGCCTCAACGTGGGAACCGATTCTAGGCCGCCTGCAAACCCAGCTCGGTGGCGGCGGCGTGACTTTCCTGGCCGGGGACGCCTATAGTCCGACGCTCAATCTGGTAGGCACGCAAACGTATGTTGCCAGCCATGCGCAGACGCTCCAGAAAGTCTTGCGCGCCCTGATCCGTGGGGCCGCTTTCTGCACGGATAATCCGAGCGAAGCGCGCGAGCTGGTTGCCGCCGCGCTTAAAGTCGACGCGGGAACTTTGGCGGCATCGTGGCCCGACTATCGTTTCCGTGTCTCGCTCGACCAGAGTCTGCTGCTTGGGCTGGAGGATGAGGCTCGCTGGGCTATCAAGAACAAGATTATCGCCCGTACCGAGATGCCCAATTTCCTGGACCATCTTGATATGGGCCCATTGCAGGCAGTCGCACCCGCAGCGGTAACTGTCATTCACTGAGAAGAATGTCCCAATGAAAATTTCGACTCGACTCGGCTTGGCCGGATTGTTCGCGATAGGCGCGCTGTCGGTCATTGCTGGCGTGCTGCTGTTCGCCACCCAACAAATGAAAAGCGAACTCGCCAAAAATGAGGCGTCCGGAGAGATTCTCAATGCGGTGTCCTCCCTCCGGTATCTGACGCTCGAGTATGTGGCAAGTCACGAGGAGCGCGCACAAGCGCAGTGGCGCTTGCGCGATGCATCGCTGTCGAAACTACTCTCCACTGCGACCGGGTTCCAAGACAAGGATGAGCAGGCCACTTTGGATGATCTTCGTCACAAGCGCCAGGATATCGAAGCATTGTTTAGCGAGCTCGTTGCGAGCCGCGCGGACGCCGATGCCGGCAACAGTAACAAGGCCGTGCTCCAGGAACTGGAGTCCCGCTTGACCGGCCAGATCATGAACCAGGCACAAGACATGATTTCAGACGCTCTCGCCTTGTCCGACAGCAACCGACGTGGCGTGCTGATGGCGCAGCAGTGGGTGAAAATCGCGGTCCTGGTGTTCGGCACGGCGGTAATACTGGCCCTCGTGGCGACCTGGATCCTGATGTGGCGCAGCGTGGTACGGCCCCTGGCCACGCTGCGCGCGGGGATTGCCGTTATCGCTGCAGGTAACCTGGATTACCGGCTCGCGATCACCACGCACGACGAGATCGGGGATCTCGCACGGGCCTTCGACGAGATGACGGGAACCCTTAAGGGCAGCACCGTTTCGCGCAACGAGTTGGAGCAAACGAACGCAGTCTTGCAGACCGAAATGACCGATCGCAAGCTCGCGGAAGAGCAGTTACGTGAACTGCTCCAGGAGACGCGCGAAACCGCGAAGGTACTCGGATTGTCGGTGAGCGAGATATTGGCCGGCACCACGCAGATTGCCAGCGGGGCCGTGGAAACCGCGGCCGCTTTCAATGAGGCCACGGCCACGGTCGAAGAAGTCAAGCAGACTGCACATGTGTCCAGCCAAAAGGCGAAAGACGTATCCGACGCGGCTCAACAAGCCGCTCTTGTATCGCGGGCCGGCAGCAAGTCAGTGGAGGATGCGATCGAAGGGATGCAGCGCATTCATTACCAGATGGCATTGATCGGCGAAAGTACCGTGCGACTATCAGAACAGACCCATGCCATCGGCGAGATCATTGCCACTGTCAACGATCTGGCCGAACAATCGAACCTGCTGGCGGTCAATGCGGCGATCGAGGCGGCACGAGCCGGTGAGCAGGGCAGGAGCTTCGCGGTGGTGGCGCAGGAGGTCAGGAACCTGGCTGAGCAATCGAAGCAGGCTACCGTACAGGTGCGCAGCATCCTGGGTGACATCCAGCAGGCCACCAGCAGCGTCGTGCTTGCCACCGAGCAAGGCGGCAAGGCCGTCGACGCGGGGGTCAAGGAATCGACTGAGGCGAGCGAGGCGATCCGCGGTTTGAGCGAAAAAATTGCCGAAAGCGCGCAAGCGGCGACTCAAATCGCGGTGTCCGCGCGGCAACAACTGATCGGAATGGACCAAATGGCCGTGGCCATGGAGAGCATCCGGGTTACCGCTACACAGAACGCGTCCAGCGCCAAGCAGGCTGAGATGGGGGCTCAAAATCTGCATACCTTGGGGCAGAAGCTGCAGGACATGCTCGCACGCTTTCAAGTCTAGTTTGATCCACGGCTGACGGGCGCCGGTCATCGGCGCCGTCTTTTCCGGGATCGAGTCAGCTTAGGCGCCGCGGTTAACCGTTGCCGGCAATCACCTTTTCCAGCGCGTAGCCTGTACGCAGCAGTCGCGCTTCGTGCGAGGCCGGCGCGCAGAGCAGGAGACTGGTCGGCATCGCCGCATCGCCAACGCCGTTGGGCAATGCCAACCCGCATGCATTCAGCATGTTGCCGAGAATCGTGTTGCGGATCGTCTTCAGATTCACTTGCGTGAACATGTCGAGGTCGGCAGCCAGTGGCGCGATTGGCGGCGCGACATGGGGGACCGTCGGCATGACGAGCAGCGCATCGCCCAGCGTCGCCCACAGCGAGCGTTGCAGCGCGACACGGCCTTGCTGCAAGGCATCCAGCGCCGCTTGCGAAATGGTCTTGCCGGCCATGATCCGCTTATGGACGCTCGGATCGACTTCCTTGCCGCGCGGCCCTTCGAGCAGTTCCCGATGCCAGTGATACGCCTCGACACTGGCGATATTGCCGTGGCGCGCGATCAGGTCCCGCACCCCTGTCAGCTCGGGCACTTGCTGCCAGCGCACCTTCGCGCCGGCGTCCTTGGCCCGCTCGAGCGACGCCATGAAGTTGCGCCGTACTTCCGGCTCGACGTCGTCGAGAATCGTGTTTTCCGCGACGACCAACGTGACCGATGTCAGATCGATCCGATCCGGTTCGGGCGAGACGATGCGTTCGCCGCGTAATGCGAGATCGAGTAAATAGCAATCGACGACATCGTGCGCGAACACGCCTATCGTATCGAGTGACTTGGAGAGCGGGAATACGCGCCCGGTGTCGATCCAGCCCTCAGAGCTCTTGAAGCCGACCAGGCCGTTGAATGCGGCCGGGGTCCGCACCGAGCCACCGGTATCGGTGCCGATCGCGACCGGCACCAGCCGGTCCGCGACCGCGACCGCCGAACCCGACGACGAGCCGCCGGGCACACGAGGCTCGTCGGTCGAACGCGGATTTGGCGGCGTGCCGAAATGAGGATTGAGGCCAAGTGCTGAATAGGCAAATTCCGATAGATTCGTCTTGCCGACCGTGACCATGCCGGCGGCGGCCAGGTGGCGCACGATAGGCGCATCCTCGGACGCCGGCGGGGCATGTCGATAGACCTCGGAGCCTGCCGTGGTCACGAGTCCGGCGATGTCGACGAGATCCTTCCACGCAACCGGCACACCGTCGAGCGGCCCCAGCGGGCTACCGCGACGGTATCGCGCCGCGCTTTGCTCCGCCTCGTGACGCGCACGGTCAAAACAGACCGATGTGAAGACCGCCGGATGCGCCGACGTTTCGATACGAGCGATGTAATGCTCAGCCAGCTCGCGCGCATCGAGTTCCCCGTTCCGCAGCAAACGGCCGAGGTTCCCTGCGCTTTGCGGGCGATCGAAAAGCGAAGACGCCATTATGCTTCCAGTACGGCGGCGACGGCCTTGCCCACATCGGTGGTGCTCGCGGTGCCGGCGAGGTCAGGGGTGCGCGGTCCATCGACCAGCACGGCTTCGATGGCCTTGACGATCGCATCGTGAGCGTCCCGATACACACCGGTGCCGTCGCCGAGAAAGTCCAGCATCATCGCGCCGGACCAGATCATTGCGATCGGGTTCGCGATATTCTTGCCATAGATGTCGGGCGCGGATCCATGAACCGGTTCGAACAGCGACGGGAAGTCGCGATCCGGATTCAGATTCGCCGACGGCGCGATGCCGATCGTACCGGCACAGGCGGGTCCGAGGTCCGACAGAATGTCGCCGAACAAATTCGACGCGACCACGACGTCGAAGCGATCCGGGCTCAGTACGAAGCGCGCCGTCAGAATATCGATGTGATATTTGTCCCAGCGCACGTCCGGATAGCGTTTGGCCATTTCCTCGACCCGTTCGTCCCAATACGGCATCGTGATCGAGATCCCGTTCGACTTGGTCGCCGCGGTCAGATGCTTTTTCGGCCGGCTTTGTGAGAGCTTGAACGCGTAATCGAGGATGCGGTCGACGCCTTGCCGGGTAAACACCGTTTCCTGCACCGCGAATTCACGGTCGGTACCCTCGAACATCCGGCCGCCTATCGATGAGTACTCGCCTTCGGTGTTTTCGCGGACGACGTAGAAGTCGATGTCGCCGGGCTTGCGGCCGGCCAGCGGACACGGCACGCCGGGCATCAGGCGCACCGGCCGAAGGTTCACATATTGCGAAAAATCGCGCCTGAAGCGCAGTAGCGAGCCCCACAGCGAAATGTGGTCGGGCACGATGTCCGGCCAACCTACCGCGCCGAAGAAAATCGCCTCGTGCTGCTTCAAGTGTTCAGCCCAGTCTGCCGGCATCATCTCGCCGTGTTTGGCGTAATAGTCGCAGTTGGCCCAGTCGTACGTGGTGAATTCCAGATTGATGCCGAACCGCCGTGCCGCGGCCTCCACGACACGCAGCCCTTCGGGCATCACTTCCTTTCCGATGCCGTCGCCGGCGATTACTGCAATTTTGTGCGTTTTCATAGGTGATCTTCGTATTGCGGTGGATGTGTCGGGAACCAACGATCCCGAAGTATGGAAATGATAGCGCGCACGCTCGGAGATATAATTACTATTTACGTGATTGCATCGATTACGAACAGTGAACAATTTGCCGTTGATGGAAGACCTGCGTCTTTTCTGCATGGTCGTGCACAAACAGAGCTTCGCCGCATCCGCACTGGAATTGGGCGTTTCAAAAGCGCTGATCAGCAAAAGGATCGCGGTTCTTGAAAAGCTGCTGCAAATCCGGTTGCTGTATCGGACGACCCGAAAAGTCTCGGTCACCGAGAGTGGACATATTGCCTATCTGTGGGCGCAGCGGATACTCGAGGACGCCGAGCAGATGGCCGAGGCGATTTCGCACGCGAAGGTCTCGCCGCGCGGGCTCCTGCGGATCTGTACGAGTTCGGGCTTCGGCCGCAATCACGTGTCGCGTGCGATCTCGGCGATGGCCCAACAGTATCCGGACCTCGAATTCCAGCTGGAACTGCTTGACCGGCCGGTCGATATCATTCGCGAAGGGTTCGACCTCGATATTCGCGTCGGCGCCGTGCATGAAACGAGCCTCATTACCCGCCTGATCGCACAGAATGTCCGGGTCCTTTGCGCTTCGCCCGCTTATCTAGAGAGTTCGGGAACGCCGAGCGCCCTGGCTGATCTGGCGGCGCACAAATGCATCGTGATCCGCGAGCGCGACCTGGAGTTCGGCCGCTGGAAGCTGGAGGGACCGAACGGCACCGAAACGGTGCGCATCGGCGGCCCTTTGTCGGCCAACAATGGCGAACTCGCGCATCGTTGGGCAATCGACGGCCACGGGATCATTCTACGTTCGATGTGGGACGTCGGGCCAAGTCTGAAGCGCGGCGATCTGCAGCGCGTGCTGCCGGAATATCAACAGGAAGCGAATGTGTGGGCAGTTTACCCGTCTCGCCTTTCGACCTCGGCGAAGGTGCGGGTATGCGTGCAATTCCTTGAAGAATGGCTGTCGTCGAATGCCTGAGACCGGCGCCGGCCGGTATGTGGTAGGGACAGATGACGGCTACAGTAACACTACATAATTCGGCATGGAAGTAGATATTGGCCACAAAATGTGTCTTCTCATTTCACTAAAATGCCAATTCCGATTCGATTCATGAACATTACAATTCCAAGGAGTAATCGAACATTGGAGAAATGTCGTGAGCAGTCTTACAAAGCAGTTGGCCGGCCTCGGTGACTTGAAGAAGATCGGTTTCATTACTCCATCGTCGAATTCGGCGCTCGAGCCTTTGACGACGGCGATGACCGAGCAGATCAGCTCGAAGGTCTCGACCCATTACAGCCGCGTCCCCGTGAAGACGCTGACGCTCGACAGCGGCGACGTCAGCCAGTTCAAGACAGACACGATGGTCAATGCCGCCGCATTGCTAGGCGATGCAGGACTCGACGCGATCCTGTGGAATGGCACATCGGGCAGTTGGACCGGCAAGGGTTTCGAAGCAGATCTCGAACTGGTCGAGCAGATTCAGCGCGTCACCGGTGTACCGGCCTCGACCACGTCGCTCGCACTGCTGGATGCATTCAACCACTATGGCATCAAGCGCTATGGCCTGGCGGTCCCGTACGTCGAGGAACCGACGCGCAAGATTATCGAGACCTATGACAAGCGTGGGCTCACCGCGGTCAATACTGCGCGTCTTGATCAAATCGAAAACGTCGTGATCGGCAACACCCCGTTTGCACGGATCAAACAGCTGATCAGAGACGCGGACTCGCCCGATGCCGAATGTATCGTCGTCGCGTGTACGAACCTGCCGGCCCCTGTCGTCATCGACGAGATGGAGGCGGAAATCGGCAAGCCGATTTTGGATAGCATCGCGGTGACGTTGTGGAAGGCGCTGAAGATGACGTCGATCGACATTCCGCTGCACGGATGGGGCAAGCTGCTTCGGGACGATCCGGTGCTGGCCAAGCTCGAGCGCATCATGGCGACGCTGCGTGAAGCGACCGGCGGCAGTCGGACTACGCTGCGTATCGATATCCCCGAGCACAACTGCGAGGTGGATACCGTTTGCGCGGAATCGGTGGCCCCGGGCATCGCTGAATTGAAGTTGAACTCGTCGCTTAACCAGCGCAGCCTTGCCACCGTCCAGTGGCTCGAAGCGAATCGCAAGCCCCTGATCCAGGACGACTGCGCCAACGCGGCGGTCAAGCCGCCGAAGGCGCTGATGAACGCGTACGGCGTGAAGGCGCAAATGCTGATTCCTCTGGAGTCGCAAGCCGGCGACGTAATCGGCTGGATCTCCGTTCATTACGTACCGGGCACGCGCCAGTGGAGCGACGCCGATATCGCCGCGCTCAAGTCCGCCGCCCAGCAGGTGCGCGAAATCTTGCAACAGAGCCGCTGGGCAACCTTCGCCAACTAGCAGCAGCCGCACACCGGCGGTCCGCCGCCGGTTTCCGCCGTGATGCGGCCATGTTTCATATATCGATTACAAAATACATGAGTGAGAAGATGACGGCTACGAGTGCGCCGGTGAGCGCTATTTCTACAGAGAAGAAGACCTCGGTAAGGTGGAAGATCTTCATCGTATTGCTGGTACTGGTCGCGATCAACTACATTGACCGCGCCTCGCTGTCTGTCGCGATGCCGTTGATCTCGAAAGATTTCAACATCGATCCGGCGATCCAGGGCTTGATCTTCAGCTCGTTCTTCTGGACCTATGCGTTGATGCAGGTGCCGGGGGGCATCTTGGTCGACCGCCTCAAGCCGCGTATCGTGATCGTTGCCGCAGCGGTCTTCTGGGGCGCGTGCCAGGCGGTTGCGGGCCTGTCCACCAATGCAGTCACGCTGTTGTTGACCCGCTTCGGGCTTGGTGCCGCCGAGGCGCCGATCTATCCGGCCGGCGGCAAGCTGAACCGAATCTGGATGACCAAGCTTGAGCGGGGCCGCGGGGCGGCGTTGCTTGATGGCGGCGCACCGCTCGGTGCCGCGCTCGGGGCGGTATTGATCGCATCGCTGATCACCGCGCTGGGCTCATGGCGGATCGCGTTCGTTGTTGCCGGTGTCGGTACGGTGTTCGCCGGCATTTTCGCCTGGTATTTCATCCGCAACGACCCGCGCGAGCATAGTGGGGTCAACGAGGCTGAGGCGCTCTACATCGAGCAGGCCAGGGCGATCGAAGATGCTGAAGAGCCGGCGCAGCTCAGCGGCCGCCGCATGGACCTGCTCAAGTACCGGTCGGTCTGGCTGATGTGCATCGGCTACATGTGCGCCAACATTGTCTTCTATGGCTTGCTGACGTGGATGCCGAATTACCTCAGCAAGGTCCACGGCTTCAACATCCAGCAGATGGGCGGCGCTAGCTTCATCATCTTCGGATCCGGATTCGTGGGCGAGCTGGTCGGCGGGACCCTGTCCGACAAGTGGAAGCGCGCGGGCGGAGCGCCGAACCTCGTGATGCGCAGCCTGCTGGGCTTCGCGGCGATCGTGTTGACAGCAGCGGTGTTCTCGGTCGCTTATTCGACGGGGCCGAAACTGACCGTCGCGCTGCTCTCGATCACGCTGTTCTTCCAGCGCTGGACGGGCCTATACTGGAGCATTCCGTCGCTCATCGGCAGCCGCAACAAAGTGGGCCTGCTCGGCGGCCTGATGAATCTCGGCGGTAATGTTGGTGGCGTGCTGGTTCCTCTCGCGATCGGCATAATCGTGCAACTGACCGGCTCCTACTTTCTTGCGATGATGGTCTTTGCGGGCGCCGGCATCGGTCTGCTGATCTGTTCAACCTGCATAGATTTCGACAAGAAGATTCCAGTTTGAGATAAGCTGCGGTCGTCCTGTTGGCGGGCGATAACGATGGTGCCGACGATGCGCCGTCGGTCTAGCCATCGGGTGGCCGCTGTCTAACCGAAGGAGAGCATTCGAAAATGAGCAAGGAAATACTCGTCGCATTCGGCATTGACGTCGACGCGGTGGCTGGCTGGCTGGGGTCGTATGGCGGCGAAGACTCGCCGGACGATATCTCGCGCGGCCTTTTTGCCGGCGAAGTCGGATCGATGCGCCTGCTGAAGCTGTTTGAGCGCGAAAAAATCAAGACGACCTGGTTTATTCCCGGGCACTCGATCGAGACGTTCCCTGAGCAGATGCAGGCCGTCGCCCAGGCCGGACATGAAATCGGCATTCACGGCTACAGCCACGAAAACCCGATCGCGATGACCCGCGAGCAGGAAGAGGCCGTGCTCGACCGCAGCATCGAACTCGTAACGAAACTCGCGGGCCGTCGTCCGACCGGGTACGTCGCGCCGTGGTGGGAGTTCAGTACGGTCACGAACGAGCTGCTGCTTGAGCGCGGCATCAAGTACGACCACAGCTTGATGCACAATGACTTCCACCCTTACTACGTGCGGGTAGGCGATTCGTGGACCAAGATCGACTACAGCAAGCACCCGGACGCCTGGATGAAGCCGCTCGTGCGGGGTCAGGAAACTGATCTAGTCGAGATTCCGGCCAACTGGTACCTGGATGACCTGCCGCCGATGATGTTCATCAAGAAGTCGCCGAACAGTCACGGCTTCGTGAATCCACGCGACATCGAATCGATGTGGCGTGACCAGTTCGACTGGGTGTATCGCGAGAACGACTACGCGGTGTTTCCGATCACGATCCATCCCGACGTGTCTGGCCGCCCGCAGGTCCTGCTGATGCTCGAGCGGCTGATCGCGCACTTCAAGAGTCATGAGGGCGTACGGTTTTGCACGTGCGATGAAATCGCCGACGATTTCCTGCGGCGATTCCCGCGCAAGCGTGCGGGTTAAGGGCGAAAACTCGGCGCGCTCAAGCCGCGCCGAATAGTGGATAGTCATCATGTGCGGAGCGTGCGGATTATTGGGCGGCGGCAGCCATTGGTCAAATGCGGTGCCGCCGCGCGACGAGGGCGGCATCCGGCGCCAGCGCTATCTGCAGACGGCGCTGGCGAACCGTATTCTGAGTCTGTTCCGGCTCAGGCTCGATGACTTCCACGGGCAATCGTTCGTTCTAGCGTCACCGACCGGCGCAAGCGAAATCGTTGCCGACTTCTCCGAGGTGTGGCGCACCGCGGAGCGGATGCTCGGACGTCCGCTGGATCCGCTAACGCTATTCGATGACGAGCCCCAATGAGCGCCGCTTACGATGTCATCCCCGTCACGCTTGTCACCGGCTTCCTCGGCAGCGGTAAATCGACGTTGCTGTCGGATGTCCTTCAAGGCGATGTCGCACGCGACACCGCGGTGTTGGTCAATGAGTTCGGTGCGGTCGGCCTGGATCAAATGCTCGTCGGCTCGGTGGACACCCGGACGGTCCTGCTCGACCAGGGGTGTCTGTGCTGTTCGGTGCGCGGCGAGCTGGCGGATAGTCTTGTCGACCTGTTTTCGAAGCGCGCGCGCGGCGAGGTCCAGCCGTTTTCCCGGCTCGTGATCGAGACCAGCGGATTGGCCATGCCGGCACCGATCATCGCCACGCTGCTGGCCGACC
>OUWB010003770.1_pt1 | contig 37622 bp, 34 predicted proteins | sample 1779821 | NCBI WGS metagenome assembly OUWB01 (sample SAMEA3914806, study PRJEB12502) | metagenome | biome: forest; material: soil | place: Canada | collected 2011-08-03 | depth 0.1 m
CGACATAGTCGCGCTTCAGCATCAGCACCTGGTCGGTGGTCAGCAGCGGCGGGAAGCCGAGCCCCGCCGCGATATCGCCGAATACGCCAATCACCCGGGCGCCCAGGACCGGCAGATAGATCAACGGGCGCGGCGCCATGACTTCGCGGCCGACATATTTGATCAGGTCGCGGAATTCATAGACTTCCGGACCGCCCAGTTCATAGGTCTGGCCGTAGGCCGAGACATTGCCGAGCACGCGGGCGACGGCCGCGGCGACATCGCCGACATAGACCGGTTGGAACTTGGTCTTGCCGCCGCCGATGGCCGGCATGAACGGGAAGGTCTTCACCTGGTTGGCCAATTGGGTGATGAAGCTGTCCTGCGGACCGAAGATCACGCTGGGACGCAGGATCACCGCCTGCGGGATCGCCTTGCGCACGCCGTCTTCGCCCTTGGCCTTGGACGCGGAGTATTGCGACGGCGCCTTGGGGTCGGCGCCCAGCGCCGAAACCTGGACGAAATCGCGGATGCCCTGGGCGGCGCAGAGCTCGGCCATCTTCGTCGCGGCGGCGCGGTGGACGGTGTCGAAGCTGGTTCCCATCGTCTGGTGACGGATGCCGACCAGGTTGACGCAGGCATTGGCGCCATGCAGCGCGGCCTTGAGGTCGGCATCGCGGCGGACGTCGCAGCGCACAACCTGAATCTGGCCGACATCGCCATTGGGCTTCAGGTCATACGCATTGACCGGGTGGCGCACGGCGACACGAATGCGCCAGCCCTGCCGCGCCAAGGCGCGTACGACCTGCTTGCCGACGAAACCGGAACCGCCGAAGACCGTTACCATCTGGGTCATGACCGAAAATCCCTACGAGCGCAATCCGACAAGGTGGGCACCACCGCTCGGGCGGCCCCGTTTCCGGTTAAATTGCGCGATCAAACAAAATACGTCCGCGCGGACTCACCGCGCGCATACACATGCGTCGATAACCCAAGGCTTTCGCATCCGCAACGGGTTAATTGGCCGCAATCCGTGTCCAAGGCGGCGCTCGGCGACGCTTTCACGCGATATTCCGCGTCTAGCCCTCCGGCGCGTAGGTGGACCGCCGCAGGATCACCGGCAGGCAGAACAGATATAGCGCCGCGCCGACGATCCACACCAGGCCTGGAAAGACGGTGCGCGTCGCGAAATAGAGGCTGAGGAACAGGGTAGGGCCGACAATCGAGGCGAGGCTGGCCAGGCTGGCGACCACGCCCTGCAACTGCCCCTGGCGATCCTCGTTGACCTTGCGACTGATCACCGCGGCCAGCACCGACGGGCCGATGCCGGCGACGCAGAACAAGGGAATAAGCACGAAGACGAACCCGCCGTCGGTCAACAATGCCATGCCGGTATAGGAAACGATGTCGCAAGCGACGCCGAGCAGCAGGGCCATACGGTCGCCGAGGCGCCGCGTCACCGGGCCGATCAGAAAGGCCTGGGCCAGGGAATGGAACAGCCCGAACAGGCCCAGGCTGAGGCCGACGGTGACGCCGTGCCAATGGAATTTCTGGTGCGTGTAGAAGACCCAGACGCTGCCGCCCACCTCGCCGATCAGGGCAAACAGGGTGGCGACCATCAACAGCGGTAAAAGGCCGCGGAAATGGCCGATATCGCGCACGCCGGCGAAGGGATCGAAGGCGCCCGTCGAAGGCTCGGCCGCCCGCGATTCCGGCAGGCGGACGAGGCATAGCAGAAAATTGATGGCCGCCAGCGCCGCCGCCGCGGCAAAGGGCCAGTTGAGACCGGCCTCGCGCAGCAGCCCGCCGGCGACCGGTCCCAGAATAAAACCGACCCCGAAGCAGGCGCTCAATTGGCCGAAGCGCGCGGCGCGCTCTTCCGGCGTCGACAGGTCGGCCAGATAGGCCGAGGCCACCGAGACGCTGGCGCCCGTCATGCCGGCGATGGCGCGCAACACGAACAGTACCCAAAGCGGCGGCAACAGGGCCATGGCGGCGTAGTTGAGCGCCGCGCCGCCCAGGGACACCATCAGCACCGGCTTGCGGCCGATGCGGTCCGACAGGCTACCCAGCAAGGGCGCGAACAGAAACTGCATCAGCGCATAGAGCGACAGGAAAAAGCCATAGGCGAAGCCGCTCGTACCGGCGCTGGCGCCGAACAGGTCCGGCAGCACCGGCAAGACAAGGCCGATGCCGGCCGCGTCGAGGACGACGGTCAGGAAGATAGGGGCGAGGCTTGTCGTCTTGGTCATGAGTGTCGCCGATACGGACAGGCCGGAAAGGCGTCAAGACCGAAACGGACGGCGGCGGATTGAACACGCCGGCAACTGGCCTTATGGCTAGCGCACTGACGAACGGAGACCATCGTGGACTGGACCAAGCTGCTGAACACCACGCGCCTGATGGACCCGGAGTATCAGGAGCGCCCTGGCCGGCCGATGTACATGCAGGACATCGACCGCATCACCTTTTCGGCGCCGTTCCGCCGGCTGGCCAACAAGACTCAGGTCCACCCGCTCTACGACAATGACCACGTCCACCACCGCCTGATCCACAGCCTGGAGGTATCGAGTGTCGGGCGTACGCTGGGCGTCGAGGTCGGGCAATGGCTGGTCGACCGCAAAATCCTGAGCGAGGCCGAGCGCGACAAGGCCTCGGGCATCGTCCAGGCCGCTTGCCTCGCCCACGATATCGGCAATCCGCCCTTCGGCCATTCAGGCGAGGAGGCGATCGGCCGCTGGTTCGAGGAGAGGTTCGACGCGCCCACGGGCATTTTTGGCCGCCTCGATGCGAAACATCGCCAGGAATTCAAAAAGTTCGAGGGCAATGCCCAGGGCTTTCGCATCCTGTCGCGCACCGAAATGTATGTGAACGAAGGCGGTATGCGGTTGAGCCTTGGCGTGCTCGGCGCCTTCAGCAAATATCCTGCGACCGCCCTCATCAGTGCCGCGCGGCCGGAACCCTATTGCGGCCTGAAGAAGTTCGGCCTGTTCGACAACGATGTGGCTCTGTTCGTGCCGGCGGCCGAGGCGCTGGGCCTGCCCGCCATGCCTACCGCCAACGGCACGTGGTGGCGGCGCCATCCTCTGGTCTTCCTAATGGAGGCGGCCGACGATATTTGCTACAATATCATGGACCTGGAGGACGCCTTTACCTGCGGCGACATCGCCTTCGATCAGGCCGAAGCGCTGTTGTCGGCTCTGTTCCTCAAGTCCAACCGCGCCCATAGCTACCGGTCGAGCGCCGCCCATATCGCCGCCTTGCGCGCTCGGGCGGTGACCGGCGCCATCGCCGCCTGCGTCGAAGCGTTCAAGGCGCATTATGACGCCCTGATGGACGGGACGTTCTCCGGCTCGCTGATCGAGGTCTCGGCCAAGGCCGATGAATTCAACTGCATCAAGGAGATCGCGCGCGAGCGCATTTTCAAGGCGCCGCGCAAGACCGAGCTCGAGGTCTTCGGCCGCAATGTCATCTACCGCACGCTGGACGGCCTGATCCCGCTGTTCGACGATCTCGCCAGGACGTGGAACGCCGATCACTTGTCGGCCTATCACCAGCAACTGGCGCGCGCGCTCGGCCTGCATCTCGACGGCCTGGACAATGCCTATGATGCGCTGCATGCCCTGACGGACTTCGTCTCGGGCATGACCGATCGCTATGCGGTCAAGGTGTCGGAGATGCTGTATGGGCGGTAGTTCCGCGCCCGTGCGCGCAAACGCGGCAAATAGCGCTTGACACGCGCCTGTGTTTTTCAGATATTTCTGTCATGACAGAAATTGACGATACCTCGAACAAGATGCCGGCTGCCGTGGAGCAGTTTGTCCTGAGTTGGGGCGATATGGGCGGACAATGGGGCGTGAACCGTTCGGTGGCGCAGATTCAGGCGCTGCTGTTCCTTTCCGAGCGGCCGCTGACGGCGGAAGACATCGCCGACAAACTTGGCATCGCGCGCTCCAACATCTCTAACAGCCTCAAGGAGCTGCTAAACTGGAAGCTGATCCGGCGCGTTCCCGTGCTGGGTGACCGGCGCGACCATTACGAAGCCGAAGCCGATCTGTGGCAAATGGCGACCAAGGTGGCGCAAGGGCGCAAGGAACGCGAAATCGATCCAATGGTCACGGCCATTCGCGCGGGCATGGCCCAGATCGACGATCCGGCGATCAGCCCCGTGGTCCGCCAGCGCCTGGTCCAGATGCACGACTTCGTCACCACGGTCGACACCTGGTATCAGCAGATGCTGAACGTCCCGCCGGCGCAGATCATGACGCTCATTCGCATGGGCTCGAAGGTGGTCGGCCTGCTGAAATTTATCGGTCAAATGGGGGGATCCAAAAAGGACGACACATAGGCTTTTCATTTACCCATTAAATTCTGTCTCTACAGAAATATCGATAATTCCAATTCATGCAGGAGAAAAGTATGCTTGCCCCGATAAAAGACAATCGTACGACCTGCGACAGCCTTGGGGCGCCGCAAAGCGAAGACCCTTCTGTCCCCGACCTGCGTTTTTGCCGCCTTCTCGGCGCGGACGCCTGGGCCCGGCTGCCCGAGGCCGTCCAGATGCGTTTCGCCAAGCGCATGTTGCCCGGCTATTCGATAAGCTATGAAGGCGAAATCGTGCACTGCCGGATGGCGCCGGCGGGATGGCTTCTGGCGCAACTGTGCCGGTGCATCGGGTCACCCTTGCCGCTATCTTGTGACACGGGTGTCGCGGCTGTCGCCACAGTGACCGAAGACGGCATCGGCGGCGGACAGATATGGAGCCGCATGTATGCCCGTCACCGTGGCTTCCCCCAGGTCATTCACAGCGCCAAACGCTTTGCCGGGCCGACCGGCTTGGAAGAATATCTCGGCGGCGGCTTCGGCATTGCCCTCACCGTAAGCGCCGATACGTCCGGCATCGCCTTTCTCAGCGACCACTATTTCCTGTGCCTCGGTCCATGGCGCGTGCGTCTACCCGATTGGCTGAGCCCGGGCGCCCTGCGCATCGATCATCAGGACTCAGGCGGCGGCCGCTTCGTCTTCACCCTGTCGCTCCACCACGCCGTGCTGGGCGAACTCATCCATCAGGTCGGGCGCTTTCGCGACCGGCCCACTCTTCATTAGGAGCCTCGCATGACCTCCGTCCTCTGGATCGCGATTCTGGCGCAGATCGCCATGGGTGGTTTCGACACCCTGTTCCATCACGAACTCACCGAGCGCCTGGCCTGGCGCCCGTCACAACGCAATGAACTGGGGCTGCACGGCGTGCGTAACCTGGCCTATGGCGTGATGTTCCTCACCTTGGGCTGGAGCGCGCCGCACGGCCTCTGGGCCACCCTATTGATCGCGCTGATGACCGGCGAACTTGTCCTCACCCTGTGGGACTTCGTCGAAGAAGACCTCACCCGCAAATTGCCCGCCAGCGAGCGCATTACCCATACGCTGCTGACCCTGAACTACGGCATTATCCTGGCCATGCTCGTGCCGGTCTTGTGGTCGTGGGCGAGATTGCCCAGCGCCCTACCCGCCGCGAATTACGGCGTCATGAGCTGGCTCTGCGCGGCCGCCGCCCTGGGCGTTGTCCTGTTCGGCCTGCGCGACCTCGCCGCCGCGCGCCGGAGCGTGCGATTGGTCCCCGCCGCCGCCGCGCCGCTCGCCTCAGCCTTGGCCGCCACCCCGCCCTCACGAAAATCCATACTGGTCACCGGCGGCACGGGATTTGTCGGTTCGCGGCTGGTCGAGGCCCTGATTGCCGCCGGCCACGACGTAACCGTGCTGACGCGCCATCGCGCCACGGCCGCGGCCATCCCGGCGCCCGTCCGCATCGTCACGGCGCTGGACCAGATCGCGGCGGACGACCGCATCGACGCCATCGTCAACCTGGCGGGCGAAGCGATCTCCGATACGCCGTGGACGCGCGCCAAGCGGCACCGCATCGTGCGGTCCCGCCTAAGCGTGACCCGCGACGTGCTGCGCCTGATCCGCCGGCTTGAGCAAAAGCCCGAGGTCCTGATCAGCGGCTCGGCGATCGGCTGGTACGGCCTGCGCGGCAATGAGCGCCTGACCGAGGCCAGTCCCGGCACAGCCTGTTTTTCGCGCCGGGTTTGTGTCGCCTGGGAACGCATGGCCCGGCGCGCCGAAGCGGCTGGCGTACGCACCCTACTTCTGCGCACGGGGCTCGTCCTCGACAACAGCGGCGGCATGCTGGCCCGCCTGCTGACGCCGTTCGAGTTCGGCATGGGCGGGCGGTTCGGCGATGGCCGCCACTGGATGAGCTGGATCCATCGCGACGACCTCGTCCGCCTTATCGTGCATGGCCTGGCGACACCGGCGCTTTCCGGACCGGTCAACGCCACGGCGCCGGGGCCGGTCACCAATCGCGCCTTGACGGCCGCCCTGGGCAAGGCCCTGCGCCGCCCGGCCCTCATCCCCATTCCCGGAGCGCCCTTGCGCCTGGCGTTGAACGCATTTGCCGAGGAGCTTCTCTTAAGCGGTCAGCGCGTCTATCCCAAGGCAGCGCTCGACAGCGGCTTCACCTTCAGCTTTCCCGATATCGACCGCGCCTTGGCGGCCATAGTCGGCGATGACGCCGGCAAGGTCTTACCCACGCCCGAATCTCATGCTTTTGTCGGAGTCCAGGTGGAAGTGTAAAAAACATGGCGAATAGGCCTTCTTTCAATCCGATCCGACGTGTCCAGGGCGATATTGTCGGCCGCGTGCGGGCGGTGTTCAACGACCGCGCCAAGGGCGAACAGCCCGTCGTGCGCTCCGACAACGCCTTGTTTCCGCGCAATTCCGTCATCTGGCGCGTGCATGGCGACGTGACGACGATGATGGTCGGCGGCGTGGCGGCGCTGTTGCTGCAAATGCTGCATCCGGCGGCCTTGACGGCCGTGCTCGACCACAGCAATTTTCGCAGCGACATGCTGGGCCGCTTGCGCCGGACGGCAAAATTCATCGCCCGCACCACCTATGGCGACCGCGCCGACGCCGAAGCGGCGATCGATCGCGTCCGCGCCATCCATGAAAAGGTGACGGGAACCCTGCCGGACGGCACGCCCTATCGCGCCAGTGACCCGCGGCTTCTGGCCTGGGTGCACACGGCCGAGGCGCTGTGTTTCCTTGATGCCTGGATCGCGTACGGGGAACCCGGCATGTCGGCGCGCGATCAGGACCAATATTTCGCCGAAGCGGCGGTTGTGGCGCGGCGATTGGGCGCCGATCCGGTGCCGCAGACGCGGTCCGCCGCCCTGGCCTTCGTCAGCGAGATGCGCCCGGAATTGCGCGCCACGCCTTCGACTCTTGAGGTGGCCAAGTTGATTATCGCGCCGAATACCGCGAACCTGGGCGCCGCGGCGGTGCAACGGCTGCTGGCAAAGGCGGCGATCGATCTCTTGCCGGGCTGGGCGCGCGACCTGCTGAAGCTTGGGCGCTCCGGCCCCGAGGCCCTGCTCACCCTGTCGGCGACCAAGGGCGTCGCGGCCACGCTGCGCTGGGCGTTTTCCGGGCAGGTTTGAGGGGACGGCTCTTCGTTGACACCCGGCCGTTTCTTCTGATTACTAACCCAGGCCGGGGAGGGGCGAACGAATGCCGAAACATCTGTTGCAGGTTCTGGGCGCCGCTTCGCTTGCGCTTTTCCTTTCAAGCGCGGCTCAAGCCAAGGCGCCCGAGAAGACACCGGACATTTCCGGGTCCTACGATCTCGAACCCTTCGGCAACAAGGCGAACTTGCAGCCGGGCTGCATCGAACATTGGCACCTGGATCACAATGGCCGCTTTTTGGCGGAAAGCGGCCGAGCGCAGTTATTAGGCCAGTGGCGGGTTACAGGCCAAGGTCACACATTGTCGCTGGAATGGACCCATCAAGCGAGCAACAGCCTGCCCGATTGCTGGGGCCGGATAGCCGATTCCCCGGTTCCGGACTCCACGACCACATTCTATATCACGGCTGGGAAAGATTTGGGCCTGATCACACCCGATGGCGTGGCCCCAAACGGAGGCGTACTCTACAAGCTTAAGGCTATCGCATACAAGGTCGCGGACAACAGGAAGCTCGATTCCGTGCTGGTCATCGATCTGCCCGCCGTTCAGCAAACCCGTCTTCCAAGACCTGTGATGTATGATCGCTGCTCGAACTGCACGTCCTTGACCGACGAACAAAAGCTCGGGCCTGCGCGGCAAATCTCACAGGAAAGCTCCAAACAAACAACAGTCAATCCGAGCCAATCCGAGGCCCAGACCCCCCTCACTCCCAAAGCGGATACGGCGGCATATCCCCCGCAAACCTATTTCGACCTGACGACGCTGTCGGCGGCGGACCAAGCGGCCTTTACAAAAGCTTTGCTTGCGGCAATCGGCGATCGGGTAAATGCGACTTATCCGCCGCGCGCACAGGACAACGGAATCGAAGGTTGGGGCGACGTCGATTGCCGATGGACGCTCAACGGCAGCCTCGCCGATTGCGCGCGCGCCGGTGAGCAGCCCCTCGGCTACGGCTTCGGCCATGCAGCGACGGTACTGCTGAGCGGACTATCGACCCAACCTCTGCCGGGGGCCCACGCCGGCTCATGGTCGCGTTTGAGGCTGGTCTGGCATCTGATGCCGGCCGAATAGATTGCCAGTCTGCCCGGCGAATTCAGCCGCGGCTTCAGTGCCCTGACATCCCATGAGGAAGCCCGATGAGCGTGCGCATCGCCGACCGGCAAGATATCCCACAACTTTTGCAACTTTATCGTCACCTCAACGCCGACGACGCGGACGTTGCCGTTGGCGAGGCTCAGGAGAGATGGGCATTACTGAAGCGCTATCCGGGCAGCGACATCTTCGTCGCCTGCCTGGACGATGCCCTTGTCGCCACCTGCACACTGGTCGTCATCCCCAATCTCACGCGCGGCGGCGCGCCCTATGCCCTGATCGAAAACGTGGTCACCGACGCCGCCTACCGGAAGCGAGGCTATGGGAAAGCCGTCCTCGACGCGGCGATCGACGCGGCCTGGCGCGCGGAATGCTACAAGGTCATGCTGCTGACGGGGTCAAAAGACCCGGCGACATTGCGGTTCTACCAGGAGGCCGGCTTCGAGGAGGGCAAGACGGGCTTCCAGATACGGCGCATTCCGCCTCGGGCCTCGTAATGTCTCAGCTGATAGGGAGTGGAGCGGGTGAAGGGAATCGAACCCTCGTATTCAGCTTGGGAAGCTGCTGCTCTACCATTGAGCTACACCCGCATTTATAAGGGTTTGCGTGTCCCTCGGTACCGTCGGTTTACAGCTTGGTTTACAAGGCCTGTTCACCTGGGGTTCTATTGCCACGCCCGAACCGCCGTCGTCAATCGTCCTCGTGCACGTTCTGCATACGCTTGGTCATCGATACCACGATCGCGGCGTCCTCGACGTAGACACGGCGAATTTCGGCCACCAGCTCCTCGCTCCAGCTCGCTACATCTGCGATCTCGCGATCAGGCAATGCCTCCCTCCCTGGCGGCAAAACAACCACACTACTGAGCTCTAAGCGTGATGTATCTTTGGTGTCGGCGCCGGGAGCACGTGATCCGCTTCAATCAAGAACACTATCGACGCAGCCGCCATATGTAATCCGAATCCACCTATATAGCTTGGGACCACGCGAGCTTCAGCGCCGTCGCCATGCCCCCCCTCCTTATTTCGGAGCTCGGGCAATCCAGCAGTTAGAAGTCCCTTTAAGCGATCGATGTGGTTTTGCCAAAACCTGGGAATTAATCCATTTTCAAAGCAGGCTTGTGCTAGGTCGCCGAATGTTCGTTTACCTTTGACCGTCCAGTCTCGCTTGTTGCATATCGAGCCCATGACGCTCTCCACGGATTTACAGGCCTCCGTAATTGCTTCGTCGATCTTTCCATTTAGGTAATGGTCGTGCGCGTGTCTAAATTCTGCTTCGGCACCTGAGTATCCACCGTACATCATCAAACGCAGCGCCGGCCGTACTGCTTCATGGTGCAGGAATTCACTGTCCATACGCATGAACCGGCCGTTTTCGTAAGAGAACCCGTATCGACTTTGCCGGAACCAAATATTCATTTCGTCCACAGCGCTCGAAACAGCATTGGACGGCACCACAGAGCGCGAGAACTGGATCATGACGTCAATAGCGTCCAAAAACCAGTCCGTTCTATTTATATCTAATAGGAAATGCGAGATTTCGTCATAAACGGTAAAATGTTTCCCCTGCAACGGCGACCGGCCGAACTGGCGCCTGAGCGCCTTGCGAAGCCCGTCATACCGTTTGAAGCCATACCCATCTCGGGATTGGCTAGCATCGCCTAGCAAATCTTCCATTATGCAGACGACTTGCACTTTTAGCTTCGACGGAACTGGATCGTAGACAAATACATCTGGCTCCCCCTTCTCACGGGCGAGCTGCATGGAATATGTGTCATAGACTGTCATTTTATGCCCTTGAGCGCCCGATTTAATTGAGGCCGATTACAAGCTCATCTGGTGATACTAGCGGAGCGTCAAGTTGAGTATAGCCTCCAATCGGGTGATACGTAACGACGATTAAATATCATAGCCCTTGTGACCGAAGTGATACGGGGGAGTGGCGGCGCGCAGCCCGAAGGGCAAGTCGCCGACGAAGGGGGCCGCCGACGGTGGAATGGCCCCCTCCGTCGCGGGCTCCGTGCTTCGCACGGGCACCGCGCCACCTCCCCCGCCGCGCTTCGCTTGCATGGGAGGAAAGAAGAATGCTTAAGCCATAAACCCCACATCCGGTGTGGCGAACCGGCCGATATTGGGCAGGATGCTCGGCAAGTCCGACGCATCGACGCCGAACCAGCGCCCCAGGGTCGCCGCCATCTGATCCGTTCCGGTCGAGGGCAGAAGACGGCCCTGGCCGACCTGGTCGTCGCTGTCGACCGAGACCTTCGGCGCCGTGCCGTAGAACTGGCCGCCCTTGACCGCGCCGCCGATAATCAGATGATGCCCGCCCCAGCCATGGTCGGAGCCATCGCCGTTCGAGGTCAGGGTGCGGCCGAAGTCCGATGCCGTGAACGCCGTGACCTTGTCGGCGACGCCCATCTCGACCGTCGACTGATAGAATGCGCCCAGCGCCTCATTGAGCTGCGCCACCAGGCCCGGATGCTTGGCCATCAGGCCGGCATGCGTGTCGAAGCCGCCCAGCGAAACGAAGAACACCTGGCGTTTTGCCCCCAGGGTGTCGCGCGCGCCTATCAGCCGCGCCACGACGCGCAATTGCTGAGCCAGGGTGTTCTTGCCGCCGGCGTCGAACGCCGTCTTCAGCGTCACCGGCGCCAGCGCGCCATTGACCACGGTCTCCAGGTCCATCGAGCGCTGGGTGACGCGGACGAACTCGTTTTCCAGCATGTTCGCACTGGGCTGGGTGATCAGGGTCTTCAGCGCCGCCGAGGCCGCGTTCGAGCCATAGAGTCCGCCCTTGGCCGCCCAGATCGGAATGGCGCCGGATGGGCTGATCTCGTACTGCAGCGCCGTATTGCCCGAGACGAAGACCGCATTGCCCGACGCCGAAATGCAGGTCAGCGACGAAGTCCGGTTCGAATTGAGCGCCAGATCGCCCAACCGGCCGCCCCAGCCGACCGTGGCGCCCTCGCTGCCGTCGGCCTGCCACACCGATTGCTGGTCGTTGTGCGAGAACAGCTTGGGCGGCAAGGGGTATTTGATGCGGTCCGAACTCTTGTATTCGCGCAAGGTCACCGGCGTCATCAATGGCCCGACATTGAGCAGGGCGGCGGCGCGGCCGGCATTGAACAGCGACGCCAGGCCGGTCATTTCCGGCGCCAGGGCGTATTGCAGGTCGTCGGTCAGGGTCTGGGCCGCGACCGGAGTCAGGGCGGTCGCGGTCAATTCGTCATGGCCGAGCGCGATACCGCCCCTTTTCCGGCCATCGGCGCCACCGCGGATGGCGGCGTAGCGATCGTAATTCTTCAGGTCGTAAGGGATGAGGGTATTGGCGTAATCATTACCGCCAAAGAGAAAGACGCAGACCAGCGCCTTGTAGTCCGACGCCTCGGCGGCGGCCGCTTCGCCGAAGGCGGCCAGGTTCATGGCCAGCGGCGCGCCGGCGCCGATGGCCCCGAGCGCAAGGCCGCGCTTCAGGAAGGCGCGGCGGTGAAAGTCGGGAAGATGATTGATGTGCATGGGTCCCCGCCTACTTCTGTACCAGATATTCCGGAGACGCCATGACCAGCAGGATCGCGGTATGGATGCGCGTCAGCTTGTCGCCGTCGGCGCTGTCATCACGCACCGGCTTGGTCTCCAGCGCCGAGCGCATCAGCTCTATATTCTTGGGCGAGACCTGACTGGCCGACAGATAGAGATTGAGCCAGTCGAGCAAGCCTTGGGCGTCGGGCGCCATCGGCATCAGCTCCGCATAGTCGGCCTTGATGTCGGCGTGGCCGTCCTTGATCGACTGCGACATGAAGTTGATATAGCTGGCCGTCGTCGATTCGTTGTGGATCTGGAACTCGGGCGCCACGAGCTCAGCCTCGGCGAAGGCCGTATGCGGCGGGACGTAGCCCGGCCGGAAGAAGTTGAACACAGACGGCGAGCGCAGCGGGCTTTGGCCCAGCGCCCAGTCGCCGCCCGACAGATTGCCGACCGCCCACTTGCCGTTGGTGCTGTCGGCCTTGAAGGTCCGCGCCCACTGCGTCCAGCGGATCATCGGTTCGCGCAGCTTGCCGATTGCCGGATGGGCCGGGTCGAACGGCGCCAGCGCCGCTTCGTCGGTCAGGATGGCGATCCACACGGCCTTCAGGTCGCCGCGCGTGCCCGAGCCGTTGTCGGCGAAGACGCGGGCGACGCGCTCGACATAGGCCGGCTGAGGGTTCGAGGTCACCAGGCGCTGGATCATCTGACGACAGAAGAAAGGTCCGGTATTGGGGTGGTTGAACAGGGTGTCGAGCGCGATCTTCAGCGCCGCCCGGCCCTCCATGCCGCCGTGAATGTTCGTCCCGAGGAAGTTGACTTCGGCCCCGGAATGCAGGGTCGGGTGAAAGGCCATGCGGTCGCGCGCGAAATGCGGCGTCGGCACGGGATAGGAAAGCCACGGCACGGTGGCGTAGAGGCAGTTGGAATAGTCCCAGGCGTAGCCGGTAAAGACGTGGGCGAGATTGCTGATGTCGGACTGGTTATAGGTCTCGGTCTTGCGGCCGGCCGCATCGAGCTTCGGCGTGCCGTCGGCATTCAACTCGTAAAGCCCGATGGTGAAGAGCTGCATTACCTCGCGGGCATAGTTCTCATCGGGTTCGCGGCCGGTGCCCGGATCCTCGCGCTTGTTGTCGCGCGTATTGAGATAGAGCCCCATCGCCGCATTGAGCGTCACGTCTTCCAGCAAGGTACGGAAATTGCCGAAGACATTGTTGCTTAACATGTCCCAGTAGCCGGCCATGACGTAGGGCGGCCAGAAGCCGTCGACGGCGTCGAGCGACACCACGAACATCTCCGACAGGGCCAGCGCCAGGCGCTTTCTGACCTGGTCGTGGCCGGTGACCAGCTGGTTCCAGGCCATCCAGTCGCCCCAGGTCGGGTCGAAATAATTGCCTTCCTTGGTCGGCACGAAGAACAGTTTGGAGTCGAGCCAGCCATAGCCCGACAGGCTGGGCGCGGTGGCGAACTGCGCCTTCAGCCAGTCGACATAGCCAAGGCTCTTGACGCTGGCGACATCGGCGGCGCTGGCCGAAAACTGCGCCCGCAACAGGAAGCGCACGATTTCGGCGTCGGCCGATATTCCCGCATTGGTAGGCTTGTCCGCAACCGGCGCGGCCGTCTCGTCCCGCATGTTTCCACCCTTGTTTTCAACAAGGTAGCACGGATGGACGAAATGACCAGCCCACCGCGCCGGCGGCAGGAAATGCGTCTTGGCGAGTCTGGTATGCCGCCGGACTCGGGGATACTTCTCCTCCCCATTTTTTTAAAATAGGGAGGAGAGTTTAGCTTAAAGCGTCGCCGCTCTTTGCAGGAAGCCTTCGACGACCGCCTTCATCTGGTCGGCCTGCTTGGACAGGCTGCTCGACGCCTCGGTGACGGCGCTCGACACGTGGCCGGCCTCCTCGGCGGCGTGGTTCAGTTCCTCGATCGCCGACGAGGCCTGGCCGGCGCCTTGCAGCGCGCTCGACAGGCTCTGGGTGATCTCCTGCGTCGCCAGCACCTGCTGACGCACGGATTCGGAGGTGTTCTCCGAAATGCCCTGCATCTGCACGATGACCTCGGCGATGGCGGCGATCTCCTGCGTCGTCTGGTCGGCGGCCTGGCGCACCTCGCCGATGCGCGCGCGAATGTCGCTGGTCGCTTTCGAGGTCTGCTCGGCCAGACCCTTGACCTCGTGGGCGACGACGGCGAAGCCCTTGCCGGCGTCACCGGCGCGCGCCGCCTCGATCGTGGCGTTGAGCGCGAGCAGGTTGGTCTGCTTGGCGACCGACGAGATCAGGTCGACGATTTCATTGATGCGGCCGACCGCGTGGGTCAGGCCGGCCACGGCCGTCTGGGTCTGGGCGGCGCGGTCGGTGGCGTCGCGGGCAACCCCGGCCGACGCCGTCGCCTGACGGTCGACCTCGGCGATCGTCGCGCCCAGCTCTTCCGAGGCGGCGGCGACCGTCGACATCGAGTCGCGCACGCCGAAGATCGAGGCTACGGCCGACTTGGAGCGTGCCTGATTGTCGTCGGCGTTCGAGGTCAGGATCGACGCGCTTTGCTCGAGGTGGCCCGAGGCCTTTTCGACGCCCAGGATCAGGTGCGAGAAGTCCTTGTTGAAACCGGCGATCAACTGCTCCATCTCGGCGGCGCGCGCCAGACGGGCCTTGCCGGCCGCCTCCTGCTCGGTGCTCAGGGCGCGGCTCTGCTGGGTGACGTCCTTGAAGACGCGCAGCGCCTCGACGACCTGGCCCAATTCGTCGCCGCGCACCAGTGTGCCCGGCTCGACGGTCATGTCGGCTTCGGCGAGACGGCGCGTCGCCTCGGCGATCTTGCCCACCGAACGCGAGGTCGAGCGACCGATAAAGACGCTCAAGGATCCGGCGGCGACGGCGGCGATCAGCGAAAGGATGCCGAGCAGCAGACGCTGGCTGCCGGCCGACTTGGCGCTTTCCGCCGCCAGCGCCTTGGACTTGGCTTCGGCGCGCGACAGTATCTGGTCGGCGATAGCGTCGGTATTCTGCTCCGAGGCGGCATAGGGCCCGAGGAAGGAGATGGCGGCGTTCAGATCGACTTCCAGCATCGACGACACGAACTGGACGGCGCCGTTCTGGGTGTCGATTTCCTTGATCAGGGCGTCGTAACTCTTCTTGTCGTCGGCGTCGGTCACCGTAGCGGCGCGCGCCTTGACCTGATCTTCCAGAGTCTTGAGGTGATCGGAGACCTTGTTGGCCGCCGCCGCGCTGCCGTTGGTGGTGTCATTGGCGGCGCGCGCCGCCAATGTGCTGTAGAGGTCGCGGGCGTCGCCGCGCAACTCCGAGCGGACATTGCCGATGAACAGGGCGTTGCTCATCGCGCCGTTGACCACGGCGTCCATGCGCTTGGTCTGGGCGTCGAGCGCCAGGGACGAGAGCACCGCCAGGGCGGCGATCAGGCCGACGGATACGCCGGCCGGCACCATGAATTTCCAGAGGAACGGCCAATCTGAGGGCCGGGTCCAGCCGGTCTTGACCTTCGGGGACGCCGCGATCGCCATGGGAGAAACTCCTTTGCGAAGCCGTTCGGGCTTCGACTTCAAAACATTTCGTCGTTATCGGCGAACGGGGAAGGGGTTGCCCCCTCCCCCGCTCTGTCGCTTTACCAATTGCTGTTGAGGGTCAGGAACACGGTCTGCGGGACGCGCAGGCCGGTCGTCTGGACCTGGTGGCTGTTGCCGAGGTTCTGTCCGCTCAGCGCCACCGACATCTTGGGCGTGATGGCGTAGCTGACATTGGCGGCCAGGGTGGTATAGGCCTTGATCGGGGTCAGGGCGCCCGAGCTCAGGGCGTAGCTTTCGAAATCGGTGGTGTAGTGGACATAGCCGTCCAGCGACCACTTGGCGTCGGCCCAGCCGAAGGCGGCATTGCCGCGGCCCTTCGGCGTGGTCGCCGCGTAGTCGGCCTTGTTGGTAACCAGGTTATGGCCGGCATCGGCCGTTTCGCTGACGTCGGTCGTGGTGTAGTCGCCGCTCCAGTGATAGCCGCCATTGAGCTTGCCCGATGCGGTGAACTCGAAACCCGACATCTTGGAGTCGCCGACATTCTGCCAGGATACGGCCGGGTAGGACGTCATGGTCGGGGCCTGGAACAGTTCGACGCCGTTCGGCTGGCCCTTCAGATCGGTCGTCGACTGGGTGAAGGCGCGGACGCCGACCTTGGTGTTGCCGAAATTGTGGTCGTAGGACAGCTCGTAATTCTTGACGACCGCGACCTGGAGGAACGGATTGCCCATATAGGCTATGTTGTAGCCCGGCTCCGGAATGGTCAGTTGCAGCCCGCCCAGTTCGACCAGGGTCGGCAATTGCACGCCCTGGGCGGCCATGGCCTTCAGCGTGTCCTTGTCGCTGACGCGCCAGACGGCGCCGGCATTGTAGCTCAGCTTGCTGATCTTGCGGTCCCAATAGGCGTTATTGGCCAGCGGATAGCCGAGCGGGAAGGCGCCCGTGCGCTTCAGTGCCAGATTGTCCGATCGCGCCGCGGCATCGACACTGAAGGCATCCGAGATCGCCCAGTTCCACATGCCCGAGACCGCCGCGACATCGTAGGAGACGTCGCCGCCGGCGATCGGGGTCGTTTCGAGCGTGTTGTGACGCTCCTCGAAGCTAATGCGGAAGGTGTGTTTGGAACCGATCTTGAACAGGTCGTCGATGTTGAAATCGGTGATGGCATTGTCGAAATCGGCCGGCGCGGTCACCAGGAAGCTCTTGGCCGACATGGTGTTGCGATAGGCCGTCGCATCGATCAGGCCCATGGACGTGTCCGACGTCAGATCCAGCTTGTTGGCGCCGGTGACGTATTTGGTCGCATAATAGCCGTAGGTCGAGATCATGTCGGTGACCTGCGAATTCGACAGCGACGACTCGTAGCGCAGTTGCGTCTTGTCGGTCAGGGTCGCCACGGCGTCGAAATTGGCGGCCAAGCGGCTGGGATCGTCGCGATAGGCCGTGGCGGACAGGCCCGCCGTATTATCCCACTCGTTCTGCTTGGCGGCGCCGACCGAGAACCGCGCCGAGACCATCGGATTGAGACGGAAGGTCTGGACCAGCGAGGCCTCGCGCTCGTCCATATTGCCGACGCCGACGCTGGCCGTATTCACGTCATCATACTTCGGATTGTAGGTGATGATGTTGACCACGCCGGACACGGCGTTGAAGCCGAACAATGCCGAATTCGGGCCCTTGACGATCTCGATCTGGCGGATTTCCGACAACTGGACCGGGATGGTCGACCACGCCGTGTAGCCGTAGTGGTCGAGATAGACCTGGCGGCCGTTGATCAGCACCAGCAGGCGCGGCGACATCGCCTGGTCGTAACCGCGGACGCCGACATCGGCGCCGTCGGCCGACCAGTCGAGCACGTCCAGGCCCGGCACGCGGCCGAGCAGGGTCGGCAGGTCGTGGGCGCCCGAGCGCTTGATGTCGTCGGCGGAAATGATCGTCATGTCGACCGGCACTTCGGTCGAGCGCTGCGGCGAGCCGGTGGCCGAGGTGGTGACGGGCTCGCCGAACAGGGTCTCGAGCGAACCGTAGTCGATGGACTGGGCGTGGGCGGCGACGCCCATCAACATGGGCAGCACCGCGGTAGCGGCGGCCAGAAGGGATTTGAATTTACGCATGAATACTCTCCAAAGGTCGTTCTGACCTAGATTTCCTTGATCATCATCTTGAAGGCGGCCTTGAACTTCGCGCCGACAGCGGCGGCGGTCGCCGAATTGACGACGATCTCGACCTTCGGGCTGGCGGCGACGCCCATGACGCAGGCGCCGGAATTGACGCAGGCCATGTCCGAACTGATGCTCAGGATCTTCCTGCTCTTGGCGACGGCGCCGGCGGCGGCATAGTTGACACCATGGGTGAAATAGAGCGCGCCGACATCGCCGGCCGAGCCTATGGCGCCGATTTCGACGGGCTTGCCGACGACGGTGGCGGCGCCGGCGCTCATGCCGGAACCGAGCGCGGCCATGACTTCGTCCTTTTCGGCGACCGAAGCGGGCTTCGATGCGTCATAGACGATGCCGAAAACGACCTTGCCTGTAGGGCCGCCGTCCAGGAATGTCAGGGTGCGGCCAGCGACCTGGATTTCTCTCGTTCCGTCGGCGCTGGCCTGGACGGGGAGGATGAGCAGACCGGCCGTTACTACGGCCAAGCCTGCGAGGTATGCGACTGAATTCTTCACTGAACGCCTCACGAACTGGGTACTGACAAAATTCAATCGTATAAAGTGGTTAATCAAGACTAAATGAAACTTTACTCTAGGTAAGTGCCGCAATTGCCGCGATATCATTAATATAATTTCGCCCCTCGAGATATGAACACACGCGTATACGTGCGTGTTCTATAACCTTTCGCGGGCCATACTTTCATTTTCCGGCCATACCCGCGCAAACATTCATGGCACTACCCCAAGGCTGCGGCGCGCGGCTGGGAGGGAAATGTTCTTTATATGTAATGGATTGGGGCAAAATGAACGCACCCTTCAGTATTACCGGGACATGCCATCAATACCTGCCGCTTCACCAAGGGTTCGAGCGCGATTTCCGGGCCGGCGCGAGGCAAAATCGGCGGCGCGCCCCGGCCCATGCACTGTATTTTTTTACCATAATGTCGCGATCGCGGCCGGTCATTGCATAATTGCCACACCTTGGCTCGTCCTTTGGGCGGCATAAACCGCTGGCGCGCCCGAACAACGCGCGGCATAGTTGTCCGTCCATGGCGATATCCGACAAGCCCCTGCCCCCGACCGACCAACGCGCCGCCCTCTATGGCGAAGCCTTGCGCCGGCTGCGCCAGGAAGGCGATGTCCGCCAGGCCGAGGCGGCGCGGGCCGCAGGCCTGTCGCAGGCGGCCTGGGCCAAGTACGAACGCGGCCGCACCCTGGCCTTCCTCAACCTGCTCAATCAGGAAAAATGCGTGCGGGCGCTGGGCCGCACCCTGGCCGATCTCGAAGCGATGCGCGCCGCGATCGACGGCGGCGCACAGCCCCTGCTCGCCGCCGGACCGGCGAACGCCTTCATCTTGCCGGTGGACGGCGATATCCACAGGCCGGCCGAAAGCTTTGGCGTTTTGGAAAGCGAAAGCCCGGCCCTGTTCAACCTCTTGCCGTTGCTCGGCGACGGCGCGCGCGCGCTCAAGATCGCCGACGAGGAGATGAGCCCCTATGCCGAACCCGGCGGCTTTGTCGTCTATAGCCTGACGCTGCCGCCGCGGCACAATCTGGGCGTCGTGCTGAAACGGCGCGACGGGCGGCTGCTGATCCGCCGCTATGTGCGCACGACGCCGGCGCACATCGTCTGCGTGCGCATGGAGCCGGCCAGCCTCGGCGGTCATGCGGCCTTTATCGAGCGCGAGGAACAGCATCCGGTGGCGGAGGTCGAAGCCGTCTATCCGATCGTGTTGCGCGGCGATGCCATAACGTCATAAAATATTCCATGGTGGAATAATTTATGATTGACACGTTTGGATTGTGAATCTACGGTCACGCAATCCCAGACTGTCCGGAGACCGTTCCATGGCTTCGCGTGCCCCGCATCCTGTCGATATCGCCACCGGCCTGAACATGCGCCGATTGCGCCGCCAGCGCCGTATCAGCCAGGAATGGCTGGGCGAGGTGGTCGGGCTGACCTTTCAGCAGATCCAAAAATACGAACGCGGTGCCAACCGCATGAGCTGCTCGCGTCTTATGGCCATCGCCAAGGCCCTGGACGTGCCGCCGGAACAGCTTTTGCCGCCGGCCGACTGGCTGCAGGAAACGCCGTCGCCGCAATGGACCGGCGAAATGGGGCGGCTCTACCTGAAGAACGAGCGCCTGTTCGAGGCCATGCTCGACCTGAGCCCGCGCCAGCTGACCAGCCTTCAGGGCGTCGCGGAGGTTTTCCGTGATCCGGACGGCACGCGCGAACCGATTTAGAAGCGGCCTGTGGACTTTGTCAGACAAAAGCCGTCCACGACCTTGTTTTCTCTGTCGACGCTACGCACATGCGACGTGAGTGCCCCCTCATATTCCGGAGATCGCCATGTTCGTATGCGAAGCCTATGCCGCCCCTGCCGCCGACAAGCCGCTTGGGCCCCTGAAAATCGAGCGGCGAGATCCGACGCCGGAAGACGTCCAGATCGACATTCTCTATTGCGGCGTCTGTCACTCCGACCTGCACATGGCGCGCAACGAGTGGCACTTCACCACCTATCCCGTCGTCGTCGGCCACGAGATCGTCGGTCGTGTGGCCAAGGTCGGCGCCGAAGTGACCAGGTTCAAGGTCGGCGACCTGGTCGGCGTCGGGTGCATGGTCGACAGCTGCCGCACCTGTCCGAACTGCAAGGAGGGCCTGGAGCAATATTGCGACATCGGCAATATCCAGACCTATGGCGGCATCGAAAAACAGACCGGCAAACCGACGAATGGCGGCTATTCCAAGTCGATCACCGTCTATGAAGGCTTCGTGCTGAAAATCCCCGACGGCATGGACCTGGCGGCGACCGCGCCCCTGCTGTGCGCCGGCATCACCACCTGGTCGCCCCTGCGCCACTGGAAGGTCGGGCCCGGCCAAAAGGTCGGCGTCGTCGGCCTGGGCGGCCTCGGCCATATGGGCGTCAAGTTCGCCCGGGCGCTGGGCGCACATGTCGTGCTGTTCACCACCTCGCCGTCCAAGGTCGAGGACGGCAAGAAACTCGGCGCCCACGAAGTGGTCGTATCGAAGAACGCCGACGAGATGGCGGCGCACGGCGCGTCGTTCGACTTCATCCTCGACTGCGTCTCGGCCGACCACGACATCAATGCCTATCTTAACCTGCTAAAGCGCGACGGCACGCTGTGCCTGGTCGGCGCACCCGAACATCCGCAACCGATCGCCGCCTTCCCACTGCTGATGAAGCGCCGCCGCTTCGCCGGCTCGGGCATCGGCGGGATCGCCGAAACGCAGGAGATGCTCGACTTCTGCGCGGAGCACGGCATTGCCTGCGACGTCGAGGTCATCCGCATGGACCAGATCAACGACGCCTATGAGCGCATGCTCAAGCAGGACGTGCGCTATCGTTTCAGCGTCGACATGGCCTCACTCGGTTAGCGATTGTTAACCTTTTTTGACGCCTGACTCAAAATTGACTCACCCTCCTTATAAGGCTCGGATTCCACAGGAATTCGAGCCTTATGCTTTGGGTGCAACCAACGCTTATGCACCGCTGTGGAAGACCACTACATATAGATTTTATGTGGATAGACCCGTCTAAGCCCTCACTACATGTTGCGGTTGGTGAATTTTTGTTTACCATAACTAGACATTAGGAGAAAAATCTCCGCCGGTTTGTCTATATGTTGTGTTCCGATCGCTTGCGATCGGCAAGTCATATGCGACCCCCCGGAGAAAAAAGGGTGAAAGAGGCAGAAATGAGCTGGACCGACGAACGCGTGGAAACCCTTAAGAAGCTGTGGCAAGACGGCCATTCGGCCAGTCAGATCGCCAAGCAGTTGGGTGGCGTCACCCGCAATGCGGTGATCGGCAAGGTGCACCGTCTCGGCCTGTCCGGCCGCGCGGCGCCGTCGACCCCGACCCGGCCGATGTACAAACCCGCGCCGCGCCCGGCGCGCTCGGCCAGCCCCGCGCCGCATAATCCGAGCCACAGCGCGCCGTCGCACGCCGTGCCCGTGCGCCGCGAGCCGGTCGTCGCCCGCCCGGCGGTCAGCCAGCCGGTCGTGCCCTATATCGAAGCGCCCGGCACGGCGACCGTGCTGACGCTCGGTGCCAAGATGTGCAAGTGGCCGATCGGCGATCCGGCTTCGGACAGCTTCTCGTTCTGCGGCCGCCGCTCGGATGACGGCACGCCCTACTGCGTCGAGCACGCCCGCGTCGCCTACCAGCCATCGCAAAAGACCAAGAAGCGCGACACCGGCGCCGATCTGTCGCGCAGCCTGCGCCGCTATCTCTGAGTTCGCGTTCCGTTGTGACAATGCAAAAGCCCGGCTGGAAACAGCCGGGCTTTTTCGTGCCGTCGCCGCGAAGCGTATTCAAGAAAGTGGGGCCACAGATGGCACAGATGAACACAGATTTTCGGGTGCCCGCGAAGGACGGAGATCTAACAATAACGAAGCGCTCCGCGCGATCAGGCGGCTAAAACATCTGTGCCATCTGTGGCCCACCTTCCTTCGATCGCCGCCACGGCCCCATGACCTAATGATTGAGGAAGATGCGCAATGCCTTTTCGGCCTCGGCCGGGGTCTCGGTTTGTCCAACCAGAGCGGCCCGGGTCACCGGCAGGTCGAGAATGTCGGCGCACGGCACCAGCTTGCCCGGCTGGAACACCGCCAGCAGGTAACGCTGAAGCGCCGGATCCCAGTTGGGCCTCGAGGTCACTGCCGGCGTGCCGCCCAGTGCAAAGCTTTCATCGACCTCGGTCGTACTGCCGAGCACGTCCTGGAAATCGTCGACGGACGCAAAGGGCGTGAAGTCGAAATCGCACGGCCGGCCGCGGAACAGCTCGACCTTGGCCAGAAAGGTCTTGGGTGTATCCGGCGGCATGTCGGGCGCCTGGGCCGCCGAGATCAGCGTCATATGATCGCCGTAGTAAAGCTGCCGCGTCGTCTCGACGTTCCAATAGCGATCGGGCACCGGCGGGATGTCGAATGTGACCATCGCCTCGGGTCGCGGGCCTCGATACAGCAGGTCCGGCAGATGGGCGGCGGCGAAGGCCCATTTGCCGTGGCTCAGGTTCGGCAGGGCGTCGGGGATCGAGCTGTCATCGGCGTAAAAGGCGGAGAACAGGCCCGAGACCAGGACCGCCCACGCCGGCCACCGCGCATCGTCTTTCAGCCGCACGAAGCGGCCGACCAGACCCGCCAGCATGAAGACGACCCCGAAGCCGGTGGTGCGCGTATCGAACGGATCGAAAAAGGCGCGCGCCCGCAGGATAAAGGCCAGGGCAGTGAAGGCCAGGCCGGCACACAGGATCAGCATGGCGGAGGCATGGCGCGCGGGGTGGGCTTTGACGCGGGTATAGCGGGTCAATGGCCAAGCCAGGCCCAGCAGTAGGGCCAAGGCGACCAAGGCATTCCATAGGTTATAGCGGAAGTCGTCGAGGAAGGTCCGAACAAGATAGTAGGCCGTTTCCGGCGCCGGCACGCGCGGCATCCCCGTCGTATAGCCGGTCATCAGCAGGTTGAAGCCCTGATAGCCGGCATAGGCGATCGCCGCGGCGGCGAAGGCCGGCAGCGCGCGCAAGGCCACGCTCCGGCCATAGGTCAGCCACGTTGCGATAAACAGCAGAAAGGCGAACGGGCCGAAGAAATAGCGGGTGAAGCAGCCGATGGTCAGAAAGATGCCGAGCAGGAACTGGCCCTGCCAGGCGCGTTCGTCGTCATTCAGCCGCGCCACGGCGTAGAACACGCCGCAGATGCAGAACAGCTCGAGATTTTCCGACCAGGTATAGAGCGCGATCACCAGGGTGATGGGATTGAACACCACCGTCGTCGCGACCAGGATGTGGCGCGACGCCTTCCAGGTGAACCAGAAGCTGCCGATCAGCAGCAACAGATTGGTGATCTTGGAGCTGACCATGAGGGTGGCGTGGTCGGCGGCGGGCGCGGTCAGGGCGAGTGCCGCCGGATAGCCGCACGGATAGACGCCGAGATAGGCGCCGTGCAAGGCACAGCCGTGACCGTGGCGCAGGCTTTCGGCGATCAGGATATAGAACCAGGAATCCGGCGACAGATAGCCGAAGACGATGGCGAAGGTCGTGGTGGCGAGCGCCGCGACAAGGGCAGCGGCAAAATAGGCCGATCGAGTTTGCAGGACGTCGGAAACGCGGCGAAGCATGGGCGATTGCACCATTTCACGACGGAAATGTAAACCTGGCGCAAAACGCCTCGAAAGCCGCGCCCGTCGCGTGCAGTCGCTCGGGCAGGGCAAAGCGCGGCCGGAACAGGGCGACCGTTCGCCGCGGCGTAAATCCGCTGAGCGGTACGCGCGCGACATCGGAGGCCACATAGCTGTCCGGCATAACCGTAATGCCGATCCCGGCGCCGACCATGGCCAGGGCGCGTTCGTCCTGGGCCGTGCGATAAACGAGCGGCGGGCGGACATTGCGGTCGGTGAAATGGCGACTGGTTTCCGACAGCACCTCGCAGCGGCTGCGCACGATCATGCTGTCATTGGCCAAATCCTCCCCGCGTATTTCGCGTAGCCCGGCCAGCGGATGTGTCCGCGGCAGGGCCAGGCGATAGCCCTCCTCGAACAGGGCGATGCTCTGGCCATCGGCGACGCGTTGCAGCGACAGGGCATAGTCGACACCCCGCTCATCCAGCCGATTGAGCAATTCCTGCTCGGTACCGTCGAACAGGTCGAAGCGCAGGCCGGGATGGGCGGCGGCAAAACCTTTCAGCAGATCCGAGATCAAGGCCGCCGGCAGAGTCTGCAGTACACCCAGCCGAAGGACGGACGCGGCCTCGACCGGCGCCATCTCGGCGGTGGCCATGTTGACCTCGTGCAGGATGGCCTTGGCGCGCGGCAGGAAGCGCGCGCCGGCGGTCGTCAAGGACACCCGCTTGTTGGAGCGCACGAACAGGTCGACACCCAGTTGCTCCTCCAGCCGCTTGATACCGGCCGACAGGGTCGGTTGCGTGATCAGGCAGGCCTGCGCCGCCTTGGTGAAGCTGCCCGTTTCGACCAGCGACAGGAAATAGCGAAGAAGATAGAGTTCCATGGGCCTCCAAGCAAGAAACCCCCACCACCCCGCGCCTGAAGAAGGCGAAGGGTGGTGGTGGGGGTTCTCGCTTTCAATTATAGATGATGTCTATTCATCGAATTGTTATTATCGATTTTTCCAATCTCCGTAAATGCGCTAAAAGACACCTAAACAGGGAAAAGCCATGCCCGCGCTGACCAGCGAGATCGACACAACCGACGCTGTCTTCCAAGCCAATGCCGCGCGCATGCAGGCCCTGGTCGACGATCTGCGCGCCGTGTCGGCGCGCATCGCCGAGGGCGGCTCGGCCGAAGCGCGGCAAAAGCACACGGCGCGCGGCAAATTGCTGCCGCGCGATCGCGTCACCGGCCTCATCGATCCCGGCTCGCCCTTTCTCGAATTTTCGGCGCTTGCCGCCCACAAGGTCTATGACGACGAAATTCCGGCCGCCGGCATGATCACCGGCATCGGCCGCGTCAGCGGCACCGAATGCGTCATCGTCTGCAATGACGCGACCGTGAAGGGCGGCACCTACTATCCCTTGACCGTCAAAAAACATCTGCGCGCGCAGGAGATCGCCCGGACCAACAATCTGCCTTGCGTCTACCTGGTCGATTCCGGGGGCGCCAATCTTCCGAACCAGGACGAAGTCTTTCCGGACAAGGACGACTTCGGCCGCATCTTCTTCAACCAGGCCCAGATGTCGGCCGCCGGCATCCCGCAGATCGCCGTGGTCATGGGATCGTGCACCGCTGGCGGCGCCTATGTCCCGGCCATGTCCGACGAGAGCATCATCGTCCAGAAGCAGGGCACGATCTTTCTCGGCGGGCCGCCCCTGGTCAAGGCCGCCACCGGCGAGGTCGTCAGCGCCGAGGACCTGGGCGGCGGCGATGTCCACGCCCGCGTTTCCGGCGTCGTCGATCACCTGGCCGCCAACGACGCCGACGCCCTGCGCATCGCCCGGCGCATCGTCGGCAACCTGAACCGGCAAAAGCCCATGATGCTGAAGACACGGCCATCGATCGAGCCGCTCTATGCGGCCGAAGAGATTTACGGTGTTATCCCCGCCGACACGCGCCAGCCCTATGATGTGCGCGAGGTTATCGCCCGCCTCGTCGACGGCTCGGAATTCGACGAGTTCAAAAAGCTCTATGGCGAAACCCTGGTCTGCGGCTTTGCCCACCTCTACGGCAATCCCATCGGCATCGTCGCCAATAACGGCGTGCTGTTCTCGGAAAGCGCGCTGAAGGGCGCGCACTTCATCGAGCTGTGCGCCCAGCGCGGCATTCCGCTGGTCTTCCTGCAGAACATCACCGGATTTATGGTCGGCCGCAAATACGAGAACGAGGGCATTGCCCGCCACGGCGCCAAGATGGTCACCGCGGTCGCCTGCGCCAATGTGCCGAAGTTCACGGTGATCATCGGCGGGTCCTATGGCGCCGGCAATTACGGCATGTGCGGCCGCGCCTACGATCCGCGCTTTTTGTGGATGTGGCCCAATGCGCGGATTTCGGTGATGGGCGGCGAGCAGGCGGCCAATGTTTTGGCCACCGTCCGCCGCGACGGCATCGAAGCCAAGGGCGGCCAATGGTCCGTCGAGGACGAGGAAGCCTTCAAAGCGCCGATCCGCGAAACCTATGAAGCCCAGGGTCACCCTTACTATGCCTCGGCGCGGCTGTGGGACGACGGCATTATCGATCCAGCCGATACGCGCCGTGTCTTGGGACTTGGCCTATCCGCCGCCTTGAACGCCCCTATCGAGCCGACGCGCTTCGGCGTCTTTCGGATGTAAGGAGCCACCCATGTCCTTCATCAGCATAGAAATGAACACCCACGGCGTCGCCCGCGTCGGCCTCAATCGGCCGGACGTGCACAATGCGCTCAACGACATCGTCATCCGCGAGCTCTACGACGCCTTCGACATGCTGGGCCGGCACAAGGAGGTGCGCGTCATCACGCTGACCGGCGCCGGCAAGAGCTTTTCCGCCGGCGCCGACCTGACCTGGATGCAACGCGCCGCCAGCCAGTCGCAAGACGAGAACCAGGCCGATGCCGTTCGCCTGGCGCAGATGTTCGATACGCTGAACGCCTGCCCCAAGCCCGTGGTCGGCCTGGTCAATGGCGCGGCGCTCGGCGGTGGGGTCGGGCTCACCGCCTGCTGCGATATCGTCGTGGCGGCGAGCGGGGCGATGTTCGGCCTGACCGAGGTGCGCCTCGGCCTTATCCCGGCAACGATCTCGCCCTATGTCATCGCCAGGATCGGCGCGGCCCAGGCGCGGCGCTTCATGCTGACCGGGGAACGTTTCGATGCGGCGACGGCAAAGGCGATCGGCCTGGTCCACGAGGTCGCGGACGATATCGAGGCGGCAGCCCAGCCGATCATCGACGGCTTGCTGAGCAATGGGCCGGACGCCATGGCCGACACCAAGCGGCTGATCCGCGACGTCGCCGGCCGCGATCTGACGCCGGAGCTGCGCGACATGACCGCCCAACGCATTGCCGCGCGCCGCGCCTCCGACGAAGGCCGCGAGGGCATGGCCGCGTTCCTCGACAAGCGCAAACCGAACTGGATCGGCGATGTCTGACGCTCTCTTTGGCAAGATCCTGATCGCCAATCGCGGCGAGATCGCCCGCCGCGTTATCCGCACCTGCCGCAAGTTGGGCGTGCGCACGGTGGCCATCTATTCCGACGCCGACAAGCACGCTGCCTTCGTGCGCGAAGCCGACGAGGCCGTACTGATCGGGCCAGCGCCGGCCAGCGACAGCTATCTGCGCGGCGACCGCATCATCGCCGCCGCCGTCAACGCCGGCGTCGAGGCCATCCATCCGGGCTACGGCTTTCTGTCGGAAAACGCCGAATTCGCCGAACAGTGCGCCTCGGCCGGCATCGTTTTTATCGGCCCGACGCCCGACGCCATCCGCGCCATGGCGCTGAAGGGCGCCGCCAAGGCCCTGATGACCGAGGCCGGCGTGCCCGTTACGCCGGGCTATCACGGCGATGATCAGTCAACGGACGGTTTACAGCGGGAGGCCGACCGCATCGGCTATCCGGTACTGATCAAGGCGGTCGCCGGCGGCGGCGGCAAGGGCATGCGCCGCGTCGACAAGGCTTCCGACTTCGCCGACGCCCTGGTCTCGGCGCAGCGCGAGGGCCAGAACGCGTTCGGCGACCCCAAGGTGTTGATCGAAAAATATGTCGAGGTGCCGCGCCATATCGAGATCCAGCTGTTCGCCGACAATCACGGCAACGTCGTGCACCTGTTCGAGCGCGACTGTTCGCTGCAGCGCCGCCACCAAAAGGTCATCGAGGAAGCCCCCGCCCCCAACCTGCCCGACGCCATACGCCATGCCATGGGCCAGGCAGCGGTCAAAGCCGCCAAGGCCATCGGCTATCGCGGCGCCGGCACGGTCGAGTTCATCGTCGATGTGTCGGGCGGCATCGACACGGCCGATTTCTACTTCATGGAGATGAATACGCGGCTGCAGGTCGAACACCCGGTGACCGAAGCGATCACCGGTGTCGACCTGGTCGAATGGCAGCTGCGCGTCGCCGCAGGTGAGCCCCTGCCCTTGACCCAGGACCAGTTGCGCATCGACGGTCATGCTTTCGAGGCGCGCCTCTATGCCGAGGATCCGCAAAACGACTTTCTTCCGGTGACCGGCATCTTGCAAAAGCTGGAATTTCCGGCCACCGCGCGCATCGAATCGGCCGTAGAACAGGGCGACGCGGTCAGCGTCTTCTACGACCCGATGATCGCCAAGATCATCGTCCACGGCCGCGACCGCACGCAGGCCCTGGCGCGGATGCGTCAGGCGCTGATCGAGACGCGGCTTGCCGGCATGGCGACGAACCTCGCCTTCCTGCGCAGGTTGATGTCCGACCCGGACTTTGCCTCAGCCAGGATCGATACCGGCTTTATCGCCCGCCATATCGATACGCTTACCCAGCCCTGGCCCGACGCGCCGGCGCCAAGCGACGATCCGTGGACCCGGGCCGACGGCTGGTGGCCCAACCTGGCGCCGCGTGCGCCGCTCTATCTGCCGGAAAGCGATGTCGGCCAAGGCGCCGAGTCCTCTGGGACCGTCATCTCGCCCATGCCGGGCAAGGTGCTCGATGTCTTCGTCAAGACGGGCGACGTCGTCGAAAAAGGCCAGAAGCTCTTGATCCTCAGCGCCATGAAGATCGAACACACCATGAAGGCGCCGCGTTCGGGTACCGTGACGGCCGTTCATGCCGCATCCGACCAACAGGTCGCCGACAAGGCCATCCTCGTCGAGATAAAAGATTAAGAAGGGAATCCACAGATTACACAGATTACACAGTTGCCCCGGCCCCAAACGGGCTTCGTTTCGCCAAAACGCGCGAAGCGCATTTGTCTGTGTAATCTGTGTAATCTGTGGATTCCTTACCAAGGGACGAACCAATGATCCACTTTCCTCACCTCAACTTCGGCCACGGCGAGGACATCGACGCCTTGCGCGATGCCGTCTCGCGCTTTGCCGCCGCCGAGATCGCGCCCCTGGCCGACATGACCGACCGCTCGGACGAATTTCCGATGCATCTGTGGCGCAAGATGGGCGACATGGGCGTGCTGGGTCTGACGGCGGCGGAGGAATACGGTGGCGCGGGCATGGGCTATCTCGCCCACACCATCGCCATGGAGGAAATCTCGCGCGCCTCGGCCTCGATCGGCCTCAGCTACGGCGCCCACTCCAACCTCTGCGTCAACCAGATCACGCGCAACGGCACGCCCGAACAACGCGCTAAGTACCTGCCGAAGCTGATTTCCGGCGAGCACGTCGGCGCCCTGGCCATGTCGGAGACCGGCGCGGGCTCGGACGTCATCTCCATGCGTCTGCGCGCCGACCGCAAGAACGACCGCTATGTGCTCAACGGCAGCAAGATGTGGATCACCAACGGTCCGGACGCCGATGTTCTGGTCGTCTATGCCAAGACCGACATGGATGCGGGCTCGCGCGGCATTACGGCGTTTCTGATCGAAAAGGCCTTCACCGGCTTTTCGGTGGCGCAGAAGCTCGACAAGCTGGGCATGCGCGGCTCGCATACCGGCGAACTGGTGTTCGAGGATTGCGAGGTGCCGTTCGACAATGTTCTGGGTACGGAAGGTCGCGGCGCGTCGGTTTTGATGTCGGGCCTCGATTACGAACGCGTTGTGTTGTCGGGCGGTCCGCTCGGCATCATGCGCGCCTGTCTCGACGTGGTCATCCCTTACGTCCATAGCCGCGAGCAGTTCGGCGCGCCCATCGGCACCTTCCAGCTGATGCAGGGCAAGGTCGCCGACATGTATTCGACCTGGGCGGCGTGCCGCGCCTATGTCTATGCGGTGGCGCAAGCCTGCGATCGCGGTGAGACGACACGCAAGGACGCCGCCGGCTGCATTCTCTATGCCGCCGAAAAGGCAACGTGGATGGCGGGTGAAACCATCCAGGCGCTGGGCGGCAACGGCTATACCAATGAGTTCCCGGCCGGGCGGCTGTGGCGCGACGCCAAGCTGTACGAGATCGGCGCGGGGACGTCGGAGATCCGCCGGATGCTGATCGGCCGCGAATTGTTTGAAGAGACGAAATAACACAATAACCTCTCCTCCCTTGCGAAGCGGGGAGGTGGCACGGGTGCGAGTGCGAAGCACGAAGCCCCGTGACGGAGGGGGCCTAGCATCGGCGCTGGCCCCCTCCGTCATCCAGCGCTTGCGCGCTGTCTGCCACCTCCCCCGCTGCGCTTCGCTTGCATGGGAGGAGAGTTGAAAGGCTCCCCATGACACGCCCCACCCAAGCCACCCTCTACGAAGTCGGACCGCGCGACGGCTTGCAGGCCGAGACGCAGATCGTCTCCGCCGCCGACAAGGTGGCGCTGATCGACAGATTGTCCGCCGCCGGACTAAAGGAAATCGAAGCCGCGAGTTTCGTGTCGTCCAAATGGGTGCCGCAGATGGCCGACGCGGCCGAGGTCATGGCCGGAATCATCCGCGCACCGGGCGTCGACTATCCGGTGCTGACACCCAATCTAAAGGGCTACGAAGCCGCGAAGGATGCCGGCGCAAAAACGGTCGCCATCTTCGGCGCGGCGTCGGAGGCCTTTTCCCAACGCAATATCAATTGCTCGATCACCGAGAGTCTCGAACGCTTCCGCTTCGTCACCGAGGAAGCGACCGCCGACCACATCCGCGTCCGCGGCTATGTGTCCTGCGTCGTCGCCTGCCCCTACGAGGGCCCGATCAAACCCCAGGCCGTGGCCGATGTCGCCGCGCGCCTGCTCGACCTCGGCTGCTATGAGATCAGCCTGGGCGACACGATCGGTGTGGCCACCCCCGCCGATATTCAAAGATTGCTCGACGTCGTGCTGAAAACCATCCCCGTCGAGCGCCTCGCCCTGCACTGCCACGACACCTACGGCCAGGCCCTGGCCAATATATTGACGGCGCTCGATTATGGCGTGGCGACGATCGACGCCAGTGTCGGCGGGCTGGGCGGCTGTCCCTATGCGCCGGGCGCTTCCGGCAATGTCGCCACCGAGGACGTGCTCTATATGCTGAACGGCTTAGGCATAGAGACCGGCGTCGCCCTCGACCGGATCATCGACGCCGCCTGGTTCATCAGCGATATCCTCGGCCGGCCGCCACGCTCGAAACTGGCGATGGCTAAACGCCCTTCACCTGCCCCAGCAGACGCAGGCCCAGCACGGTGACATTGGCGCTGACGGCGGCGGCGAAGGTGCCCCAGCCCATGTCGATATAGCTCAAAGCCTCGGGCCAGCCGCGGATGACCGCCAGTCCCGTCAGGTCGTAGGTGGCGAAGGCCGCCAGGCCGAAAACGGCCGCCTTCCAGGTCAGTTCGCGGAAATTGACCGGTCCGCCCGCCTCGACGGCCGGATTGACCACCAGGACCGTCAATCCGAGCGCGTAGATCAGGTAGAATCCGGCGGCGGCGGTCAGGTTCGGTTGCAGCCGCTCCAGCGCGCCCATGGCCGGACGGTAGATGGTTTCGCCGGTCAGGCTCAGCCAGACGAAATCGAGCGCCAGAAGCGCCGCGAGTGCGATGACAAAGCTGAACACCGCCTTCATCGTCAGATCCGCGCCAAGGGTTGCAGCATGCGCCCCAGCCAGGTCAGCGGCACGATCGGCGCCTCCTGGGCGATCAGGCAGATGCAGTCGTCGCCGGCGGCCACGGCCGGCGAGTGGCAATCCTCATCGTCGCAGCAGACGAAGTCGCCGACACCGTATTCGCCCTTGGCATCGCTGAAACGGCCCTTCAGCACCACGGTCGTCTCGCGGCCACGGTGGCTGTGGACGGGCATGGCCATGCCGGGCGGCACGCGCAGCAGATAGGTCGGCGATCGACCTCCATCGGCCACATCGATGCGCGCCAGCCATACGCCCGGCGCCACCCAATGACGGCCATGGATATGCGCGTCCTTCAGCGTCTCGGGCAGATCGAGCCCCGCGAGGAAGGCCGGCCGCTTACGCAGAGTCTTGGCCGGCGCGGACACCGGCGTTTCCGGCCGTTCGATCCGCGCCAGGGCGAGATCGAGGGCATTGTCGGCCATGGCGACGCCTTCGGTCCGATCCAGCATCGCGCCGCCGACGGCATCGAACAGGGTCAGATCGCCGCGACAATGCGCGCAGAGTTCCAGATGGCTGCGCACAACCAGGCTGAGGCCCGGCTTCAGCGTTCCGCGATAATAGTCCCACAGGAGGTCTTCGCCAGGATGATGATGCGCGCTCATTGGGCATCTCCCGCGATACGCGGCGTCTTTTCGTCTTTTAGGCCAAAGGCGCCGCGCAACCGCGTCATGGCCAGACGCATACGCGACTTCACCGTGCCCAGCGGGATCGCCAGGGCCTTGGCGATATCGCCGTGCGACAAATCCTCGTAAAAAGACAAACGTAAAATGGTCATCTGGTCTTCCGGCAGCGACGCCAGCATCTCCTTCAGGCCCACAGCCGATTGCGCCAGGACCAGGGCTTCGTCGGCGGGCTTTTCCCCGTCGCCCTGCCACAGATCCTCGGGCAGATCCCGCGCGCGCTTGGCCTTGCGCGCGGCGTCGATGCGCAGGTTACGCGCGATCGAATAAATCCAGGTTACCGCCGTCGCCTTACTCGCATCGAACAGGTGCGCCTTGCGCCACACATTGAGCAGGGCGTCCTGGGCCAGGTCCTCGGCCTCGGCCGCCGTCATGCCCTGGCCCATGGCGAAGCCCTTCAGCTTGGGGGCGAAGCGCGAAAACAGCACCGCATAGGCCTGACGATCGCGGCCCTCGGCGATCCGGGCGATCAGGACTTCGGGCGGGACGTCTGAGGCCTCGGCACCGGAGGCCTCGGCGCTGGGGTCGGTCTGCGTCATGCGTTCAGACAACCTCAATTGCGGGCCGCGGTCAAAGCCCATTTTGCGCGTCGGGTTTTTGCGCGTGTGCCGCGTATGGGACAACAGGTCGATCATGTGGATGGGCCCTTGTCATGGGGCCGCCTCCCAAAGCGCTTCCCGAAAAGTGACTTCCACTTTTCGGATAGGAAGCGCGCCAAAACAAGGACCGAGAGCATCCACCGAATCAATCTGATCGGTCGATGCTCTCGGACAATTCGGGCTGTTTACGCCGGCCAAGCGTCAGTGGATCAGCCTGGGGCGCGAAAAAAGCATTATTTTTCAGAAGTGATCCGAGGCGGAGACGACGGCGTAGATTCGGTCAAACGATTTCCGGCGGGCTGGACCACGCGCATGTATGACTTTTCCAATACACATCAACGGCGGCAAAGGGTCGCCGTGGTCGGCACCGGGATCGCCGGCCTGTCGGCGGCGTGGCTGCTCAATCCGCATCACGACGTCACGGTCTTCGAGAGCGAAGCCGAGATCGGCGGCCATAGCCATAGCGTCAATGTCGGCACAGCGGACGCGCCGCTGTGGATCGATATGGGCTTCATCGTCTTCAATGAGCCGTGCTATCCGAACCTGCTGAAGCTGTTTGAACATCTCGGCGTGGCGCATCAGCTGTCGGACATGTCGTTCGGCGTCTCGGTCGACCGGGGCAAGCTGGAATATGGCAGCCTGGGGCTGAACGGCATCTTCGCCCAACGTCTCAATCTGTTCCGTCCGCGCTTTATCTCGCTGCTGGTCGACATCGTCCGCTTCTATCGCGAGGCGCCGAAGGACCTGGCGGCGCGCACCCGGCCCGACTACCGCCTGGGCGACTATCTAAGGGACCGCAATTACGGCCGCGCCTTTATCGACGACCATCTGCTGCCCCAGGCGGCGGCGATCTGGTCGGTCTCGGCGCAGCAGATTATGGACTATCCGTTCCGCGCCTTCATCGCCTTCTTCGAGAACCACGGCCTGCTGCAGATCATGGATCGCATCCTGTGGCGCAGCGTGATCGGCGGCGCCCAGGCCTATCTCCGCGAACTGATCAAATCGTTCCGTTCGCGCATCCGCACCGATTGCGCCATTGTCGAAGTCAAACGCGCCCCGGCGGGCGTCACCCTCACCGATCGCCACGGCGCCCGCCACGACTTCGATCAGGTGATCTTCGCCACCCACGCCGACACTACGCTGAAAATCCTCGGGGCTTCGGCCACGGCAGCGGAGCGCAAGACGCTCGGCGCCTTCGACTATACCTCGAACGAGGTGGTGCTGCACACCGACGCGTCGTTCATGCCTAAGCGCAAGGCGGCGTGGTCGAGTTGGAACTATCTCGGTGAAAAGAACGCGGCCTCGGAACAGCAGCTCTGCGTCACCTACTGGATGAACTTGTTGCAGGTGCTGAAGACCAAACAGGACTATTTCGTCACGCTCAATCCGCTGCGCCCGGTCGACAATGGCAAGGTCCTCAAGCGCATCGTCTTCGATCACCCATTGTTCAACGCCGCCGCCATGACGGCGCAGGACGAGCTGGCCGGACTGCAAGGCGCCAACCGCACCTGGTTCTGCGGCGCCTATTTCGGCTCGGGCTTTCACGAGGACGGATTGCAGTCGGGCCTGGCTGTCGCCGAGGCGATCTCCGGCGTGCGGCGGCCCTGGGATTTCGACTGGTCGCAGTCGCGGATCAAATATAATCCGTGGATGGAACCCCTGCCGGTTGCCGCGGAGTAAGGCCATGACCAAGGCCGCCATGAAATCCTCAGTCTATGCCGGCGAAGTCGTCCACCAGCGGTTCGCGCCGCGGCCGCACCGGCTGAGCTACGCGATCTTCCAGGTGCTGCTCGATCTCGATCATATCGACGCTGATCTGAAAGATTTGCGAAGCTTCTCTCATAATCGCTTCAATCTGTTCGGCTTTTACGATCGCGACCACGGCCCGGACCAGGCCGAGACCGGCGCCCCCTTAAGGGACCGAGTGGCCGCCATGCTGGCCGGCAAGGGCCTCTACGCGCCGGGCGACCGGATATTCCTTATGGCCATGCCGCGCATCCTGGGGTTCGCCTTCAATCCGATCAGCTTGTATTTTATTCAGAACACGGATGATGTCCTTAAGGCGGTGATCTACGAGGTCAACAATACCTTCGGCGACAGACATTGCTATGTGCTGCCTGTGCGCAATGACGGCCGGCATATCCATCAACAAGCCGCCAAGCGGCTGCATGTCTCGCCCTTCATGGACACACGCGACATGAGCTACGCCTTCGACCTGACGGCGCCGGAGGAACGCTTCCTGCTCAATATTCGTTTAACGAGGGCATCTTCACAAAAGATGCTGTTCGCCAGCTTTGTCGCCGAGCGCCGAGCGTTTTCCGACAAAACCCTATTGTCCCTTTTCGCCGCCATGCCCTTGATGACGCTGAAGGTGGTGTGGGGTATTCATTGGGAAGCCCTGAAAATCGGACTGAAAGGCATCGGCCTCAAGCCCAAACCGCCGACGCCCAAGTCCAGCGTGAGCACATAGAGTGACCGATTTGACCAAACGCGTCTTTCTGACCGGTGGACTGGCGGGGATAGCCTCGATGCTGTCGGCGTGCTCGACACTTCGCCTGTTCAGCACCTTTACCCCAAAGGACGCCGGCGTACGTCAAGTCGCGCACGGCATCGCCTATGGCCCAGGTCCGCGCCAGACCTACGACGTTTACGCACCGGACGATCGACGCGACCTGCCGCTGATCGTCTTCTTCTATGGCGGCGGCTGGAACTCCGGTTCCAAGGAAGACTATGGCTGGTTCGCCATAGCGTTGGCGGCGATGGGATATGTCGTCGCCGTGCCGGATTATCGCGTCGTGCCGGAGGTCGTCTATCCGGTCTTCCTCGACGACAGCTCAGCCGCGGTCAAGGCGATCGTCGCCCGTGCGGCGGATTATGGCGCCGATGGCAACAGGCTCGGCCTGGCCGGCCATTCCGCCGGCGCCTACAATGCCGTCATGCTGGCGCTCGATCCCCGCTATCTGGGCACGGACGCGGCGGGACAGTCACCGGTCACGGCCTGCGTCGGCGTCTCCGGGCCGTACGACTTCTATCCGTTCAACGTCAAGGAATCGCGCGACGCCTTCAGCCAGTGGCCCCACCCCGACGAGACCCAGCCGATCCATTATGCCCGCAAGACCAATACACGGTTCCTGCTGGAGCAAAGCCGGACGGATACGGTCGTGGGCGTGCACAATGCCGTCAATCTCGACCGCAAGCTTGAGGCGGCCGGCACGGCCTGCACCCTGAAGCTCTATGACGGCCTGAGCCACACCGATACGGCGGCGGCGTTTTCGCTGCCGTTCCGCGGCAAGGGCACGCTCTATGCCGACGCGCGGACATTCCTGAAAGACGCGCTCAGCTAGGGCGCTTCCCCGCTTATAACAGCGCGGCGCGGCAAGTGTGCGCGATATAGTCGCCGTGGTAGGGCATGGCGTTGACGCACCGGCTGACGGTCTGCTCCACAGCGTCCAGGTGGGCCAGAATATCCTCCGGCGAGGTTATGTCGACGGCCGGATCGTAGCGTTCCGGGATCAGCCCCTGGCCGATCAGCACCTGGATCCACGACACCTCGCGGAACAGGTCCGACGTGTGGGTGAAGATCCGGCCCGCCGAGGCGAAGACGTCGAGCTTCTCCTGCAGGGAGTCCGGGACCGGCATGGACTTGCAGTACCGCCACAGCGGCGAGGCCTCGTCGACCAGCTTGTAGTGGGCGATGATGAAGTCGCGGACCCACTCGTACTCGGCGTCCGCCTGTCTGTTATAGGCGTCGATGTCGGCGCTGGCGAACCGCCGGTCGGGGAACAGGGAGAGCAGGCGGAACAGCGCCGTCTGGACCAGGTGGATGCTGGTCGATTCCAGCGGCTCCAGGAAGCCCGCGGCCAGGCCGATGGCGACGACGTTCTTCACCCAGCCCTTCTTGCGCTTGCCGGTGGTGAAGCGCAGCGGCTTCGGATCGGCCAGCGCCTTGCCGTCAAGCCTGCCGAGCAGGTTCGACGCCGCCTCATCGTCGCCGATATATTCGCTGCAATAGACATAGCCGTTACCGGTACGGTGTTGTAGCGGGATGCGCCACTGCCAGCCCGCCTCGCGCTTGGTGGCCCGGGTATAGGGGGTGAGCGGCGTGACCGAGGCGCAGGGCACCGCCATGGCCCGGTCGCACGGCAGCCAGTGCGACCAGTTGTCGAAGCCCGTCTCGAGCGCCTGTTCGATCAGCAGGCCGCGAAAGCCCGAGCAGTCGATGAACAGCTCGCCCTCGACCGTCTCGCCACTCTCCAGAACAACGGACTCGATAAAGCCGTCCTCGGGCCGCTGGGTATGGCCGGTGATCTTGCCCTCGATGCGCGTCACGCCCCGGCCTTCCGCCTGCTTTCGCAGAAACGCCGCATAGAGGCTGGCGTCGAAGTGATAGGCGT
>OUWB011208256.1_pt1 | contig 37419 bp, 32 predicted proteins | sample 1779821 | NCBI WGS metagenome assembly OUWB01 (sample SAMEA3914806, study PRJEB12502) | metagenome | biome: forest; material: soil | place: Canada | collected 2011-08-03 | depth 0.1 m
CCGATGGGCGTCACCGGCGTGCGCCTGAAGGGCGTCGCTGCCGCAAAAGCCGAGTCCCCAAAAACCGACTCTAACGAAGACGAATATCGCGTCATCGACCTCGACGGCGTCTTCATCGCCATCGGCCACGCACCGTCATCGGAAGTGTTCGCGGGCCAGCTCGAGACCAAGACCGGCGGCTATATCGTCGTCGAGCCCGGCACCCCCAAGACCAAGATCCCCGGCGTCTACGCCGCCGGCGACGTTACCGACGACGTCTACCGCCAGGCGGTCACGGCGGCCGGCATGGGCTGCCAGGCGGCGCTGGAAGCGATCCGCTTCCTGGCCGAACAGGACCACCACCACGCCCTGCTGACGGCGTCGGAAATCGACGAAGAATTTTCAAAGCTCCCCCTTGAACGCAAGAAGGCCGCCCCCAAATCATAAGGCGAAGGCGCCATACCGGGCCTTCTTGAACGGCAACGTTGCCCATATGGGGACGTGGATGTTGTTCAAAATCAAATCTTTACGGACACGCGCTCAGTATGACTGACGTCCGTAAGGCCTCGCTTGTGATAAGGAGAGCCCCCATGCGTACCGCGATCGATTTCTCCCCCCTTTACCGCTCCGCCGTCGGTTTCGACCGTCTGGTCAATCTGCTCGACAGCGCCACCGCCGCGTCGGCGACGCCCGGCTGGCCACCCTATAATATCGAGCGCCTGGCCAAGGATGGTGATGACGCGCCCGATGCCTACCGCATCGAAGTCGCCGTCGCCGGCTTCCGTCCGGACCAACTGACCATCGAGGTCAAGGAAAATGTCCTGGCCATCACCGGCAAGAAGGACGGCGACGACTCGGCGCGCACCTTCCTGCACCGCGGTCTGGCCGAACGCAGCTTCGAACGCCGCTTCCAGCTCGCCGACCATATCCGCGTCCAGGACGCCGAACTGGCCAACGGTCTGCTCTCGGTGACGCTCCAGCTCGAAGTACCGGAAGCCAAGAAGCCGAAGCAGATCGCCATTCGCACCGCGAATGACAGCACGGCCGTCCTGCAAGCCGCCGAGTAAGGCTTGATCCGATCGTGAACCGGGATTGGCGTTCCGGTTCACGCGTCTCCTCTTGTTTCTCCCCTAATCCCCTGCCTCTCAGGTGTGGACGCGTGCGGCTTTCCCTCCCTTGGGCCGCCCGCCCCTCTCCTGAGGGGCTTTTTTTATCGCTCAGGCGCCGCGAGGCTCGCGCAAACGTGCGCGGCGGGCGGTCGCCCTTGCCGAACGCTGAAGCGTTCGGAGATTTGCGCAGAGCTACGCAGCCACCCGTGCCTGCGTCATCACGTGCTGCAGGAATTCGAAATCCACCGCCGGGATCTCGATCACGCCGAGCCGCAGGGCATAGCCCCAATTCTTCGCCTGGGTGAAATCGAGCCAATCCAGCAACGGCTTGATCGGCTGCTCCGCCGCCTCGAACCAGTCGATGTCGCGGCGATAGGGCGTAAAGCCCGCAAACATCTCGACCTGGTACGGCTCGCGCGCCCGCACCGTGCCGATAGCGGTGAAGCTCTGAAAGCCGTCCTTGTCGCCCATGCGCTGCGACAGCGAATAATAGACGATGCCGTCGCCGGCGCTCATGCGCTTCAACGGCACCGCCTTGCCGTGGCACACCTGGGCGAACCCACCTGCCCGCCCGCGCCGAGCGTGCTCGGCGCAGGCCACCGCCAGCCAGTACTTCACCATAGGTTCCTCCCATCGATGACCTTAACGGGGAGCGCCTCGACGTCGACGTCCTCGAGCAGCCGGGCGTTAATCGACAGACGCGGATGTTCGAAGTCCGGCTTCATGTCCACCCAGGACGGCGACTCATTGTAGGTCGTGCAGCCGCATCGTGGACACGAGTGGAAGGTGATCATCCGGCTTTGCCAGCGATAGATGGTGTCGGAGGTCGGCAATTCCATGCTGACATCTTCGGGGGCGTAGGAGGCCCACAGTGCGCCGCGCCGCGAACAGATCGAGCAGGTGCAGCGTGTGACCTCGGCCGGGGCTTCGGCGAGCGTGAAGCGAAATGCGCCGCAGTGGCAGCTTCCCTTGACCGGCATGACGATGTCTCCCTTGCTATCCGATGACGCAAGGTTAGGCGTATAAGCTGCCAAATTTTGTCAGTATACGCGCTCAGGCGCCGCGCGGGCTCGCGCAGGGTGCTCAAGAAGCGGACGGGGCCGCCCGAGCGGCGTTAGCACGCTCCTCTGGGCGCGACGGCCAAGAAACGTAAACATTGGCGGCCTTGCCGAATTGCAAGAGCAATTCGGAGGTCAACTCGCCAGTTGGCCGCGCAGGCCGATGCAGATGACGTGCTCGAGCTGGTCGAGATTCATCGACGCGCCTTCGAGGTTCGAGCGCGACAGGTCGGCGCCGTCGAGGCGCACCAGCTTCAGTTCGGCGTCGGCGAAGTTGCAACCCCGCAGCCGTGCGTCGCGCAGGTCCGCCGGCAATAGCCGCCCGTCGGCCATGATCAGGGCGCCGAGATTGACGCCTTCGAGATTGGCGCCGTCCAGCCGCGCCTTGTGCATGCGGACACCGCGCATGTCGGCGCCCTTGAGATTGCAGTTGCGCAGGTCGGCGCCCTCGAGCTGCGCGCCTTGCAACTGCACGCCGCGCATGTCGAGCCCGTAGAACACCGCCCCCTTGGCCGACAGCGCCGTCAGGTTGAGATTGCGGATCGACCCCAGGGCACGCAGGTCGGCATTGTCGAAGATCGACGGCTTGCCCGCCTTGCCCAGGCTATCGACCCACTTGGCGTGGTCGTGCAGCATCTCGCCGTAGGGCATGGCCGTGACGTCGGTGCCGACCGGCTTGTTGGTCAGCACACCGGTCATGTCGGTCTGCGAGGTGCGCCACATGTCGGTCTTGGCGTCGATGAGGACGGCATCCTTCAGCGAGGCGCCCGACAGATCGGCGCCCGAAAGGTCGGCGCCGGCCAGGTCGACATTGTCCATGATCGCCTGTTTCAGGTTGGCGCGCACCAGCTTGCATGACTTCATCACCGCGTCGGTGAAATCGGCCTTCATCGCCTGGATGCCCGACAACTTGGACCGTTCGAGATTGGCGCCGCGCAGATTGGCGTAATTGGCTTCCGAGGTGCGCATCGAGATTTCGACATAGGCGAGACCCGTCTGCTTGTCCGGTAGCGCCAGCGCGCCTTCGCGCAGATCGGCTTCGTGCAGGTCGGCGCTCGACAGATTGGCGCCGCGCAGGCAGGCGCCGCGCAGATCGGCACGGCGCAGCGACGCACCGGTCAGATTGACCAGTTGCAGGTCGGCACAGAACAGGTTCGATTTATCGAGAATACAGCCGGCCATGTCGGCGTCGGTCAGGATGGCGGCGGTGAAATCGGCATCGACCAGATTGCGGCCACGGAAGTTCAGACCCGACAGATCACACCACGCGAACACGGCGCGGGCCCCACCCGGCTTGGCAGCCCAGAACCGCTCATGCTTGGCGCAGATGGCATCAACCTGCGCTTGAGTCAGCTTGGTATAACGTTTCTCGCCTGAGGTGGCGTTCATGTGGTGGTCGGGACTCTCACTCGAAAACTGAACAAACACCGTGACATACAAAGATTAAGATTGGCCGAAAGACGATCGTGTCCACAGCAGCCGGCGATAGCCGCGCGCCCCCCAGGCACGGAGATCGTCTTCAAAAGCAATGGCTTCGTCGCGCACGAATTCGGCGTCATACGGTATGCGATTATCATCGCTGAGCAGCGGCAGGCCGGTTTCCAGCCAATGCACGAAGCCTTCGATCAGGGGGGCGGCCTCATCGGCGCATAGGCCTTTTTCAAGCGTCACACCGGCGGCGAGCAAGCGGGAGGGCCCTTTGTGCGAGGCCAGCGGCGACGGGTCGGCGCAGGCATACACCACGCGGGCGACCCCGGCCTCGGCCAATTTCTGACCGCAGGACGGCGTGCCGGTGGAGCGTTGGCCACAAGGTTCCAGGGTGACGTAGGCGGTGGCGCCCTTCGCCCGCGGGCCGGCCAGGTCCAGGGCGCGTTCCTCGGCATGCGGCCGGCCGCCGTCGCCCGTCGCGCCAAGGCCCACGATCTCGCCGTCCTTGACGATGACGCAGCCGACGGAGGGGTTGGGCCATGTCCGGCCCATCTGCGCCCAGGCCAGGGCGATGGCTTGGCGCATGTAGGTGATGTCGCCTTCTTCTCGCTCGCCAACCATAATCGCGCGTCTCCAGCCAAGTGAGCAAGAAACCCCACCACCACCCTTCGCTGCGCTAGGGGCGGTCCCCCTCCCCAATCAAGTTGGGGAGGAATGAGAAGATATCATGCCTCCCCAGCTTCGCTGGGGCGTGGTGGTGGGGTATCTTACTTACGCCTCGACGATTTGCGGCAGCGGATTGGCGCGAGCCTCGTCGAGATACTTGGCCCATTGCGGCTTTAGCGCCGGATCGAGACGCACGACCAGCGGATTGCCCGTCGGCACCTCGATCTCCAGGATCGCCTTTTCGTCGAGATCGAACAAGGATTTGATGATGGCGCGGATCGAATTGCCGTGGGCGGCGACCAGCACGGTCTTGCCCGCCGACAAGGCCGGCGCGATCTCACCCGTCCACGCCGGCATGACGCGCTCCAGCGTCGTCTTCAGGCTTTCGGTGTCGGGCAGAACGGTACCCTCATAGCGGCGGTCCTGGGTGAAGCTGTACGGGCTGCCGGCGTCGAGCGGCGGCGGCGGCACGTCGTAGCTGCGGCGCCAGATCTTGACCTGCTCGTCGCCGTGCTTGGCGGCGGTCTCGGCCTTGTCGAGCCCGGTCAGGCCGCCATAGTGGCGCTCGTTCAGCCGCCAGTCCTTGGTCACCGGCACATAGGATTGCCCGGCCGCTTCCAGGCACAGGTTGCAGGTGCGGATGGCGCGCGTCAGCACGGAGGTAAAGGCGACGTCGATGTCGATACCCTGGGCCTTGATCAGTTCGCCGCCGCGCCGGGCCTGGGCCTCGCCTTCCGGGGTCAGATCGACATCGACCCAGCCGGTAAAGCGGTTTTCCAGATTCCATTGGCTTTGGCCGTGGCGCAGCAGGACGAGCGTGGGCATGATCATCTCCATAATTTGAGCCCGCTATAGCCCCTGCCATCCATATCAGGCAAGGCGGATTTCATCGCCCGGATAAACCGTCCCGCCCTTGAGGACACGCGCATAGATGCCGCAATCCCGGTGACCGTAGTTGTCCCAGAGACCGGTGCAGACATCGACGTCGCTTTCGGCCGTTTCCGGATTCACGTGCGTCGCCACGCAGCGCACGATCGGCTTGATGACCTCAAGCTCCGGGCCGTCGCCGCCGAGGCGCAACCGCCGTCCGACCCAGCGATGATCCTCGAAGGCGCTCAACCCCTCGATCCACAGATTGGCGCGCAGCCGCAAGGGGTCGAGATCGGTGTTCAGCCGATAGCCCAGGTCGCGCAGGCTGTTGAGATTGAGCAGCGAGACATAGCCCTTGGCGGAATCGGTAAAGCGGAAGGGCTCGCGTCCGGTCTCAGACTCGGGCGCCGTCAACAGCTTCAGCGGAAAACGGACGGGATCGTAATCGGTGTCAAACCGCGCCAGGACGGTCTCGACGTGCCGCGCCACGGCCTGACGTCCCGCCTCCTGCGCCAGGTCGAATGCCCAGTCGCGGCCGTCCTCGTCGGTGAGGTAAAGGCGCTCCGTGACCTCGTCATAGCGTGTGCGCATGCGGGCCACCGCGGCGAAACGCGCCAGCACGGCGAAGCGCATCTTGGAGATGAACTTGGGCTCTGACGCATCGAAGCCGGACGGTCCGACCTCCAGTGCGTACAGGCGGTCGAAAGGAAAGAAGCCGCCTTCGCACAGTATGGCTTCCGCCACCGGTTCGGGAGTAAAACCCTTGACCGGATGCCGCCACATCCCATCGACCGTCGCCACCGTCACGGATCGTCTCCCTATTTGAACTCGTCCTCGAGCTGGGCCAGCCGCTCCGCCTGGTCCTCGTTGATCAGCGCATTGATCATCGGATCCATGTCGCCTTCCATGAAAGCCGGCAAGCTGTAGATCGTCAAGTTGATGCGGTGGTCGGTCACCCGGCCCTGCGGATAATTGTAGGTGCGGATGCGCTCCGAGCGATCCCCTGAGCCGACCTGCGACTTGCGATCGCTCGAGCGGGCCAGGTCCAGCGCCTGGCGCTGCATGTCGTAGAGCCGCGCCTTCAGATTGCGCAGCGCGATGGCGCGGTTCATGTGCTGCGACTTTTCCGACGAGGTGGTGACCACGCCGGTCGGCAGGTGGGTGATGCGCACCGCCGAATCGGTCTTGTTGACGTGCTGGCCGCCCGACCCCGAGGCGCGATAGGTGTCGATGCGCAGATCCTGGTCGCGGATTTCGATCTCGACGTCCTCGACTTCCGGCAATACGGCAACGGTCGCTGCCGAAGTGTGGATGCGGCCGCCGGCTTCGGTCGTCGGCACGCGCTGCACGCGGTGAACGCCGGATTCGAACTTCAAGCGGCCGAAGACGCCGTCTCCGGTCACCGAAGCGATGATTTCCTTGTAGCCGCCGGCGTCGCCTTCCGAGACGCTGTCGATCTCGACGCGCCAGCCCTGGGTCGAGGCGTAGCGGCTGTACATGCGAAACAGGTCGCCGGCGAAGATCGCCGCTTCGTCCCCGCCCGTGCCGGCCCGCACTTCGAGGATGGCCGAGGCGTTGACGTCCTTGTCCTGCGGCGCCAGCAGCAGCGCCACGCCGTGCTCCAGCTCCGGCAGATGGTCCTTGAGCGCGCGCAGCTCTTCTTCGGCCAGCGGCGACAGCTCGGGGTCATTCATCGCCGCCATCTCTTCCAGCTCCGGCACCTGGCCGCGTGCCTTGACCAGGCGCGCGACGGCGTCGGCGACCGGCTTGATCTCGGCGTGTTCCTTGGACAGCTTGACGATTTCGGCGCCGTCCATGGCCGCGCCCATGCGCGCCTCGATCATGCGAAAGCGGTCCATGACCTGGTCGAGCTTGGCTTGGGGAAGATGGATCAAGGCTGGGTCTCTCGTTCAAGCCGGTGGACTTAAACCTGTTTCGGGTGGGTGTCGATAAAGCTCTGGCGTTTTTCAAGCGTCGCCTGCAAGGCCGCGATCCTCGGCGCCGTGGCGCGCCAGTCGATATGCGCCAGGCGAAAGTCGCAAAAGGTCGCCATGACGCCCAGGCTGAGCGTCCCCATGTCGAAAACGTCCGGTGACGGACACAGGGTCTCGGCGTGGGCGAAGGCGCGCATCAGATTGCTTTCCCAGCGCTTCAGCCAGAACGGAGAGCGCTCGTCCTCCGGCCGACGGGTCTCGTAGACGATCTTCGCCATCATCTCGTTCATGCCGGACGCCGCCGTCTCCACGCGCCGCACGCGCCAATAGGCGTCGCTGGCGTAATCCGGCAACAGGCGCGGTCCCTCGCCTTGCGTGTCGAGCCAGGCGGCGATCAGTCCGCTGTCGGCCCAGGTCTGGCCATCGTCGTCGACCAGCGCCGGCAGTTGCGAGATCGGATTGGCGGCGACCAGGCCGGGCGAAGCCTCGACCGGCACCGCGGCAATTTCCTCGACGCGGCCGGTGAGCCCCTTTTCGCGCACGACGACGCGCGCCTTGCGCGCGAAAACCGATGTCGAGCTGATAAAAAGTTTCATGAACGGGTCCTTAAAAGGAACGTACGGCAGGTGACGACATGCCGCCCGGAGCCTTGCCCGTCAAGGCATTAATCGCCTTTTCCTCCGCTCCGCCGCGACCATACAAAGCCTAAAAAAGTTTTAATTTCAAAGACTTTGCGTTTGCCTGAATTTAAGCTTTTTCGTTTAGCCTGGCATCCGGTTGGAAGTCCTCCCCCTCAGAATGAGGATCTGGTGAAGCCTAAAAAACGTGAGTTGAAACTCCTGGCCCCCATGGCCGTGATCGTGGTCGTCGCCGTGTGCGCGCTCGTCGGATCGCTGTGGGTGTGGGCCGAGCAGGCCGACGGCCTGTCGCGAGCCCGTGAGGAGGCGCTCGTCAAGATGGGCCTCGACCAGATGGCCGACGACCACTCCGAACTGATGACTCCGATCACCATCTGGGACCTCGGCGTTCAATCGACGGCGGTCAAGTATGACAAGAAGTGGGTCGACAGCAATATCGGCCGGTATTTCCAGAACTTCCTGAATTTCGAATCGAGCCTGCTGCTCGACGCCGACAACAAGGCCGTCTTCGCCTATTCCAAAGGCAAGGAGATCGATCCGCAAGCCTTCGCCAGCCTGCAACGCGAGACCGTCGCCGAGGTCGCCCAGTTGCGCCACACCTGGCAGCAACGGCACGCCAAGGGGCTGTCGGCCAGCACCGACAGCAATCACGTCGGCAAGCTGATTGCGCTCGACGGTCATATCTACATCATGGGCGCCAGCCTGATCCTGCCCGACGGCACGACCAATCCGGCCCTCGAAAAGTATTCCCCCTTCGCCGCCATCGGCGCGCACGAACTGAACCAGCCGGAACTGATCGCCCTGTCGCAGCGCTACATGGTGTCGGACATCTCGATCCTCAAACCCGGCGGCATCCTGCCCAAAGGCTCGGCCTCGGTCACGTTCCGCGACGACGACGGTCATGTCCTGGCCGAACTGATGTGGATGCCCGACACGCCGGGCCGCACCCTGTTCATCCGTACCCTGGGTCCGATCCTGATGATCTCGCTGGGCCTGGGCCTGATCGCGCTGGTCCTGCTGCACCAGAGCCAGAAGGCCGCCGAAGGCCTGATCGCCAGCGAGGCCAAGGCCAAGCACATGGCCCTGCACGACAATCTGACCGGCCTGCCCAACCGCACCCTGTTCGCCGACCGGCTCAGCCAGGCGTGCGAGCGCATGAAGCGCGGCGGCGACCAGGTCGCGGTCATGTGTATCGGTCTCGATCGCTTCAAGGACGTCAACGATACGCTCGGCCACCTTGCCGGCGACGAACTGATCCGCCACAACGCCGCCAAGCTCAACGGCATTATCCGCGCCAGCGACACGCTGGCGCGCCTTGGCGGTGACGAATTCGTCATTATCCAGACCAGTTCGGACGGCAACAGCGCCGCCGTCCTGGCCAAGCGCGTCCTGGAGACGCTCACCGGCACGGTCAATCTCGAAAGCGGCCAGGTCTTTTCATCGTGCTCGGTCGGCGTCACCTTGCTGCACGACGGCGATATCGACCCGGCCGAGGCCCTGCGCCAGGCCGACCTCGCGCTCTACCGCGCCAAGGAGCAGGGCCGCGGCCAATATGCCTTCTTCGAAGTCGAGATGGACGCGACCATCAAGTTGCGCAAAATGCTGGAAAGCGGCCTGCGCGACGCCATCAATCGCGAGACCATCGACGTCGTCTACCAGCCGCAGGTCGACCATTTCGGCCAGATCGTCGGCGTCGAAGCCCTGTGCCGCTGGACTCATCCCGAACGCGGCCCCGTCTCCCCGGCCTATTTCATCCCGCTGGCCGAGGAATGCGGCCTGATGAACGACCTCGGCTATCTCGTCATGCGCCGCGCCATGCACGACGCCAAGACCTGGCCCGGCCTGAAGGTCGCGGTCAATGTCTCGGCGACGCAATTGCGCGCGCCGGACTTCCTGGCGACCGTCAAGACCCTGCTGGCCGAGGCGGCTATCTCCGCCGGCCAGATCGAGATCGAAATCACCGAAGGCGTGCTGCTCAACGACGACCACAACACGCAGATCGTGCTGCGTGACCTGCGTCACATGGGTTTCACCATCGCGCTCGACGACTTCGGCACCGGCTATTCGTCGCTGGGCTATCTCAGCCGCTACCCGGTCGACAAGATCAAGATCGACCGCTCGTTCGTCTCCAACCTGGGCGTCGACCCGGAAGCCGAAGCGGTCATCCGCGCCATCGTCAAGCTGTCGAAGGCGCTCAACCTCAACATCGTCGCCGAGGGCGTCGAAACCCGGGCGCAGAAGAACATCCTGCGCCAGACGGGTTGCACCATCATCCAGGGCTTCCTCTACTCCAAGCCGGTGAGCCGCGAGACCATCGCCGACATCCTGACCCGGCTGGGCGGCAAGCTGACCATCGCCGAGCCGCTTGAACTGAAGCGCGCGTAGCTCGCTTCAGTTCTTCCTCCCCAGCTTTGCTGGGCGCGGGCCGGCGAGGCAGGGGGACCGCGCGCCTTTTTCAGGCACGTGGTGGTGGGGTGTCTTGCTTCACATCCCCTCAGAGCTTCTCGGCATGCGCCTCGACCAGCTCGACGATATGGTCGATCATGTCGTCGTTCTTCAGCTTGTGGTCCGGCTTGCCGCCCATATAGACCATGCCGGCCCCGGCGCCGCCGCCGGTAAAGCCGACATCGGTGTACAGGGCCTCACCCGGGCCGTTGACGACGCAGCCGATGATCGACAGCGACATCGGCTTGGCGATATGGGCCAGCCGTTCTTCGAGCTTGGCCACCGTGTCGATGACGTTGAAGCCCTGGCGCGCGCATGACGGGCAGGCGATGATATTGACACCGCGGTGACGCAGGCCCAGCGACTTCAGCAGGTCGAAACCGACCTTGATTTCCTCGACCGGATCGGCCGCCAGCGACACGCGGACGGTATCGCCGATGCCCGCCCACAACAGGTTGCCCAGCCCGATCGCCGATTTGATCGTGCCGGTGCGCAACGGTCCGGCCTCGGTGACGCCTATATGCAGCGGGCAGTCGATAGCGTCGGCCAGTTGCTGGTAGGCGGCGACGGTAAGAAAGACGTCGGAGGCCTTCACCGAAATCTTGAATTCGTGAAAATCGTGGTCGCGCAGGATATTGGCGTGAAACAAGGCGCTGTCGACCATGGCGTCCGGGCATGGCTCGCCGTACTTTTCCATCAAATCCTTTTCCAGCGAGCCGGCATTGACGCCGATACGCATGGAACAGCCATGATCCTTGGCCGCCTGCACCACGTCCCTGACGCGATCGGCCGAGCCGATATTGCCGGGATTGATGCGCAGGCAGGCCGCACCGGCCTCGGCGGCCTCGATGGCGCGCTTGTAGTGGAAGTGGATGTCGGCGACGATCGGCACATTGGCGTGTTGGACGATGGTCTTCAGCGCCCGGGTCGATTCCACATCCGGGCACGACACGCGCACGATGTCCGCCCCCGCCTCTTCCAGGGCGCGGATCTGCGCCAAGGTCGCCTCGGCGTCCGAGGTCTTGGTATTGGTCATCGACTGCACGGTGATCGGCGCGTCGCCGCCGACCGCGACCTTGCCTACCATGATCTGGCGGCTCTTGCGCCGCACGATGGTACGCCAGGGCCTGACGTGCGTATGGTCGTGCGGGGCGTGGTCTGGAGCGCCGGCCGGGTGCTGGGTGTCCATGATCGATATCCTTTTTGCCGACTTAATATCGCGCCGTAAGCCTGGCGGTACAAGGCGGCTCTAACAACTTATTGCGGCGCGGGCGTGTCAGCGGCCGGAGCCTCGGGCGCGGCCGAGGAGGAAACCTCCGCCTTGGCCGGCGCGGGCGGCGCCGCTTGAGGCATCGACGCGGCCGCCTTGGCCGCTTTCGGGGTCGGCTTTTCCGGCGCCGGCGCCAGCGCCTTGCCCGGCATATAGGGGATCGGCGCGTCGGAATGGGCGGTCAGTTGCGGCTTTTCCGGCGCGGGCGGCGGCGCCTTGTACAAGGTCGATACCTGGCCCTGCGCCGCCTGGCGCGCGTCCAGCGCCGCCGACAACTGCGCCGCGCGCTGGTTCAGCTGGCCGATGCTGGCGGTCGGCCCTTCCACCGTACCGGCGAACTCGCCGTTGTAATACATCTCGACCGCCGACGGATCGGAGACCTCGACCACCAGCTCCTGCTGCGAATTGGACGGCAGGCGATAGGCTTCGCCCTCGCCCAGCTCGTGCGCGAAATAGACCGTATTGTCGGCGGCATGGACGACAAGATTGACGCTCTTGGTCGCCTGCACGGTCACGGTCGAATTTTCCGGCGGCGCGCCATAGACGGCGCCGCGCGGATTGAACGATTTGCGCGCCTGCAGCACGTCCTGCACCGGCACGGGCGCCTGCTGGTCGTGATTGCCGGCCGCCGAAATCGAGGCGAAACCGTCTTCCAGGCCCGGCGTGACGTAGGGCGGCGGGATGTCCTGGTCCTTGGGCGCGGGCGCCGAGCGCGTCACATAGACGACGCCGTCTCTGATCATCGGCACGCCGGCCGACCAGCTCTGGTGATCCAGGTCCCCCGGTCCGGCGGTCTTCGACGACAGCAGGTTGGGATTGTGCTGCAGCACGTTCCACACGGCGATAGCGGCGACCAGGCACATGGCGGCGGTCACATAGAGCCGGTAATTGGGCTTCAGGTCTTCCAGTGCCGTGCCCGACGGCGCGTGCAGCCGCGTCGCCGACTCGGCGACCTCGACCTTGAACATGTCGGCCAGGGTCTCCTCATCGAGCCCCAGCGCCTTGGCATAGGCCTTGACGTGGCCGATGGCGAAGGCGCGCGACGGCAGCACATCGTAGGCGGCCTGTTCCAGCGCTTCGAGATAGACGCGGCGCACGCGGGTGATCTCGGCGACCTCGTCGAGGGTCAGCCCCCGGGCCTCGCGCGTCTGTCTCAGGATTTCGGCAAGATGGAAGCGGTCCGTCCGGGCTTCACCTCCGGACGGGCGGCCCTTCATGGCCACGCCCAGCCCGTGATAGATCCCCTGATAGGCATCGTCCTCGATCACACTCGGCGTCGTTTCGGAACTCATATGAATTTCAAGACTTGGGGACCTTCAATACTCCACGCCGGTGACACAATCACAGCCGTCCGAAAAATTCAACAAATCCGCATGTTCGTGACGCGATTTTTACTCAGGCTCACTCGGCGCCAAAACGCCGTTTGCGCGAAACGCCAACTCGGTCTATGAGGGCGGTCTTTGACGCCCTTACAAACCGGTTTCGCCATGCCCGCAGCCTTCGATGATTTGTGGATCGGCCAGGGCGCCTCGCTGGGCGCCGGCGTCATTTCCGAAACCGAGCTCGAAGCCTTCTGCAAGACCTATGCCCCCCATTGGGATATGGCCGAAGGCGTCCCGGACGCGCTGATCTTCGTCCTGTGGTCGAAACTGGAAACCGAAGCCTCCAACGCGTGGCCGCAAACCAAGCGCCTTGCGGTCGATGCCCTGCGCTGGTCGCGCAACCCGCCGCCGGGCGAGCTGCTGCGCGGGCGCATGACCGTCATGGGCAAGGACGCCGTCGGCGACACCAAGGGCGTGGTCATCGCCCAGCACGACTTGTTGGACGAAGCCGGGCGCCTGGTGTTTTCCTGTCTGACCCGCTCGGTGTTCCAGCGCCTGCCCCGGGCGCCGGAAGCGCAATAATCGCGCGCGGCGCATCTGCGTTTATCTGCGTCCATCTGCGGTTCAAAATCAATGGGAACCGCAGATGGACGCAGATAAACGCAGATCGAATCCTTCCTGTTATCGAGTCTGATGCCCGGCGCACACGAAAAAGCCCCGGATCGCTCCGGGGCTTTTCCTTATCGCAATATTGCGCCGCTTAGTTGACGACCGGCGCCGCGCCATTGTTGCGCTCGATGGTCAGGGCGATCAGCTTGTCCCAGGCCAGCAGCGAGTTCAGGTGCGCATAGATGTGGGTCAGGGCGCCGTTGTCACGCAGTTCGACCAGCTTTTCACCCGACAATTGACCGAGCTTTTGCTCGTCGACCGCGAAATATTCGGCGATCTTTTGCGGCTCGCCCGCCGAACCGTCCGGATTTTGCGGGCGGTACAGGGTTTCGCGCGGCGACAGCAGGTCCAGTTCGCGCAGCAGGCTGACGAACGATTCCGTGCGGCGGCGCTCCTGTTCGAAGTCCGAGCAGAACTGCATGGCGTTTTCGACGTACGGCGTCGCCTTGCCGTTTTCGAAGAAGGGCACGTCCGGATTGACGGTGCGGACCATCGGCGCCTGGGTGTCGACGCACAGGATCATGCGCTCTTCGCGCTCGTCATTGGCGAAGACGAAGGGATAGCGGCGCGCGAAGGCCGGCAGGTAGGCGTCCGAACGGAAATTGCCGTCGGCCGAGACGAAGACATTCTGGCCGGACGACAGGCCCATGGCCGCCACCGGCATATAGCTTTCGCCGATGAAGACGATCGGATAGCTCAGCGACGCCGCGGGGAATTCGGCCACGGTCAGCGGCACGACATTGGTTTCGGCGACGAAGGCATGCGGGTGCGCCGTGGCGCTGATACCCATGGCGCCATGCGCCTCGGGGCTCAACGGTTCCGGGGTCTTGTAAAACAGGACATTGCCGGTGAGCGTCGCGTCTGGTGTGTTTTGTTCGGCCATGGGATCGCTTGAAACTGCTTGGGTTGCGAAAAACGAAGGTCGCTTCTAACCCAACCCCGGCGCGCGAGCAAGCCACGTGGCGGAATTAGGGGAACCTCCCCTCTCACATTTCTTTTTTGGCGCTTATATCTGCGCCCGATAAAAGCAGGATACCCTAGAAATCCTTGCTCAGGCCGACGAACAGGCCGCGGCGCGGTCCCCATTGCGGCGCGCCGACACCGACGCCGGAGCCGTCGCGGATCTCGTATTCCCGGTCGAAGGCATTGATCACGTCGAGCCGCGCATCGACGCCGCCCATCCACGTCAGGTGCTGGCTGATGCTCATATTGACCTGGACGTAGGCAGGCAGATGCGCGCCATTGGGTATGCCGTTGCTGCCGTCCGACCGCAAGCCCGAGCCATAGAGGGCGTCCAGCGACAGGTGCGTGTCGCCGATCTTGTACGTCACGCCGCTCGAGGCCGAGGTCGTCTGGTTGTGATCGACATAGATGAAATGGTCGGAGATATAGGCCAGTTCCGCCGGCGAGAAGTTGAACTGCGACGATACCAGGTCCATGCCCTGGGCGCTCGAAATGGCCAGGTTGGCATAGGCCGTCAGCGACCCGCCATCATAGTTGAAGGTGAACTCGGTGCCCTTGTTGCGGCCGTAGCGGTAGTTGAACGGCGTCAGGATGATCGGCGCGCCGAATTGCCCTTCATCGAGCAGGTTGCGCGCCACGCGTTCGTAGGCGTCGATGCCGATCGTAACGCGCGCGCCGAGCTTCTGCTCGACGCCGAGGTCGTAGTAGTTGTCGCGCTGGGCGTAGGGCAGATCGTTCTGGCCGGCGATGTCGAACGAGGTGCCGGCGAACTTGCTTTGGGTATTGGTGGCGATCAATTCATAAGGCGGCGGCGTGAAATAGCGCGCATAGCCGCCGTGGATCGTCGTCATGCCGAAATCGAAGAGCTTCGGCGTCCACACCAGATTGATGCGCGGGCTCAACTGCTCCTCGTCGCGGTAGGAATCCAGCTTGTCGTAGCGCAGGCCGTAATTCAGCACCAACGGTTCGAGAATCTTCCATTCGTCCTGGACGTAGAAGCTGATCGTGTCCGAGGTCTTTTGCCCGTTGTCGCTGATCACCGTCGGCACGTCGGAGGTCTGGTCGCCGTTGCCGTCCAGCACGAAGACGTGGCTCAGGGTCTGGCTGGTGCTGTCGTCGCTCGAGGCGATCAGCCCGGCGCGAACCGTGTGATAATTATTGATCATCCACGAGCCTTCGGCCTGGATGCCGACCGCGGTGTCCTTCTTGTCGGCCGCCTGGGCGATGCCGTTGAAGGCCAGTTCGGCATCCCAGTCCGGCGTATAGACCAGCTCCGAACTGCGCGCGAACACCGAGACCTGGGCGGTCACCGGCCCCATGGTCTTGAGGTAGGAGGCGATGACGTAGTCGGTCGATTCCGTCTGGTGCGACTGCAAGGTATTGCTGAAGAAGTCCGGAACGCCGTTGACATTATAGCCATCGCCGTTGGCGATCGAGTTCAGGCCCGGCGTATTGGGAATCTGAAAGCTGGAATCGGAGACACCGACGATCAGCGCGACGCGGCTGTCGTCGTCGATGATGTGGTCGTAATAGCCGAAGCCCATCAGCTGGTCCGTGCGGTCGTGCAGCGGCGTGTTGGTGCTGTAAGGGCTTTCGATGCCGAGCTGGTTCTGCTTGTAGCTCAGCGACCCGAAATACGTGTCGTTGCCGTTCGAGCCGCCATAGGTGATCGACGGCTCGATATCGCCGTGAGCGCCGCCGTACAGCGACAGCTCGCCGCCGTTCTTCAGGCCGGACTGGGTGGTGATGTTGATGATGCCGGCCGTGCGCAGGCCGTATTCCGCCGGCAGGGCGCCGGTGATCATTTCGATCGAACGGGCATAGCGCGGGCTCAGCACCTCGCCGTAGCTCGACAGCCCCTCGGGCAGGATGATGCCGTTCAGGCGATACTGCACGCCGTCATGGTCGCCGCGGATATGAAGCTGGCCGTAGCTGTCCTGGGCGACGCCCGGCGCCTGCAGGATGACATTGCTCAGCGAGGCGTTGTCGCCCCCCGGCATGGCCTTGACGATGGCCTCGGGCACCGAATAGCTGGAAGCGCCGATATCGGGCTGGATGGCCTGCTGCGCGGCGTCCAGCCGGCGGGCGCGGATGACCACTTCGGTCGGTTTGTCGTCGCCTGAGGGCGACGAAACCTGCGCCGATGGTGAAGGCACGCTTTGGGCTTGGGCGATGCCCGCGCTCAGGGCCAGGACCGAGAGACCGATCAGCCATGTCGCCTTGTTCATCGTACGCCTGTGCATCGCTTACTCCGGATCATGCCGCCCAATATGCTGCCCAAAAAATGCTGCATCGCACATGCGTTATGGAAGAACCCCTAAGGCGTCAAGTCCAAAAGTGAAATATTATAACATTGTAATGATACGACCCCAATACGGTATTACACCTTGGTTACATATCGCCCCCAACGCACTCGCCCGCCTTGCGAAATCGCCCACGAAGGCTTACCTTGGTCGCATGAGCAACGCTTGCGACCACGATCACGATCACGCCCATGACCTCAAGCCCGCCGACCGCGCGGAGCGGCTGGCCGAAGCCCAGACGATGTGCACCGAGGCGGGGGAGCGCATGACCTCGTCACGGCTGCGTACCTACGAGTTGATCCTCGAGGCCAACGCGCCGGTCAAGGCCTATGACGTCATCGACCGCTTCCATCCCGACGGCGCCGCCAAGCCGCCGACCGTCTATCGCGCGCTGAGCTTCCTGGAACAGATGGGCCTGATCCACCGCATCGAAAGCCTCAATGCGTTTGTCGCCTGCGACACCCGCAACGAAAAGCACACCGCCGGTTTCCTGTTGTGCGATTGCTGCGGCCAGAGCGTGGAGATCGCCATCCCCAACGTCTCCGAGATCCAGGTCAGCGCCGCGCGGTCGGGCTTCAGCCTCAATCACATCACGCTCGAAGCCCGTGGACTATGCGCCGCCTGCCAGCAGGATTGACGGGCGTTTCGGCCGCGGCGGCCAGGGCCGCCTTCATCCACCCGAAACCCTTTATATATATCGTCGCGGCAACGACTCAGCTATTCCCATAGAGACCCTATGGTCATAGCCCCCCTCGCCAGCGCGGCCACAGCGCCGGCCATTCGGAATTACCCATGTCCGCAGCGACCCTGCAACCCATCGACCCGTCGTCGCTGCGGGAAATTCTTGAGCTTCATGCCCATTTCAAGGCGCGCCGCGCCGGCGGCCGGCTGGCCAATCTCGCCTATATCGACCTGACCGACATCAAGCTCGAAGGCGTCGATCTCTCCGACGCCAACCTGACCGGCGCGCGGCTATACGGCGCCTCCTTGCGCGACACCAATTTCATGCGCGCCAATCTGTTCGGCTGCGACCTGCGCAATGCCGACCTGCGCTTCGCCCGGCTCGACCGCGCCGACATGCGCGGCGCCTGCCTGCGCGGCGCCAATCTGACCGCCGCCTCCCTGATGGGCGCCGACCTGCGCGAAGGCCAGATCGCCTTCAAGGACGAAAAGCAGGGCTATCGCCTGATGAAGCACGAGCGCCGGCCGGGTGAGCTCGACTACGCCATCCTGTCGGGCGCCGACCTGTCGGGCGCCAAGATGACGGGGACCATGGCCGTGGCGACGGATTTCCGCGACGCCAACCTGTCCAACGCCATCATGTCGCACGCCAAACTGCGCAAGGCCAATCTCGACGGCGCCATGCTCAAGGGCACCGATCTGTCGGGTGCCGACGTCGCCGGCGCGACTCTGCGCGACGCGGTAATGGAGGATACGGCCACCAACGGCTGCAATCTGCGCGAGGCCGACACCACCGGTATGCTGGAGACCCCCATCCGTGTGTTTATCGACGACACGCCCCTGGAAGAGTTGCTAGACCTGCACGAAGCCTGGGCGAGGACCGGTGGGACCAGCGGCACGCGCCAGACGCTGTCCGATGTCGACTTCCGCCTCGTGCGATGCCTCAATGGGCGCCTCCTGTCGACCCTGTCGGCCGAGGGCGCGGTGTTCTTCGGCATGGACATGCAGGGAATCGAGCTTCAGGGGGCCAATCTGGTGGGCGCCGACCTGCGCCGGGCCGATTTGCGCGGTGCCGACCTGCGCGGCGCCAAGCTGATGGGCGCCAAACTGTCCCACGCCCGGCTCGAAGGCGCCAATCTGGGCCCGCTCGATCTCGGCGGCGGCCGGCTGCTGCGTACCGACCTGACGCGGGCGGTGCTCCGGCATGCCGACCTGACCAATGCCGACCTGACCCGGGCACGGATGATCGAGGCCTCCATCGACAGCGTCAGTGACAAGGGATGCAACTACACCCTGGCCGAACGCGAATAGATAGCGCTAAATTTTGAAACTTGGCCGGGCCGGTTAAGGCCGCGCCAGGGTCTCGCTGCCGTGCGACTGGGCCTCGGCCGACGTCACGGCATGGCCGGCAGCGGTCGCATTGGCGTTCAGCTGCGACACCAGTTGCTGCGCCGAGGCGCCCGTGATCTGGGCGCTGGCATTGACGGCGCGCGCCGGACCTCTGGATTCGGTGCGCACGGCCGGACGCGGGTCCCGCCGGCCGGCGTCGGGGGTCAAGGCGGCCTTGAGGTCGTCCGGCAGACTGGCCGGCGCCGGATCGGCGACGGCGACCTGGACAACCGCCGGAGCCTTGACCGTTTCGGCCTTGGCGACGACTTCGGCCTTCGGCGCGTCGGGCGCGTCCTTGGCGCCGGACATCGAGGCGATCAGTTGCTGGCCCATGCTCTGGCCGCTTTGCGCCGCCTGATAGATGAAGCCGTAGGTCGAATAGACCGTGGTGCCGAGATCGTTCAGCGGGCCGTACCACACCTTGACCTTCGACCAGTCGCCCTTGTCGGAGACGTCGAGCACATTGACGTTTTCCTCGACGCGGCCGCGGTGGCCGGCGACGGGCGACCAGTTGGCGTGGGTAACCTGGATATAGCGATCGGTGATGACCTGCGAGACGACGGCGACGTGGCCGAGCTTCATCTTGCCTTGCGAGCGGAAGACGAGGACCGCGCCGGGCTTGGGCGCCTGGCCTTCGTCATACTTGCCGGTCGCCTTTTCCCACCACGTCCAGGCGTCGCCGAAAATCTGCATGCCCGTCACCTGACGGGCAAAGGTCACGCATTGCAGGTAGGGTGAGGACGAAGACGAACGGGACTGTTCCGACCGTGCCGTCGTATGTGTCGGACGCGCCAATACCGGGCTGGCGACACTTAATGATAACGCGGCACACAAGCAGGCCGTCACAGCTTTGATCACGCAAATACCCTATGCGCTGTTGTTCCTGTGACTTTGATACAACGGAGTAATAAATTTTCAAACCGCTTTTTGTCGCGGTTCTGTCAGAAATTAACCTTGACGGGCGAATTTGGGGCCGAATCTCACGAGAATTTTCTCTCCGAAACGGCGAACCAAGCCTCTGCACGGCACTTCGATGAGGTGGTGCGCCAGCATACTTAACGGCACCAGGGCCAGGAGTCCAGCGAACCACCAAATAAACGGCAAAGGCTGGTGGTCCGTCCCCAGCAAACCGTTGACAGCCCTCAGATAGACCCATTTCCACGGCACGTAGATCATGTAGATCGCGAAGCTGATTTCGCCGAGATAGACCAGCAGGCGGCTCGAAAGAATACCGGTGCCGTCGCGGCCGAGCCCGGACATCGACAGGACGAGCAAACCACAGGCGATCACAATTACGATATCGCTGCGTGAGAAGCTCGAGGCGGCGATGAGAATCAGGCTGGCGGCCATGGCGCCGGCCATCGCGACGACCGGACGCTTCACGGCGCCGGCGCGATGCGCCAGATAGAGCGCCGCGCCCAGCAGGAAGGCGGGCACGATGCGCAGGGCGCCCCATTGGAAGGTCGCGTGGGTCAGCGGGAAGCCGGCGATCGCTTCGAAGGCGATATAGGTCACGATGAGCAGGAGGACCGTCAGGCCCACGGCCAGCATCGGCCGCGCGCGCAGGCGCCAGGCGACGAAGGCCACGGCCGGGAACGACAGATAGGCGAACCACTCCGCCGAGATCGACCACGAGGGATGATTGAACGACGCCGTCGGCGCCACGCCCCACGCCTGCATCAGCAGCAGATGCGCCGGCAAGGCGGCCGGATTGCCGGCATTGGCGTCCAGTTGCACGCCCTTCAGCGCAGCCCCGCCGATCAGCAGCAGGGTGAACAGAAGGGTCGCGATATGCAGCGGATAGATGCGCGCCAGGCGATGGGTGATGAATTGACCGTAGTTGAACCGCCCGGCTCCGAACCCTTCGAGATAGACATAGCTTAGGATAAAGCCCGACAACACGAAGAACAGGTCGACGCCGAGATAGCCGTGATCGATCAGGCCGAAGTGCACCGGCAGATCCAATTCCTTGATATAGGTATAGAGCACGACCCATAGCGCGGCAAAGAAGCGCAGCGACGTTAGCGGCTTGATCTGGTCGGGCGACATGGCCGAGGCTCGCACGAGGGTAAAAGAATAGGCCATCTGTGCCGTTCCGAACCGGCGCCCAGGGACCTGGGCGCATCCTTGCGAAAGCTGTGCCAGTTAGGGTTACGTTTGCTTTAAGACCCCACCCCCAAACGCGAGATTTACGTCACCGGCGGGCGGTTTTTACTTCGGGGCCATGCTGCCGGCCTGGGAGGCCGCCGCGGGGTCGAGCGTCGCATGAATCGGCGCCAGAGCGACATGCACGGGCACCTGCGAACTGCAGGCCGTCAACACCGTCGCCGCAAGAACGGCGCCCAACAGGGCAATGCGCTTGTCCATTTCGCTTCCTACTTCGCCGCGCGTGCGAGCGGCACATCGAGATAGAGGTCCACCGGCGTGTCCGACGGCAGGGTCAGCGGCTTTTGCGCCCAGGCGCCGTCGACATAGTCGCGGAAACTGATCCGGGCTTCCTGCGGATGCGGCGGCGTAAACCGGCCCCTGAAGTGGAAAATGGCGTCGGCCGTGTCGTCCGGCCGCGACTCGATCGTGGCGTCGAGCTGGTCGTAATGCAGGTGCTCCATCGCCTGGTAGGCCAGGTCCTGGAACGGATGCGTCCCCGGCGGGACGGCGGCGGGCCGAGCCTGACGGTCGCCGGTCAGTGCGCCGCCGGCCGTCAGGCCGCTGATCGCCTGGCGCGTGATCGAGACATTGCCCGGGCCGGCGGCCGTCACCCGGCCGCTGTCAAAGGTGATGTGTCCGCCGAGGATCGAGAACGGCACGCGGCCGCTCAGGCGTCCCTCGAAGGTCAGGCTGTTCGACAGGGCCGACGCCGCGACGATCTTGCCGAAATCGAGCCCGTCGAAGGCCGCCACGCCATGGATCGGGAGGTTGGGGTCGAAAGCCACGCGCATCGGCTCCAGCCGCACCGTGCCGCCCGGCGTCTCGACCGCGGCCTTGTCGATGGCGAGGCGATCGCCCTGGACCTGCAGGCTCATCGTCAGGCCGGAGAGCACCAGGCCGTTCAAGGGCTGGCCAATCCGCACGCGATCGATGCCGAGCCCCTGGTTGGGCCGGCTCTGCAGCGGCGCCAGCGAGGTAAAGTCGATCTCGCCATGCAGCTTGTCCGCCGCCCCCACGGCGCCGGCGAAGCTCAAACCCTCTACTTTCAGCACCCCGTCCGAAGACCGCTTGTCGCCGTGCCACCGGAAGGCGCCATCGAAGTCGAGCGTGCCCGAGACCTGTTGGCCCAGGATCGCCGCGCCCATCGGACTGAGATCGCGCGGCTGCAGCCCGCCGGGCACAAAGGTCAGGCCGAGCGTGCGCAGGCCCAGTTGCCCCTGGCCCGTCGCGTTGTCGTTATCGAGCGTGAGGGCCATGACCGAGGTCGGCTTGCCCGCGGTCTTGACGTTCGTCTCCGCTGTGAACCGGCCGGTCAGGGTGCGCGCGTCCTGGGTCAGGGTACCGCTCAGCGCCAAGGGGCGGAATCGCTGCGCCGGCAAGGCATCGCTCAAGCGCGCCGCGTCGAGTCCAGCCTTGAGACCGATGACGTCGCTGCCGGCGATCGAAAAGGCCGATACACGCCCCTCACCGCCTGTCAGCACCAGGTGTGCGTCGGGCGCATCCATGGACAACGCCTTGAATGCGCCGTCGAGGCGCCAGCCCGAGGAATCCGCGCGCACCACGGAGTCTCCGGTCGGGCTCAGCAGGCCGGAGACATGGCTAACGGCTGGACCTAGACCAGCCGACTGCGCCGAAAAGGCCAGGGGCTGGGCCAATGAGGCCGAAAAGCCGCCGGCGCTCGAACCTGAAAAGACAAAATGCCCCTTGGCCGCCATCTTGGCGCCTGTGATGCGCGCCGTGCTGAACGCCGCATCGAGGCTATAGTCGCCCGCCACCGCGCCGCGCGGCGACAGGGTCAGGCCGGCCAGGTCGAGCTTGATCTTGGGGCCGCCGGACAGTGCGACTTCGAAAGCGCCCGCGGCGTGGCTGGCCAGAAGGGGTTGGCCGTCTTGCGGCGTCAGGTCGATCGACAGGCCGCCGGCCAGCTTGGCCTCCGCCGGCGCCTTCATTCGCAGATCAATATCGGCCGGCGCCCCGCCCCGGCCCTCCATCGTCAGGGTCAGGTCCGAAGCGTTTAGCGTAAACTGCTCCAGGCCGCGATCGAGGCGCGCGAGGTCATCGCCGTTCGTGCGGCCGCGCGCCAGGTCGTGCAGGCCGTCATAGCCGCCCTCGCTGGTGAGATCGCCCTGGACCTTGAGGCGCCAGGCGCCGGAATCGGCATCGCTATCGACCGCGCCGCTGAGCTGGCTCGTCGTGTTGGCGAGGCTGAGATCGCCCATGTCGGTGCCGCCCACCACAAGCGCGGCGGTGAAATCAGTATGGCTGCCGGCCGTATCCGCCGTCAGCTCGAAACGGCTGGCCTGGAGGCGCGCGGCCTTGACCGTGGCGCCGGCCCGGCTGATCCGGCCGGCCTTGGCGCCGACCGGTCCCTTGAGATTGAGCGCTCCCGCGGCGGCATGGACCTTGAGCCCGGTCGCCGCGACCGCCACCTGACCGGCATCGACACCCGGCATGGCCAGATGCCCGACACGCGCGGCGACGTCGGCGTCGCCATCATATTGCGCGCCGTCGCGGACCCGGCCGGCCAGTTGCACGCGATAGTCGGCGTCGGCCGCCGTCAGACCCTGGGCGTGCAGCCCCTGCATCGTCACGCCGATGACCGCGTCGAGCGGCCCGGACAGGACGCCGTCATCGCGATAGGGCACGTGGCCGGAGACATCCACCGCCACGCCCTCAGCCTGGATATGATGCGCCGATGCGCCTTCGACGACGCGGCTGCCGTCGCGCAGGTCGAGCCTTGCCGCATTCAGGCGCGCTTCGATTTGCAATCTGTCACTATCGGCCTCGCGCAGCAAAAGCTCGCCGCCGCCGAAATCGCCGCCGCCCTGGGTGCCGTCGAGACGGGCCTCCGGCAGTTTCAGCGACAAATAGGTCAGCCGCCCGTCGCGCACCGAGGCGCTACCCCGGCCGCGCAGCGTACCGTAGTCGCTGTCGACCACGACCGTCGCCGCATCGACAGTGATGGCATTGGGCGCCTTCGGCGCCGCCGACAGAGTGTGGACCAGCCGGTCGAGCGTCCCGAAACCAAGCTTGCCGTCCTTGTAGGACAGATGCAGAGACACGTCATCGAGGCGGGCCTTGGTCACGCGCGCCAGGGGCTGGCCACCCGTGGCGAAGGGATTGAGGCTGAACTCGGCGTCGAAACGGCCGGCGCTGAGGTCTGGATGATCGGAATTGCCGAGGATGAAATTTCCCGCGGCATGGCCAAGCGACAGGCTGTCGAAATGCAGACGCGCCGGCACGCCTTGGCCCTTCAGCCAGCTTTGCAGCATTTCGGTGGCGATTTCCTTGCGCGCCGCATAGGTCGCGATGCCGAGCGCCGCGGCGCCCCACAGGGTCAGCCACAGCCAACTCGACGCTTTCACACCGCCCGTTGTTTTGAGATTGCGCCGTCGCGGCCCGCCGGTGCGCGCACGCGGTCGCGGCAGACCGATCCCGTCGTCATCGCCGGTCCAGGTGGCGGCGCCGTCGGCGGCCAACGGACGAGAAAAGCTGTCACCCGCGCTCATATGGGCGGGAAACCACAACTCTTCGTCGTCGAACGCGGGGCTGTCGCGCATCGGGTTTCGGTCTCAGCTTTCTGCTCGGTGCCTTTTTCGGACGTCCGAGTATGGGCGAGACTCGTTAAAAATTGTGGACACATTCACTTTGTTTTTTAAGCACGACGGCCGCAAACGGTGCTAATAGGCCCCTGCGCGCTGCACGATAGCGGCTTATCCACAGACCCGGCCGGGTCTATGCCGCGCCATCCCGCCTTCACCTACCCCTGTGGGTATGTCACGAAGCCGTGGATTCGCAACGCATTTGTAAAGGTTTTGTTAAGCTTTCTTAAGGCGAATCTTAACCAAAAAAGGTTAAGACGGCCGGCAAAATCTCGCTCGAATGGGGCAAGTGTCACGCCTCATTTTGGCCTCATTTCGCAGTAAGCAGACCCTTTTACAAGCGTTTAGACTCAGATCATGGTGCAGCCTCGGCAAGGGGAGCCGGATGCACCCGGGCCGGATCGGCTATTGGGACAGTCCGTCCATGATCATTTGTCGGCGTCTCTTGTAAGTGTTCGTTTTGCTTCGCAACCGGAAAAACGGCGGCGACGGCAAAAAACCACCCGGGCTCCGGCCCCAAGGTGGACCTGACCTACGCCTGACGCCTTACCACCTGACTGTAGCTTAAACGGATCCCCCTCGCGAATGCCGCAACTCGACCCCCGCAGGCAACCGGTGCGATTGACGCCGATGCTCTTCGTCTCGGCCACGGCCCTGACGGTCGGGACGTTGCTGTGGCACGTGTTCCAGCCGCTGGGCGGGCCCGTGCAGCCGATGGATCCGGGCGCGGCCATGGCGCTGGAGACTCAAGCCTATGCCGAGGCCGCGGTGCGCCCGGGCTACGGCCAGCCGATCGACGTGCCGATCGCGCTGAAGGACGGCGAGAACCTGACCGACGCGGTCGTCGGCGCCGGCGTGGCGCCGGGCGAAGCCAAGGCCGCCGTCGAACTTCTGTCCAGTCATTATAATATGGCCAGCCTCAAGGCCGGCCAGACCATCGAGGCGGCGATCGCCAAGCCGATCGGCACAGCCTCGACCCAGCCGGCGCAACTTCTCGGCCTGACGGTGCGCACCGACTGGGCCAAGCAACTGACCCTGACGACCTCGCGCGACGGCGAGATGCGCCTGCGCTCGCTCGAAGAAGCCGTGCGCGACGAACGCCGCGTGGCCATCGGCCAGGTCGACGGCTCGCTTTTGACCTCGGCCCTGGCGCTGGGCGCCACGCCTTCGCTGACGACGCAGATCGTCAAGCTGTTCGCCAACAAGATCGACTTCGAACGCGACATCCAGTCGGGCGACACCTTCAAGCTGGTCTTCGACCGCAAGGTCACCGAAAGCGGCCGTACCGTCGAGGCCGGCAATCTGTTGTACGCCGAAATCGAAACCAAGAACGGCGTCGACCGCTTCTATTCCTACCAGCCCAAGGGCGACCACAACGTCGAATTCTTCGACGAAAACGGCAAGAACATTCGCGGCTTCCTGCTGGCGACACCGATCCTGGGCGCGCGCGTCTCGTCCGGTTTCGGCATGCGCTTCCACCCGATCCTCGGCTTCATGAAGATGCACACCGGCATCGACTTCGCCGCTCCCGTCGGCACGCCGATCCAGGCGGCCGGCGACGGCGTCGTCCAGGACGCCAAGTGGTGGGGCGGTTACGGCCGCTGGGTCCGCATCACCCACTCCAAGGATTGGGACACGGGCTACGGGCACTTGTCGGCGATCGCCGTCCATCCGGGCCAGGTCGTGCACCAGGGCGACATTATCGGCTATGTCGGCACCACGGGCCGCTCGACCGGGCCGCACCTGCACTTCGAAGTTTGGCACGACCATGTGCCGATCGACCCCAAGAGCGCCAAGGTGCCGGAATCGGGTACGCTGGGCGGCGGCGACATGATCGCCTTCCGCGACCGCAAGCACCAGATCGACACCATGATCGCCATGGCCGACGTCAAGCGCACCGACGACAATGGCAATGCTGAAAACCTGGCGATGAAGACCTCGCCCTATCGCTTCGAATCCGACGCCGGCCGCAAGTCCCCGGCCCTGGCCCAGACCGAGCCGGCGACCGTGCGCACCAACGATCTGATGGCGCTACGGCCCGCACTCTCCTCTACGCGCGGTATGAAGTAGGAAAATTCGGGCTTTCGCCTGATGTGTGTTCGGCCTAAATGGCGCGCATGGATAATTCCCAAACCCATCTCGATGTTGTCGCCCTGACTCAGGCGCTGATCACCCGTCCGTCCGTCACGCCGCGCGATGAAGGCGCCATGGATATCGTGCAGCGCGCGCTGGAAGCCCTTGGCTTTCGCTGCGAACGGCTGCGCTTCGGTGAGATCGAGAACCTCTATGCCCGGCGCGGCACAGCCTCGCCCAATCTGTGCTTCGCCGGCCATACCGACGTCGTGCCGACAGGCGTGCGCAATCTGTGGCGCTACGATCCGTTCGGCGCGGAAATCCATGACGGCTTAGTCATCGGCCGCGGCGCCGTCGACATGAAGGGCGCCGTCGCCGCCTGGATCGTCGCCGTGGCGCAAGCCCGCGATGTGCCGGGGAGCCTGTCATTCCTGATCACCGGGGACGAGGAAGGCGACGCCACCGACGGCACATGCCGCGTCGTCGACTGGTTGCGCCAACGCGGCGAGGTCATCGACCATTGCATTGTCGGCGAGCCGTCAAGCAGCGCGCAATTGGGCGACATGATCAAGGTCGGCCGCCGGGGATCGATCAATGCCACCTTTACCGTTACCGGCAACCAGGGTCACGTCGCCTATCCGCAGCGCGCGCTTAATCCCCTGCCCGTCCTGGTCGACCTATTGGCCGCCTTGAAGGGCCGTATCCTCGACGAAGGCTACGATCAATTCCCGCCGTCGAACCTGGAAATCACCACAATCGACACCGGCAATACCGCGACCAATGTCATTCCGCAATCGGCCACGGCGCGCGTCAATATCCGCTTCAACCCGGCGCATACGGGGGCAGAGCTTCAGGCGTGGATGGAAGGCCTGGCCGCCGAATACGCTGAACGCACGGGCGCGAAGATCGACTGCGTGGCGCGGATTTCCGGCGAGGCCTTCCTGACCGAGACCAGCGTCTTCGTCGACCTGATCGCCGAGGTGATTCGGGCGCAATTCGGACTGGAGACCGACCGCTCGACAACAGGCGGCACGTCCGACGCGCGTTTTATCCGCGCCCTGTGCCCCGTGGTCGAATTCGGTCTGGTCGGCCAGACCATGCACCAGATCAATGAATGCGTCCCGGTGGCGGACTTGCAGGCGCTAACGGGCGCTTATTCGGCCTTGATCGATGCGTATTTCTCGAAGTTCGGTTCAGCTTCGTAGGTCACATGCGTCAGACATAGCCCATGCGGCGGCGCGACCTGGCCGCAGGCGGTGCGGTCGGCGGCCTTGAGCGCCTTGGCGACGTCGGCGATATCCCAACGGCCGAGGCCGGCCTCGACCAGGGTGCCGGTCATCGAGCGCACCTGACGATGCAGAAAAGAGCGTGCCGCGAACACCAGGTGAATCTCCTCGCCGAAACGCCGCACACGGGCGATATCCAAGGTCTTCACCGGCGATTTCGCCTGGCATTCGATATCGCGGAAGGTGGTGAAGTCATGCGTGCCGATCAGGCATTGCGCCGCCTCGTGCATGACCCCGGCATCGAGTGGCTTCTTGACGTGCCACACCCGCCCCTGCTCAAGCGCCGGCGGGGCGCGGCGATTGAGTATGCGGAAAAGATACATACGCCCGGTCGCCGAGAACCGCGCCGAGAAGTCGTCATCGGCGATCTCCGCCGCGACAATGGCGATCGGTTCCGGCCTCAGGAGGGCATTGATGGCGTCACGCACCGTATCGGCGGTGAACGGTTTCGTCAGGTCGAAGCTGACCACCTGGCCGGTCGCATGGACGCCGGTGTCGGTGCGCCCGGCGGCGGTGATGCGCAGATGCTCGCCGGAAAACGCCGCAATGGCGCGCTCGATCGAGCCCTGCACGGTCGGCAGCGCGCCTTGCGCCTGGAAGCCCTTATAGGGCCGGCCGTCATATTCGACCTGAAGACGGTAGCGCGTCAAACGAACTGGTCCCCGGCGCGCACACCGGCGCCATTGAGGAATTCGACGGCGTCCTGCGCCGCCTTGCCTTCGCGCTGCACGCGCAGCAGCTCGATCACCCCATCGCCTGTGGCGACCTTCAGCCCGCCCATCAACAAGGTTCCCGGCATTTCACCCGAATATTCATCGCTCAACCGCGACATCAGCACCTTCAGGCGCTGCGGACCCTTGCCGGCGTCCATCGTCGTCCAGGCGCCGGGAAACGGTGACAAGCCGCGGATGTGGAAATCGAGCGCGCGCGCCGGCCGCGTCCAGTCGATGCGCGCCTCTTCCGGCGTGATTTTCCTGGCATAGGTGGCCTCGCCGACCTGCGCCTGTTCAACGACGCCGCCGCGCCCGATCGCCGCCAAGGCCGTCGGCAGCAGCGACGCGCCCAGCGAGGCCAGCTTGTCGTGTACGGTCTGCGCCGTATCGTCCCCGGTGATCTCGACGCGGCCGGACAGGATGATCGGCCCCTCGTCCAGGCCTTCGCTCATGCGCATGACGTCGACGCCGGTAAAGGCATCGCCCGCCATGATGGCGCGCTGAATCGGCGCGGCGCCCCGCCAGCGCGGCAGCAGCGAGGCGTGCAGGTTGAAACAGCCGAGCGGCGGGTGGTCGAGCACGGCCTTTTTCAGAATCTGACCGTAGGCGACGACGATGCAGGCATCGATATCGAGCGCTTCGAACTCGGCGATGGCCTCGGGCGCCTTCATCGATTTCGGCGTGCGCACCGGGAGGCCCAGCCCTTCGGCGAAGGCATGGACCGGCGATGGCGACAGTACCTGCCCGCGCCCCTTCGGCGCCGGCGGCTGCGAATAGACGCAGACGATGTCATGGCCGCTGGCCACCAGTTCGGCCAGCGCCTTTACGGCGAATTCCGGGGTGCCCATAAAGGCTAGTCGCATTGAAAAACCCTCGCGGCTTGATGCCGCGAGGGTCTAAACTCAAATCCCTTGCTGGGCAAGGTGTTACGCTGCGCGCGTCATCTTCTTGACCTTGGTGACGGCGCGGTCGCGCTTCAGCTTCGACAGATGGTCGATGAACAAAACGCCGTTCAGGTGGTCCATCTCGTGCTGGATGCAAGTGGCGTAAAGGCCCTCAGCCTCTTCCTCGACCGGGTTGCCGTTATAGTCGAGGTACTTCAGGCGCACCTTGGCAGGCCGCAGCACCTCGTCGTATATTTCCGGCACGCTGAGGCAGCCCTCCTCGTAGGGCGCCAGCTCTTCCGAGCGCCAGACGATTTCCGGATTGACGAAGAAGCGTGGATTTTTCACGCCTTCGGCGTCTTCGGGGGCGTCTTCCGGCTTTTCCTGCAGATCCATGACGATCACCCGGACCGGCTCGCCGATCTGGATCGCCGCCAGTCCGATACCGGGCGCGGCATACATGGTTTCCAGCATGTCGTCCATCAACGCACGCAACGCATCGTCGACGCCGTCGACGTTTTTCGAGACCTGCTTGAGGACAGGGTTCGGTACAGTCAGAATATCTCGTAGGGCCATAGCCGATATGTAGCCACGATCGGTTGAGAAATCAAGAATCAGCCGGCTCATCGGCGGCCACCGACAACGCCGCCAGTTTGGCCGCGGCGCGCGGCTGGACTTCGATCGCCTTGACGTCGGGCAGGCTCTTGCCTTCGTGGTCGACCTGGAGCTCCTCGAAGCGCCGCGCCTGGGTCAACACCTTGGTCTCCAGCGAGGCGACGAAGGCATTGTACTTGTCGACCGCGCGGCCCAGCGAATCGCCCAATCCCGTAACGTGACCGCCCATGACCGACAGCCGCGCATAGAGTTCGCGGCCGAGGTCGGCGATGTGATTGGCGTTCTTCATCTGGTCTTCGACGCGCCAGCCATAGGCGACGGCCTTGCACAGGGCGAACAGGGTCGTCGGCGTGACGATGATTACCTTCTTGTCCATGGCCTCGCTCATCAGGTCGGGCGCGTGTTCCAGCGCCGCCGCCAGCAAGCCGTCGCCCGGCACGAACATGGCGACGAAGTCGGGCGAGACCTGGTCCTTGAACTGGTCCCAATAGGCCTTTTGCGACAGGTCGCGGACGTGGGTGCGCATAGCCGCCGCGTGACGCTTGAGATGCGCCTCGCGCAGGCCCTCGTCGGTGGCATTGGCGGCGTCGAGATAGGCCGTCAGATTGACCTTGGCGTCGATGACGAAGACGGCGTTCGACGCATCGCCCGGCATGCGCACGACGACGTCGGGCCGGCGGCGGCCTTCCTCGGTGTCGAGATTGTGCTGTTCGATAAAGTCGTAGCGCGCGGTCAGGCCGGCGGCCTGCAAAACGTTCCTCAGCACCTCCTCGCCCCACTTGCCCTGCACGCCGGCGCCGCGCTGCAGTGTCCCGGCCAGTTTCGAGGTGACTTCGCGCGTGGCGACCGAGGCCGCCAGAAGGTCGGAAATCTGCTGTTTCAGTCCGCCGGTATCGGTGGCGCGCGCCTCTTCCATCGCCTTTACCTGCAGCTCGAAGCGCGTCAGCATCTCGGCCACCGGCTTGACCGAGCCGTCCATGCGCTCCAGCGCCAGGCGTTCGCGCGCCACGAAGTTCTCCTCGGCCCGTTTCAAGAGCGATTGCGCCGACTGTTCCATCGCCTGGTGCGAAGCCAGTTGGAACTGCTCGCTCATCGCGGCGCGCGCTTCCTCCAGATTGCGGGCGCGTTCGCTGAGCCGTGACAGCTCGGTCGAGGCCTGAAGCAGTTGCGCGTTCAACGCATCATTGCGCGCGCGCAGGCGCTTGCCGTCGAACCACAGAAGGGCGCAGCCGGCGCCCGCCAGCAGGACCAGGGCGATGAGACTCAAGGTTTCGACGTTCATGATGTGTTCTTAGGGCGCGAATCGCCCCACGACAAGCCTTTTTGGCGAAAAGGCGCTTGTCATGCCAAAGACGGCCCCGCATAGTCCTGTCGCGGAAGGGGTTTTGATATGGTCGACGCCAAGACATTCATAAAGCGCGTGGTGACGGGTCGTGCCCCCTGGACCTATCTCTACCTGTTCCTGATTCCCTTCATCAACTGGTGCTTCGCCAACGTCCATACCTTCAAGCTGGTGGGCGGCGGCGACTGGAACCCGATGACCGTGGTCACCGGCCTGGTGCTGGTGGTGCGCGACTTCGCCCAGCGCGAGGTCGGCCACTGGATTTTCCTGTTCCTGGTGATCGGCCTGGTCCTGTCGATCTATACGTCCGACCCGACCATTGCGTTTGGCAGCGCCTGCGCCTTCCTGGTCAGCGAGACTATCGACTGGGCGCTGTTCACCTTCGCCAAGTTGCCCTTGTCCAAGCGGGTTTTCGTCTCGGCCGGTATTTCCGGACCGATCGACGCGGCGACCTTCTTGTTCATCGCCAATTTCTCGCTGCCCGGCATCTTCAACTGGGTGTCCCTGGCCGCGGCCGTGGTCAGCCGGTTCCTCGGTTGCCTGATCGTCTATTTGCTGATGAAGCAACGCGAAAAGAAGATGGCGCTGGCGGCTACGGCCTGATCCATCTGCTCAAGTCTGCGTTTATCTGCGTCCATTTGCGGTTCAAAACAAGTGGGACCGCAGATGGACGCAGATGAACGCAGATTTTCTCGAGTTCCGGCCTTACCTTCGGCTTTTGAACGCGTGGGCGATCGTCCCGTCGTCCAGCCAGTCGAGATCGCCGCCGACCGGCACGCCGCGCGCCAGATAGGACACGACGATCTGGTTGTCGAAGGCCCGCAAACGATCGGCGATATAGTGCGCCGTGGTCTGGCCCTCGACCGTCGCCGGCAGGGCCATGATGATTTCGGAGATGCCACCGCCCCTGACGCGCTCGACCAGGCTGTCGAGCCGCAAATCCTCCGGCCGCACCCCGTCCAGCGCCGACAATAGACCGCCCAGTACATGATAACGGCCGTGAAAGGCGCCGACGCGCTCCATCGCCCAAAGGGCGCCATCCTCCTCGACGACGCAGATCATCGCCTGATCGCGCGCCGGATCGGAACAGATGCCGCACGGATCCTGGGTCGACAATTGGCCGCAGACGCGGCAGGTGGTGACGCGATCGGCGGCGTCCTGCATGGCGCGCGTCAACGGCAGCAGCAATTGCTCGCGCCGCTTCAGCAGGGCCAATGCCGCCCGCCGCGCCGAACGGGGGCCGAGCCCCGGCAGCTTGGCCAGCAGCGCCATCAGGCGTTCGATTTCGGGACCGGCAGTTGCCAAAGCACTTTCCAAAAAGTGTCCGCACCCGCGCCGGCGTTCCGGTTTTTGCTTAAAAACCGAGGCGCCGGCGCGAGTGCGTCTTGCTAAAATGACCTAAAAGAACCTCGGCATATTGGGCAGGCCGCCATTGGCGCCCAGCGGTCCGGCCGCTTCGGCGATCAGCTTCTGGTTCAGTTCCTCGAGCTTCTTGTGGGCGTCGCCATGGGCGGCGATAATCAGGTCGGACAGGACCTCGCCCTCCCCCGGCGCCATCAAGCTGTCGTCGATCTTCAAGGCGATCAGGTCACCCGTGCCCTTGAGTTGGACCTGGACCAGGCCGGCGCCCGCCTGGCCTTCGACGATGCTGTCCTGCATCTTGGCCTGGGCCTCGGTGAACGACTTTTGCACCTGCTGGGCTTGTTTCATAAGTTCCTGGAAATCCATCACTCATCATCCTTTTCGCTATTGTCGTCGGCGGCATCGAGCACCGGCCCCACCGGCAGCGCCTTCGGCCGCACCGTGACCTGGGCCCCGGGAAAGGTGGCGCGAAGGGCGGCGACGAAAGGCACCTGCTCCATCTTCGCTTCGAATTCGGCACGTTCGCGGCCGCGTTGTTCGATCACCGTCTCGGCGCCGCCCGAGCCCTCGGTGGCGATCAGCCAGCGGCTGCCCGTCCATTCCTTCAGGCGCAAGGACAGCTTGCGCACCAGGTCGCCCGGGGCGCGCGGCGCCAGGGCGAAGGTGATGGCGCCCGGCTTGAAGGCGATCAGGCGGACAAACTGTTCGACGTCGGTGCGCAGGCCGATATCGCGCTTGGCGTCGATCAGCGCCAGCACATCGCCAAAGGTCTGCGGCTGCGGCAATTGCGCCGGCTGGGCGCGGATCGCCTGGACGGTCCCACCGCCGCCACTTCCCACGCCCCCGCCGCCCGGGCCCTGCGGTCCCGTGAGAGGCTCGCCGTGTTGCAGGCGCTTTAACAGCACGTCGGGCCCCGGCAGGTCGGACGCATAGCATAGCCGCACCAGCGCCATCTCGAAGGCGGCGGCGGCATCGGGGGCGCGGCGGACCTCGTCGAACGCCTTGAGCATCAGGGTCCACAGTCGCGACAAGGTGCCGGCGGACAGTTGCGTGCCGAGCGCCGTGACGCGCATGGCCTGGGTCTTGGGCAGGCGCGTGGCGTCGGCGCCCAGCACCTTGGCGACCGAGGCGGCGTGGCAAAAACCCAGCAGGTCGCCCATGATCTGCGACGGATCGGCGCCATAGCCGTAGAGCGTGCGGAAGGCCAGCAGGGCCTCCTTCATCTGGCCGGAAATGATGTTTTCGAACAGCCCCATGACGGCGCCGCGGTCGGCCAGGCCCAGCATGTCGCGGACGATGTCGGGGCCGACGGTCTCGCCGGGCTCGCCCTGCACCAGGGCCTGGTCGAGCAGCGACAGACCGTCACGCACCGAGCCTTCGGCGGCGCGGGCGATCAGGGCGACGGCTTCAGGGTCGATCTTGACGCCTTCCAGGGCGCAGATCTTTTCCAGATGCGGGCTGAGAATCTCCGGCTCGACGCGGCGCAGATCGAAGCGCTGGCAACGCGACAGGATGGTCACCGGCACCTTGCGGATTTCGGTGGTGGCGAAGATGAACTTGGCGTGGGGCGGCGGTTCTTCCAGCGTCTTTAAGAGCGCATTGAAGGCGCCGGTCGACAGCATATGCACTTCGTCGATGACGTAGACCTTGTAGCGCGCCTCGACCGGAGCGTAACGCACCGATTCGAGCAGGTCGCGCATGGCGTCGACCCCGGTGCGCGAGGCGGCGTCGAGTTCGAGCACGTCGATGTGCCGGCCTTCGATGATCGCCTGGCAGTGGATGCCCGGGACACGCAGGTCGATCGAGGGCTCGTGGACGGTGTCGCTTTCGTAGTCGAGCGCGCGAGCCAGCAGGCGCGCGGTCGTCGTCTTGCCGACGCCGCGCACGCCGGTCAGCATGAAGGCGTGGGCGATACGGTGGCTGGAGAAGGCGTTGGTGAGCGTGCGCACCATGGCTTCCTGGCCGATCAGGTCCTCGAAGGTGCGCGGGCGGTACTTGCGCGCCAGCACCGTATAGGCTTCGGCCTTTTCCGGCGCCTTGGCGGCGACCACGCTGTCGGGCGCGCCGAACATGTCGTCGGTGGCCGTGTCGCGTTCGAAGGCGTCGTCACCAGCCGGCGCGGGGAAATCGGAAAAAGGGTCGTCGGCAGTGTCGCTCATGCGGAAAACTATAAAGGCTTTTCAAACGCGCGTCTTCACCTAAGCGCGATTCGCGCACGCTGCGGGAGTGGATGAAACCGGGCCGAAATCTTGACTCACATCACACTCCGGCATCGCGGCCGCAGGCTGTGACAAAAGACGATTTCACTGTTCAGAATTTCCGGGCCGCTTGGCCCGGCAAGGGCGACCGCCCGCCCGAGCTCGTGCGAGGAGCCTCGCGGCGCTTGAGCGCCAAAGAAGTGAGACGGCCGACCCGAAGGTGAATTCGTTGTGGCTGCTGCCTTCCGGCCCTGACCAGGTTGGCGAGGCCTTCGTCCGGCCGCCTCGCCGCCTATATGCTTATTTTTGCCTGCGGATGCAAGAGCGGATTCTCCGGGCGCGAAGGTCTCGGAATTGACGCTGGAACGACGCACCGGCTATTCAAGGCTTAATCGAAACGGGGACGACCATCATGACCGACACCCTCAACGGCTACGCGCGGCGATGGTGGAAAGAGGCGGTCGTCTACCAGATCTATCCGCGCTCGTTCATGGACAGCAATGACGACGGCATCGGCGATCTGCGCGGTATCCTCGACAAGGTGCCCTACATCAAGGGGCTCGGCGTCGATGTGGTCTGGCTGAGCCCGCATTTCGATTCGCCCAATGCCGACAACGGCTACGACATCCGCGACTATCGCAAGGTCATGGCCGAGTTCGGCACCATGGAAGACTTCGACGCGCTCCTGGGCGCATTTCATGCCGCCGGCATCCGGCTGATCATCGACCTGGTGGTCAATCACACCTCCGATGAGCACGCCTGGTTCGCGCAGGCGCGCAAGTCGCGCGATAATCCGTACCGGGACTATTATATCTGGCGCCCCGGTAACGCCGACATTTCAGGGAAAGAGGGGCCTCCCAATAACTGGACGTCGATCTTCACCGGGCCGGCCTGGCACAAGGACGAAGCGACAGGCGATTATTACCTGCACCTCTTCGCCGCCAAACAGCCCGACCTCAACTGGGACAATCCGGCCGTGCGCCACGAGGTCTACGACCTGATGCGCTTCTGGCTCGACAAGGGCGTCGACGGCTTTCGCATGGACGTCATCCCTTTCATTTCCAAGCGTCCGGGCCTGCCGAGCCTTTCGGACGCCGAGCGCGCCAAGCCGCAATTCGTCTATGCCGACGGCCCGCATGTGCATGACTATCTGCGGGAAATGCGGCGCGAAGCGCTGGCGCCCTACGACACAATGACGGTCGGCGAGGCCTTTGGCGTGACCCTGGCCCAGACGCCCCTGTTCGTCGACGAGCGGCGCGGCGAGCTCGACATGGTCTTCCAGTTCGACGCAGTCGAAATCGATCGCGGCGCTGACGGCAAATGGAAACCGTGGCGTCTTGCCGACTTCAAGGCGATCTTTTCGCGTCACGACGCCGCGCTCGACGCCCATTGCTGGCCGACGGCGTTCTTTTCCAATCACGACAATCCGCGCCTCGTTTCGCGCTACGGCGACGACGGGCCGCAATGGCGCGATCGGTCCGCCAAGCTCATGGCCACCTTGCTGCTCACGATGAAGGGCACGCCCTTTATCTATCAGGGCGACGAACTGGCCATGACCAATTATCCGTTCACGGACATTTCGCAATTCGACGACCTGTGGGTCAAGGGCGCCTGGCGCGAAGAGGTCGAAAGCGGCCGCGTCTCCGCCGCCGATTTCCTCGCCAATCAGCTCAAGGTCAGCCGCGACCATGCGCGCACGCCGATGCAGTGGAACGATGCGCGCAACGGCGGCTTTACCACCGTCACGCCGTGGCTGGCGGTCAACCCGAACACGTCGCAGATCAATGCCGAAAAGGCCCTGGCCGACCCAGGGTCGGTCTATCATTATTATGCGGCGATGATCGCGCTGCGCCGCCGGCATCCGGCCCTGGTCTATGGCGATTATCAGGATCTGTTGCCCGAGCATCCGCGGGTCTTCGCCTATACGCGCACGGCCGGAGACGAGACGCTTTTGGTCATGCTGAACTTTTCGGCCGAGTCCGTCGCCATCGATCTGCCGCAAGGGACCTGTCTCGCCGGCAACTATGACGATGACGCCCCGGCCCTGCGCGGCTGGGAAGCGCGTGTGTCTCAGCTTTAGCCGATCCCACGTTCGGCCAGTATGGCTTCGACGGCGCCATTAAGCACCGCCGCGACCTCGGCCGGCGTGCGGTCAATGCTGAGAAGGCGGAACATGGCCATGGCGGTCATGCCGAAGATCAGGTCGGAACAGTCGCGCTTTGCCGCCGCGGGCCCCGGCAGGCGCGCCAGCAATTGGTCGAACACCCGGCGGCGGCGCTCATTGCGCGTCGCCAGCGCCTCGGCGAATTCGGGATCGGCGGCGGCGGCGTCGTGCAGCCTGGCAAACGACGGGTGACTGCCCCAGAAGTCGCACAGAATCTCGACGGCCAGACGCAATCCACGGCGTGAATCCTCCAGGGTCATCGCCTCAGCCATGCGCACGATGCCGAAGCGGCGGGCGTTTTCATCGAA
>OUWB010000018.1_pt1 | contig 37178 bp, 41 predicted proteins | sample 1779821 | NCBI WGS metagenome assembly OUWB01 (sample SAMEA3914806, study PRJEB12502) | metagenome | biome: forest; material: soil | place: Canada | collected 2011-08-03 | depth 0.1 m
ACGCCGACTCCGCCGCCGACTCCGCCGCCGACTCCGCCGCCGACCACGCCGACTCCGCCGCCGACCGCGCCAGATTCGTCGGTAGGGAGCAGACATCCAAACCGGTTTCAGCCTCGTGGCAACGCTTGACCAACTCGATCGCGGCGATCGTCTGACTGACGACGTCGTCAACACCCCGGCCCAAGTTGGAGTGCTGTAGCACGATCAGACGATCAAGGCGCGCTATCGCAAGCTTGTTCTTTACTGGCTCCAGGTTGACACCTACCGGCACGGCTTTGCGCAGCTGCACGTGGAAGAGTTCGCGCTCACCTGCAGGTAGCCCCTCGAACAATGTATCGCTTAACCTGACCAACCACTCAGGCCAACCGGCGGACTGGGCCACGACAGCGTGGTAGTTTTTGCTTTGTGGCTTGATGTCGTGGGCCATGCATCCCACGCTGCAGCCTTTGAACGCTGCGCCCTGTCCCGTAGCGTAGGTGCCTGACCGCAGCATGTCAGCGTCGCGGTGGCGTTGGGCCATGGCGATGTGCTGGGCTTTGACATCGGGGTCGTTGTGGTAGCTAAGCATAGCAAACGGTCTCCGGTTTGAGGTGCGTGGAATCCTAGCGCGTGCTAAAAATGCTTGTCAAGCGTTTTTTACCTTCTTGTATAAAAGTTTTACGTGGATGTAAGATGGGCGCCACTGCCGGATCATCCTCAAGGGCACCATGAAGAAAAAGACTCCCCCCAAGCGTAAAGTCGTGAAGATACCCCGGCTGACGCAGCTCAAGTTGTGGATGCGCGTGGCTACCGTCGCGGAGCAGGAAGCGCTGGCCAAGCACGCAGGCACCTCCCGCGCCACGCTCTACCTGGTGGCATCCGGTCATCGCAACTTCAGCGCGGCGAAGGCAGGCCTGATCGAGGATGCTGCCGCGCAGCTGCACGCGACCACACGCGGACGACTGCCCAAGCTTTACCGCAGCGATCTGGCCGTAGCCTGCGCCAGTTGCGGCTACGCGCAAAAGTGCTTGGGCCCCATCACACGCCGGAGTGAGTTCCCTGTCGGAGAAACGAAATGACGTACTCAGTTGAGGAAGTGCGGAAACAGGCCAACTACGAAGGCCGTGCCTCTGGTGAACCGCGTACAGAGCAAATGCTCACCGCCTACGCCGACCTGCTCGAACAGATCGAGCGGGCGAAGGCTGGGATTCCTAAATGGGAAGATGAGCGTGAGCGTATTGACCCAACGCATATGTTCGCTCAGTACAAATTCGTTGAAGATGAACTTAATGCGTATCGAGCCGTCTCGCATCTGTTGCCGAGGGGTGAATTAGTTAAGTTTCCCCGTGGCGCAGAACTCGCAATACGTGCGCTGCTCGGGGATATGAAAGCGAGATTGATCAGTGCAACGAGCAGAAAAAGTATCGAGCACATTGTTGCCATGCTGGACGCACCCACTGCCGATCCCGTGGCGCAAATAGATACCTGCACAGAGTTGAACTGCCCCCGGTGCCATACACACCCCGACCATCGAGGTGACATGGAGCATGCTGGAATCGGAAGCCGCCCCACTGCCGATCCCGTGACGCAGGGTGAGGGGGATTTCATAAGCAATGACGACGCTGAAGCGTTAGCGACGTGGCTAGACAAAAAGTATAAGCGTCACGGCGAAATTGAAGATCAGCAGGCGGCGAATTTGCTTAGACTTCTAGCCGCCCAGCCTCGCGTGCCGGATGAGTTAGGTACGGACGAATTCGCACAACTGAAAGAGTTCTATGGTGTGCAGACATTGAAAGAATTGGTCTTCGCGCAACTACGCCATATCGAACGCATGCAGTCGAAGTTGCCTGCCTTGCAGGACAGTAATCCACGCACTCCGAGGGAAGGCTAATGGACGAAGTTGGATATCCACTGAGTACTAAGCCGCACATCCAATGGAACCATACTGATGGCCCGTTACTTTGTTGCCGAGATGGCACGCCGTACTGGCTGACGGGGATGGATCGCCTTCGACTTTACTTCGGACAAACAACCGTCGAGCAATTAGAACGATCGGCCATGCTCGGCGCCGCGCAGCCGAAGGAGGCGAAGTCATGAACTGTCCTGAACATCTGGCGCTAAAGGCTTTCGGTGGTCGCCTGTACATTTGGATGTATTGGCATGACGTGCCAAGGGAATCCATACCTCTGCGCATATGGTTGAACCCTTTGCGCTACGAGATTTTTATACGCGCATTCGGTCGCACATGGACGATTAATCGTTACGGTCTACCGGTGCAAAACGCCTTCTACAAGTTCAAGAAGCTATTTCTCCGCAAGGACTCGCAGCCATGACCACCGACCTGATGAAACCGCGATTCCGATTCATCGAAGGTCTGCCGGGACATTGGTTCTATCGCACATGGGTTTTCGGTGATCGCGGAACTGCTGGCTATTGCTGCACCGATCTTGCAACGCTGTATCTGCGTATGAAGCAACGAGGGTTTATCGCATGAGCGACCTGATGAAAGACCTGGCGGAATTCAATACAAGCATTCGGCGCTTCAAAGAAGCCACTGGTCATCACCTGCGAGACGGTACAGGTGCTTCCGATGCATTGTACAACTTAGCAGTTAAGCACGGCGCTGGTGAGATTGAGGCAGCAGGGCATGCGCACAACGTCAACGGCGCGCTTAATGAGCTGCAATCCTGCACTTACAACATGGCAACACTGGCTGAATATCACGTTCAGCAGAACGCCGAGGCTTCGCTCCGGCTCAGGGCGTTGGAGCAGGCGTTGGATGAATCTTTATACGGCTATATCGTTCATGGATTTAAGAAACGAGCCGACGAACTCCTGCGCGAGTGGGCTAAGGAGACAACATGAGTCCGCGATGGTTTGACCGAGAGGAAGAGTTGCTTGAGCGTGATCTTGCGGATGGGAATATCACACAGCGTGAGTACAACATCGCTATTTGAGACATGCGTCGTGAGCTAGAGGATTGCGCTCACGAAGCTGCGCAGGAAGCCTATAACCGGGAGTTCGAATAATGACACATACATGCCACTGGCCTAATTGCGGCAAACCTGTACCGCCAGCAATGTGGGGATGCAAGGCGCACTGGTTCAAACTTCCAGCACATCTACGCAATCGTATATGGTCAACCTACAAGCCAGGTCAGGAAGTCACCAAGACGCCATCATCTGAATATCTAGCGGCGTCGCGTGAAGTTCAGATATGGATTAAGGAGAATGGCGATGAGTGAGGAACTGTTGCCGTGCCCGTTCTGTGGTAGCGAAGCAGAGCGCCGAGACGATATTCAAGGTGGTGCGTGGTGCGTCATGTGCCAGCAGTGCACTGGATGCACTTTCGGTGACACCATAGAAGATGCTGAAGTTGAATGGAACACCCGCGCCAGCGCCGGAGACTGGGACGCGGTCAGAAGCGCCATCAAGCTACTGCGAACGGTATCCATTGGTGAAGCCAATCAGCATGTCATGGCCGACAAACTCACCGCCGCGCTGCCGGAGAATCGCAAGTGAGCCATCCCGATGCACCACCGAAAACCCATGAGCAGCTGCATATGGAAGCGTTCTACACCGCGCGCCTTGCGCCACAAGGTTACTCCGTGGGCTGGGGTCTGGATCGCCACGGTGAGTATCTGTCCAGCTATGCGCGCGACGCGTGGGCGGCTTGGCAGGCGGCCAGACCAAGTGGTGACGTAGCGCCTGCGTATTAACGCGCCGACAGGGGAGTTATCCTTGAACATGACCGACGTGACGGCTGTCGCGCACCTGAGTTGTCCGGCGCCCTTGCGCGATCTGCCGGGGTGGGTGCTGTGGCGCTATGAGCCTAATGACAACCCCGGCGGCAAGCCACGCAAGGTGCCCTACTACGCGCAAGGCGGTCGTCGCCACGGCCAGCAGGGCACGCCCGAAGATCGCGCCCAGCTGGTCACCTTCGACGCCGCGCGCTCGGCCGCGGCGCGGCGCACCATGTCCGGCGTGGGTTTCTGCACGCTGCCCGAGTTCGGCATCGTCGCACTGGATTTCGATGCGTGCCTGGTCAACGGTCAGCCCCACCCCGACCTGCTCCCCGTTGTGGCCAGCACATACACCGAGTACAGCCCCAGTGGTACGGGCCTGCGCGCGTTCTATCGCGGGCAGGCAGGTAACCTGAAATCCCACGGTGCGCCCTACGGGCTGGAGCTGTTCTCCAGTCGGGGCTATGTGACGGTCACCGGTCACCTGCTGGACACCACCGTGCTGATGGGCAACGAGGATACCGTTGCCGCGCTGGACGATGACGCCCTGGCCCTGATCCGTGCCCGCTTCAAACGCGACGCGCTTGCCCCCAAGGGTAGCGTGCCTGCGGATCCGTGCGGGCTCAGTGACGCCCAGCTGGCAGAAGCGCTCGAGGTACTCCCTGCCGATCTGGATTACAACACATGGCTGTGTGTGGGCATGGCGTTGCACCATGAGCGCGGCGAGGACGGTTTCGAGCTGTGGGATAGCTGGTCGCAGCGCAGCCCCAAGTACACTACGCGTGAGTACGCATGGGACCGCTGGCGCAGCTTCGGGCGTGGATCCACCATCCCCGTCACGGCGCGGTCCCTGGTGCGTCTGGCCAACGAGCATGGCGCGCACCTGGTGCTGAACGGTCCGGCGAGCGCCCAGGAGTTCGACGCGATCGCCGAGGCGCCCTTGGCTATCGGTGACAAGGCGGCGCGCTTCACGCCGATCCCTGTGGCCGAGTTCGCGAACCGCGCGGCGCCGGAATGGATCATCAAGGGCGTGCTCCCGCGCGCCGAGCTGGTGGTGTTGTTCGGTGAGTCCGGTTCGGGCAAGAGCTTCATGGCGCTGGATCTGGCCATGGCCATCGCACGCGGTACGCCCTGGCGTGAGCGACGCGTGCGCCAGGGGCGTGTGGTTTACCTCGCTGCCGAGGGTGCGGGGGGCTTCCGCAACCGCTGCGCGGCGTGGGGCATGGCGCACAACAACCCCCTGTTGCACAACATCCCGCTGGAGGTGATCGCGGACGTGCCCAACTTGCTGCAGAAAGCCGACGCACTGGCGGTAGCCGGCGCGATCGGCCGGTGTGACGTGGTGATCGTGGATACCTTCGCCCAAGTCACGGCCGGTGGCAACGAGAACGCGGGCGAGGACGTGGGCCGGGCGCTGGCCCACTGCAAGGGCATCCACCGCGCCACGGGCGCGCTGGTACTGCTGGTCCACCATGCCGGCAAGGACGCCAGCAAGGGCGCCCGCGGCTGGTCTGGCCTGCGTGCGGCGGCCGATGCCGAGCTGGAGGTCATTCGTCAGCCGGCTGGGCGCTACATGCGCACCAGCAAGCAGAAAGACGGTGACGACACAGCGGCGTGGGGCTTTGGGCTGGAGATCGTGACGCTGGGGATGGATAGCGACGGCGATCCGATCACCAGCTGCGTGCTCACGGAAACCACGGTGCCGACCGCCAGTGCGTTGCGCGTGATGGGTCCGAAGGAAACGATCGTGAACGCCGTGATTCAGGAGTTCGCCCAGGCGCAGTTCGCCGGTATCGAGGTCAGCGCCGTGATCGCCGAAGCGGTCAAGCGACTACCGGCGCCCGAGAAGGGTAAGCGCGATACCCGCAAGCAGCACGTACGCCGCGCGATCGCCTCGCTGTGCAAGGGTGAGGATGCGCCGTACATGCTGGAAGACGATGACACCACACTATCGGTGATGTAGATGATCAGGCATTCAGGAAAGCTGCACGACTTCGGTAACGGCCACGCGCTCGAGAGCGGGCTTGAGTTCATGATCTGGGCGTGTAGTCAATCGTGGGTAACGCGCGACAGTGTCATGGCTTACCTGGGCTGCTCGCGGGCGACGGCGTATCGCTACCTGCAGGCGTGGTATTCCCTGCGCGACAAGTATCCTCACCTCGTCATCTCTACCGCCCAAAAATAAAGCCGCAACGCTTCCCAGCGGGCGGCTTCGGTGCGAGCGGGGAGTCAGGGGACAGCGCTCCAAGCGGTCGCAGCAGGGGGTTAGTCTACGCCGCGATGCCCTAGCGAGGCAACTCGGCGCCCTTGGCCTTGAACAGCTCCCACAGCGCTGGATGCATCCGGCGCTGGCCCGCTTCCCAGTCCTGCCAGCTGCGCAGGGCGCTGTAGACCAGCTGGGCGGCTTGCGTCTGGGTGAGGCCGTAGCGCTCGCGCTCGGCGCGAATGACCGCCGGGGTAGGTAGGAGGTTATCCATGGTCGGCCACCAGATAGGGCGCCAGTACCCCGGCCTTGTACATCTTGCAGGCCACCGCGTGCTGCGGCGCCAGGCGCAGGTAGGTCGTTATCGCACGATCCGCGCCGTGCGTCTTCAGGCACGCTTTGAAGTCCCGGCCCCAGACGGCGCCGGTAAAGACCCACGCACGGCCGGTGGCGGCATCGGTGAGGGTCAGCATCCGGGCCTCGTACTCGGCGACGTGCGTCGCGTTGGTGGCAAGGGGCGTCATGGTGGTCATACTCCTAGTAGCAGGCGGATGCGGACGAAGCGGGCCTTCAGCCAATGGCGAAGGCCGCGACGATAGGTGACCGACGCCGGGCGCGGCGGGGTCGGACGGTGGAACGGGTGACGGTTACGTAGGTCCTGGCGGGTCACGTGGCTTGCTCCTGCTGCAAGTTGCACACGACTCGCAACGTCTTGCCCGTCGCGTCATGGCGCCACACACGCCAGCCATGTACAGCCAAGTAGCTGTCGTTCGGCGCGCACTCTCGACCGCTATCGCCCAGCGACCACAGGCCCTTCAAACCCAGCTGGTGGGCGTACTCGCGCACCATCGCCTTGGCCGCGTCGTTCATCGCGGCGTTGAATGAGTAGCGTAAGGCGGTCTGGCCGATCGCGGACTGCACTACGTAGACTTTACGTTTCACTGTTTTCTCCTGAAGGTTTCACGTGGAACAACGTCGGCCGTTGATCGACCTTGAGGGCTATAATACACGCATTGCGTGGCATGTCAACAGGTAATTTTCAACGGATTACACGCAATGCGTGCGGGGGGCAAACCGGTCAGCCAAAAAAGGGGTGCACCACGGCCCGTGGTGCAAGTTATCCACAGGAAAGGCCAAAGTTATCCACAGGCTGCACCACGCGTTGTTTTTTGCGCGTTGGCTGTAAGCCTTTGGTTTTACACTTAAAATTAGCGTTTGCACCACGTTGCACCACGTTGCACCACGAAAAACTGCAAAAAGGCCCTCTAGCTGCACCGCATGCACCGTGTGTCTATAGACACGGTGCACGGTGCAGGTACGCGGTGCGGTGCTGGTGTAAAATCGTTGAATAAACCCATGCACGCAATGCGTGCATGGGTAGCACGTCCGTTTTTCACTGCCGTTCTGGGGTAACAAAGGGGGTGCTGGTACGCATCCTTTCGCGTCGCGTACACTTGTGCCATGCGCAAACATCCCCTCGCCTGGCACGACAAGTTTCTCGCGGCACTGCGTGAAGTGCCGGTGCTGCAGTATGCGTGCGACGTCGTAGGCATTGACCGCAGCACGGCTTTTCGTGCCCGCCAGGAAGACGGGGAGTTTGCGGGTGAATGTATCGACGCCATGGAAGCGGGCATCGATCGCGCCGAGCAGGAAGCTTTTCATCGCGGCGTCAGGGGCTGGGACGAGCCGGTGGTGTACCAGGGCCAGCTGACACCGGTATGGGCGCGCGATACACATGGCGAGATGATCCTGCGCGAGGTCAAGACCGGTCTCAAGGACAAGGCAGGTCAGCCGATTATCGAGCAGCGTCCGGTGCAAGCGCTGGATACGAACGGCCATCCTGTTTGGCTGACCGTCAACAAGCGCAGTGACGCCATGCTGGCCCTGGTGCTGAAGGGCCGGCGCAAGCAGGTCTACGCCGAGCGCACCGAGATTACTGGTGCGGATGGCGGCCCGCTGGCCCATAGTGACGAAACCATGCGCGCGGCGCGCATTGTCCGACTGGTAGAGCAGGCGGCACTGCGCAAGGCCGCTGACGAGCTGGGATGACGCCTCAGGAACTGCGCGAGCTACGTGCGTACCTGACGCCTCAGGAACAGCGTGAGTTCGATGCGCTGATCGAAGCCGATATCGCCGCCACACCGTGGGTACCACTGCCCGGTCCGCAAACCCTGGCGTACGACTCGATGGCCGATGTCGTCGGCTACGGGGGATCGGCCGGCGGCGGTAAAACCGATCTGGCACTGGGCAAGGCGATCACAAAACACAGCGTGGTGCAGATTTTCCGGCGCGAAGGCACGGAAACAACCGCACTGGTAGAACGCTTGCAGGAAATACTGGGCCATGACAAGGGACTGGGCGGCAAGCCGGCGATCTGGCGCAAGCCCACTTCGCGCACGCGCATTGTCGAGTTCGGCTCCTGCCCCAACCTCGGTGACGAACGCAAGTACCAGGGGCGCGCGAAAGACCTGCTGGTACTGGACGAAGCGGCCAACTTCCTGGAGCTGCAAGCGCGCTTCCTGATGGGCTGGGTGCGCACCACCGACCCCACGCAGCACTGTCAGACACTGATGTGCTTCAATCCACCCACCAATGCGGATGGGCGCTGGATCGTGGCGTTCTTCGCGCCATGGCTTGACCGGAAGTTCCCCAAGCCGGCGGCGCCCGGCGAACTGCGCTACGTGGCGGTGATCGATGGCAAGGACGTATGGGTTGACGGCCCTGAACGCGTAACGCACGGCGAGGAAGTCATCAAACCGCAATCGCGTACCTTCATCCCTGCACGCATCAAGGACAACCCCTTCCTGATGGGAACCAACTACATGGCCACCTTGCAGGCGCTCCCCGAGCCACTGAGGTCACAGATGCTTTATGGCGACTTTGAAGCAGGCACCGAAGACGACGAGTTTCAGGTGATCCCCACCGACTGGGTCGATGCGGCGATGGCACGCTGGACTGACCTGTCGCCCAAGCCCGAGATGGACGCCATGGGCGTGGATGTGGCGCGAGGCGGCAAGGACAACACCGTCATCGCACGCCGTCACGGCATGTGGTTCAACAAGCCGGTGGTCAAACCCGGACGTGAAACACCCGATGGCCCCACCGCGGCGGGTATTGTCATCGGCCAGTTGCGCAATAGCGCGGTGATCCACGTGGATGTGATCGGCGTAGGCGCCAGCGTCTACGACTCGCTGGTAACGCTCAACCAGGACGTAGTAGGCGTCAACGTGTCAGAGAAAGCGGCCGGGCGCGATAAGTCCGGTCGTCTGGGTTTCTTCAACCAGCGCAGTGAACTGGTCTGGCGCATGCGTGAAGCACTGGACCCGGCGAACAACACCGGCATCGCGTTGCCCGATAGCAGCGAGCTCAAGGCAGACCTGTGCGCGTTCACGTGGAAGCCCAAAGGCAGCTTGATCTACGTGTGCAGTCGCGAGGAGATCATTGACCGCATCGGGCGCTCCCCGGACTACGCCAGCGCCTACGTGCTGGCGCTGATCGACACGCCCAAGTCGGTAGCGATCCTGACCAAGTACGGCCGGAACAATCCCCGCAGCGACTACGATCCGTTCGGCGAGTTCGAGGCGAACCGGCTACGCGCACGTACCGATTACAACCCACTCGACATGAAGTAAGCTCACGCCATGATCACCTTCGCCGTGGAACGCCTTGAAACGATGGACGCCAGCGAGCTGTGGCCGCTGCTGGTGGATCATCGCGAGGAACTGACGACGAACAAGGCCTTGATGGTGCTGGCGCCCGACATGCCACGCTATGTCGCGTGCGAACAGGCGGGTGCGTTTTTCATGCTGGTGGCGCGTGAGAACGGCGCGATGGTGGGTTACTCGGCCAACTTCATCGCCCAGCATCTGCACTACAGCGCGCTGCGCTATGCGAACAACGATGTGCTATTTTTAGCCAAGGACCACCGCAAGGGATCGTTGGGGCTGCGCCTGATCAGGGAAACCGAGCGCGAAGCCAAAGCCCGCGGCGCGCAGCTGCTGGTATGGCATGCCAAGCCGGGAACCTCTCTGGACGTGGTGTTACCGAAAAAGGGTTATCGCGTGCAGGATGTCATGTACAGCCGGATTCTGGAGTAACGCGCATGGGCATCACCCCTACCATGATCATGGCCGCCGCCGCTGTCATGGGTGCCGGCGCCTCGGTGTACAGCGCCATGAACCAACCCGGCACGCCGAAAATACAGACGCCTCCCGCGCCACAGGCCGCGCAGACGCCCAACGCAAACGCCGTGCGCACCCAGCTGGCCGGCAGTGGTCAGGGCGGTGGATCACCCGGCATCGCGCAAACCTTCCTGTCAGGCACCGGCGGCGTGAACCCTGCCATGCTGCAGCTGGGCGGTAGCACCTTGCTGGGAGGCGGCTCGTCACAGGCCAGCATGCCCGCGCCGCCAGGCATGGGCTAGCGCCATGACGGACGCGCGCAAGCCTGATCGTGAGCAAGTCTTCTCCCGCCTGGCGGGACTGCGCACCGAGCGCGAGACCTGGCGCTCGCACTGGGCTGAGCTGACGCAGTACATCCTGCCACGCAACGGGCGCTACTTCCTGCAGGATCGTGATCGCGGCTTTCGGCGCAACAACAACATTTTCGACAACACCGCGACCCGCGCACTCAACACCTTGGCCGCCGGCATGATGTCGGGCATGACAAGCCCGGCGCGTCCGTGGTTTCGCTTTGGCACGATGGACCCCGATCGCCAGACGACGCAGGCCGCGAAGATATGGCTAAACCAGTCGGCGAATGTCGTGCTGGACATCTTCGCCAAGGGCAATACCTACCGCGCGCTGCACGCAATCTACAAGGAGCTGGGCGTGTTTGGCACCGCCTGCTCGCTGTGCATCGACGACTACAGCGACGTGATGCGCCAGTACAACCTGACGGCCGGCGAGTATTTCATTGCGCAGGACTGGCGGGGCGACGTGTGCACGGTCTACCGCGAGTTCCAGAAAACCGTCGGTGAAGTCGTCAAGGAGTTCGGGCGCAACAACTGCAGCAACACCACGCGCACGCTGTACGACCGTGGCCAGATGGACAAGTGGATCACGATCGTGCAGGCGATCGAGCCGCGCGAGGATCGCACGCCGGGCAAGAAAGACGTACTCAACATGGCGTGGAAATCGGTGTACTTCGAGCAGGGCGCCTCGGGTGACGCGTGCCTTCGCGAATCGGGTTTCAAGTATTTCCCCGCCCTGGCGCCGCGGTGGGATGTGGCCGGTGGTGACATTTACGGCAACTCGCCGGGTATGGAAGCGCTCGGCGACATCAAGCAGCTGCAACAGGAACAGCTGCGCAAGTCGCAGGCCATCGACTACATGACCAAGCCGCCGCTGCAGATGCCCACCTCGATGAAGAATCGCGAGATCGACGCGTTGCCCGGTGGCGTGAGTTTCTTCGACACCACGCAGTCGCCAGGTGTGCGCAACCTGTTTCAGGTCCAGCTGGATGTCAGCCACCTCCTGCAAGACATTCAGGACGTACGCGAGCGCATCAACTCGACGTTCTACGCTGACCTGTTCCTGATGATGGCCAACGACCAACGCTCAGGCATCACCGCCACCGAGGTGGCCGAGCGCCAGGAAGAGAAACTGCTGATGCTCGGCCCGGTGCTGGAGCGCCTGAACAACGAGCTGCTCAGCCCGTTGGTCGAGACCGCCTTTGCGCGCGCCGTGGAGCACAACCTGTTACCGCCGCCACCACCGGAACTGCACGGTCAGGACCTGAACGTGGAGTACATTTCCATGCTGGCGCAGGCGCAACGGGCGGTAGGTACCACCAGCATGGACCGCTACGTGCAGGCGATCGGCACCGTAGCCCAGGCCAAGCCGGACGTGCTGGACAACTTCGACGCGGACAAGTACGCCGAGTTGTACGGCGACATGCTCGGCGTCGACCCGGAAATCATCGTACCGTCGCAAAAGGTGGTGCTGATCCGCAAGCAGCGCGCACAGGCTCAGCAGCAGCAGCAGCAGGCCGCTTTGGCCGAGCAGAAAGCCACCACCGCGCAGAAGCTGGCCAATTCGCCCACCAATGGAGGCGCCAGCAACGCGTTAAGCGATATCATGAACTCATACCAAGGTTACGGCGATCCGGCACAAGTCGGCGCCGCCCCGGCCCAGTAAGGAGCTGCTGACATGAAAACCAAGTTTTCCTATCCGTACACCACTTCGGCCAGCGGCGCCGAAAACGCCAAGCCGGCACCCCTTGACTATGACGGTATCGCGGTGACGCCCGCGAACGCCACGAACTTGCCGGAGGGCAACTGCGTGGCGTTGTACTGCACCGGCACGGGCAATATCAACGTGACGCTGGAATCGGGCGCCACGGCCGTGCTGACCGGCGTGCCGGCGAACACCATCATCCGCATAGCCTGCTCGCAGGTCCAATCCACCAGCACCACGGCAACCGGCATTTTCGCCCTGTATTGAGGAGTGCGTCATGGCTGAGTGCGATCTTATTGTCGGTGCCGCGACGGCAGCGGACGGTTCGACGAACTACCTGTTCTCTCTACAGGGGGGTACGCCGGACGCTTCCGGTCATGGGACCGCGGCCGCCTTTGTCGCCCTGGTCGGCAATGCCGGCAGTCCGCTGGTGCCCTCGGGCGCCGTGAATGTAGGCGCCAGCTCAGGCAATGTTGCCAACGCCGCGGCAACAGCCACGATGCCCGCCGTTGTCGGTAAAACCAACTACGTCACCGGGTTCTCGATCACCGCCGGCGGCGCAACCGCAGCCGCGTTGGTCAATGCGACGTTGACCGGCGTGGTGGGGGGTCCCTTCAACTACACTTTCGGCACCCCGTTGGGCGCGACGGGTGCCGCGCTTCCGCTGGTGGTGGAGCTGGAAACGCCGCTGCCCGCCAGCGCAGCGAATACCGCCGTGAGCATCAGCCTGCCGGCGCTGGGCGCCGGTAACACCAACGCGGCCGTCAACATCCACGGGTACGCGGTGTAAAGGTCATGGGCATTTCCTCGGTCGGTGTGATCACCACGGTGCCGCGCTGCTACACGCAGAACGGCGCCGCTGTGGTGATCGCGGTCAATACCGTGCTGGTGACGCCCTGGTATCCTGAAGGTGTGTACCAGCCCTCGCCGGCAGAAGGGCAGGCCAACTGGGCCAAGAGCCTCGCGCAGAACATTTCCCCGCTCCAGCAACCAGGACTCCTCTGATGGCCCTTGTCGATCTGAACGTCCACGATGCTGACGACTGCTGCAACGCGCCGGGCGGTCACACCATTTCGCAGGCACCGTGCATCTACCTGACCGCCGCGCAGGTCAAGGCGCTGGGCATCACCGAACCACCCCGCGCCGGCACCAAGCTGATGCTGCAAGGTCAGTGCATCGTGGAGAGCGTCACCGAGCTGATCGATGGCGACATGGACGATCCGGACGTGCGCATGACGCTGGTGTTGGAACATGCCGAGCTGACCAGCACCGGCACCAGCGATGCTGCGGCCAGTCTGGGGCTCTACGGCAATGGCTAAGCACTGGATCGACAGCGCCACCAAGAACGCACACGGTCAGTTTCGTGAAAAGGCGCGCAAGGCCGGCATGTCCACCCGGGCGTTCGCCGAGAAGCACAAGGACAGCGCCGGCAAGCTGGGCAAGCAAGCTCGTCTGGCATTGACGCTGATGGGTACGAACAAAAAGTAGTGCTAGCATAAGCCATGAACGAAAGGGATCCCACCGATATCCACGGCGAGGAGCGCGGTAACACGGAGTCACGCCGACGGGCCAAGCTCAGTGCGCAAACCGAAATCGAGGATCTGAAGTGGGTTCTGTCGAACAAAAGGGGGCGCCGGTTTATCTGGCGCTTCCTTGAAAAGGCCGGTGTGTTCAAGTCGTCCTTCACTGGCAACTCCGAGACGTTCTTCCGCGAGGGACAACGCAACATGGGGTTGATGGTCTTGGCCTTGATCAATGAACACACCCCCGAAGCGTATAGCCTGATGCTTAAAGAGCAGAGCGAACATGAGCGAAACGAGCGGACAATCAGCCACTGAAACCGCCGCAGCACCCGCAGCCGCCACCCCTGCCGCAGCACCCGCTGCTGCACCGGCACCGGCCGCACCGGCACCCCCTCCTGCGCCAGCGCCTGCTGCCGCGCCTGCACCCGCCCCTGCGCCAGCACCTGCTGCTGCTGCCCCGGCTGCTGCACCTGCGCCAGCTGCTGCCACAGAGACACCGGGCGACACGAAGGCACCCCCTGGTGCCGCACCTGACAAGTACGAGTTCACCAAAGCCGAAGGCGTCACCCTCAACGACAACGTGATCGCGGGATACAGCGAGGTCGCCAAGGAGTTGAACCTGTCGCAGGAAAACGCGCAGAAGCTGCTTGACAAAGTGGCTCCGCTCGTGGCCCAGCAACAGAATGACATCTACAAGACCACGGTGGAGGGCTGGAAAACGCAGACCCAGGCGGACAAGGAAATCGGGGGCGAAAAGCTGCCTGAAAACCTTGGCTTGGCCAAGCGCGCCATGGACACGTACTTCTCGCCTGATTTCGTCAAGCTGCTGGACCAGTCCGGCTTGGGCAACCATCCGGAAATGATTCGCGGCCTGATGAAAGTGGGCAAGACCGTCAGTCAAGATCAATTCGTAGCCGGTGGTGGCGGGGGCTCCAACGAGGGCAAGTCCGCCGCCGAGGTTCTCTACGGTACTACTCGCTAAGGAATTAACTCATGGCCACTTTGACCACTGGTGCACTCACCCTTGCCGACTGGGCCAAGCGCCTGGATCCTGATGGCAAGATTCCCATCATTGCCGAGCTGCTGTCGCAGTCCAATGAAATTCTCGAAGATGCGGTGTTCGTGGAGGGTAACTTGCCCACCGGCCATCGTGTCACGATCCGCACGGGCTTGCCGACGGTGTACTGGCGCCTGTTGAACGCTGGCGTGCCCTCCAGCAAGTCGACCACCGCGCAGGTGGACGAGAGCGTGGGCCTGCTTGAGGCGTACAGCGTGGTGGACAAGGCGCTGGCCGAGTTGAACGGCAACGAGGCGCAGTTCCGCTTGTCGGAAGATCAGGCGTTCCTGGAGTCGATGAACCAATCCCAGGCGCAGTCGATGTTCTACGGCAACGTCACCGTCAACCCGGCCACGTACACCGGTCTGGCCACGCGTTACGGCTCGATCTCCGGCGCGGGTAATGCGCAGAACATCATCAACGCAGGCGGCGCGTCCACCAACAACGCTTCGATCTGGCTGATCGTGTGGGGCGAGAACACCGTGTTCTGCACCTTCCCCAAGGGTAGCAAGGCGGGCCTCACCTTCGAGGATGTCACCACGAACGCCCCGGTACTGGACAGCAACGGCAACCGCTATCAGGCGCTGCAAACCCACTACGTGTGGAAGAACGGCATGGTGGTCAAGGACTGGCGCTATGCGGTGCGCATCGCCAACATCAACACCGCCAACCTGGTGGCGCAGTCGGCCGCTGCCGATCTGATCTCGCTCATGTCGCGCTCGCTGGATCGCATCCCGAACTGGGGTATGGGTCGCCCGGCGTTCTACATGAACCGCACGCTGTACTCCATGCTGCGTGTGCAGGCGCTCAACAAGAGCAACTACGCCCTGTCCATCGAGAAGGGACTTACCCAGTTCGGTACGCCAGCCAGCTGGCTGTCGTTCCAGGGGGTGCCGCTGCGCCGCGTGGATCAGCTGCTCAACACCGAATCGACCATCAGCTAACCGGAGCCGCCACCATGATCCTCGACAACAATGCCGTTTTCTCGGGCTCGATCGTTGGCAGCACCGTCACCGGGCAAGCGCTGACCACCGGCACGATCACCTCCACCAACGTGTACGACCTTCAAGTCGCCCGCGACATCATGAAGGGTTTGAACCTGGTGATCCCGATCGAGGTCGTCACGACCTTCGTCGGCGGCACCAGCATTCAGGCGCAGCTGGTGGAGGCTGATGACGCGGCGATCAGCGTCAACGTGACCGTCCTGTCCACCACCGGTGCCACGCCTACGGCCAACCTGACCGCAGGTTCGCGCTTCGTGCTGGAAGGCGGACGCGTCGATCCGTTCCCGAATCGGCGCTATCTGGCGGTGCAGTACGTCATCGTCGGTACATACACCGGGGGCGCCGTGTTTGCAGCCTTGCAGCCCAACGCAGGCATCAGCGACGTGCCGGAGAACTACGCCTCGGGCTTCACCGTTCTCTAAGGAGTCGTCATGACCAAGTATCGTGCACTTACCCAGTCGTACCACAACAACCGCGTGGTTGAGCCCGGCGATGTCATCGATATCGATGGCATCGATATTGGCTCCAACTATGAGCTGGCGGACAAGAACAACGGGCCAAAGAATCCCGCGAAGCCGGTACCGCCCGCCGTCGAAGTCCTGATCAACGCCGTACGGATGCACGCCGCCAGCCGCGGCGTACCCCCGACGGATGTCAACGAGCTGGACTTCGATACAGTGGTCGACGTGCTGGTGCCCAAGCCCTCGGTGGAGACCATCAAGGCGGCGGCGGACAAGCTGGGCGTGAAACTGGGTACATCGGTCGCTTAATCCGTTTCTCCGACGGGCGTGTGTTTGAGGGGGCTTAACGGCCCCCTCTTTTCTCTGTAGGGGTGAGCGATGGCGTCGGAAGTTGATATCTGCAATGACGCACTGGCGGTTTGCGGCGATGCGGCGAACATCAGCAGCATCAATCCGCCGGACACCAGCGCCCAGGCCGGTCATTGCTCGCGCTTCTACCCGATGGCGCGCGACCAGTTGCTGGACATGCACCCGTGGAACTTCGCCACCACGCGCACAGCGCTTGCGCTGACGACCGAAACCAGCAACCAGTGGCAGTACGTCTACTCCCTGCCGTCCAATTGCATCCGCGCCCTGGTGGTCATGGACCCGATGGCGCCAGACGACTTCTCGACGCCCATTCCGCTGTATGGGGTGTACCCCTACCCTTACCCTGGGCAGAACAACATCCCCGCCGTTTATACGCCGCAGCCGTTTATCGTGGAGACTGACGTCAACGGCAACAAGATCCTGTACACGGCACAGGCCAACGCCCAGTTGACCTACATCGCGGCCGTGACCGACACCACCAAGTTTTCCCCCACCTTCATTGAGGCTCTGGTGGTGCTGCTGGCGTCCAAGCTGGCCGGTCCGATCATCAAGGGACAGGAAGGGCGACAGATGGCAGCCACCTTACGGCAGGAGTTCAACAGCGAGCAGTTCCCGCGCGCCGCGGCGATGGATTCCAACCAGCGTCACACCGCGATTGCGCAGTCGGTCGCCTGGATCGTTAACCGCTGATGCCTAGCCAACGCACTATGGACAAGTCGTTCAGCTCGGGCGAAATCTCGCCCGAAATGTTCGGCCGCGTCGATCTCAACAAATTCACCCAAGGCGTGGCGCTATGCCGCAACTTCATCCCGCAGCCCTACGGATCGCTGCGTAACCGTACCGGCACGCAGTTTGTGAAAACGGCCGGGGGCAACAGCGCCAATCCGGTGCGACTGATCCCTTTCAGCTACAACAACGTCCAGCAGTTCGCCATTGAGATCGGGCCGGGCTTCACGCGCTTTCACGCCCTTGCCGAAACGCTGCTGGCTATTCCCAGTGTCTGGAGCGCCACCACGCCTTACAATCCCAACGATCTGGTGATTTACGCCGGTGTGACGTACTCCTGCATCACGGCCAACACCAACAGCGCACCGCCCGGCGCCGACTGGCGTACCACAGCATGGTCTGGCACCTATACCTACAACTTGGGCGATTTGGTCATCAGCGGCGGCGTGACGTATTACTGCGTCCTGACCAACACCAACGTCGCGCCACCGAACGCCACGTACTGGTACGCCATGCCCGCGGATGGCACCTACGAGGTTCCCAACCCCTACGCTGAAGCCGACCTGTTCGCCATTCATTACGTGCAGTCAGCCGATGTGATGACGCTGACACACCCGAATTATCCGGTGACGGAGCTGGAGCGTTTCGGGTCGACCAACTGGCAGTTCGTTCCGGCGGTCTTTGCGCCCAGCATCGCAGCCCCCGCGGCGCCGGTGGCTACCACCGGCGGTCCTGGCGGTGGCAACCCGATTGTTCACGCGTATGTAGCCACTGCGGTTTCCGGCACCAACAATCTCGATGAATCGTTGCAGTCGCCTGTATCGAATACGGTGTCAATCGATCTGACGATCGCCGGCAACGTGGTGTTTGTTGCGTTATCCCCGGTGGCCGGCGCCATTCAGTACAACGTATACGAAAACGCCAACGGCATCTATGGCTTGGTGGGCGTCGTCGGCGCGACCGGCGCGCTGGTGCTGACCGACGACAATATCGTTCCTGATGTCAGCACGACGCCGCCTTATGTGGACGCTTCGGGCTTCAACGGCGGCGTTGGCGGCTACCCACAAGCCGTAGGCTACTTCGAGCAGCGCAAAGCGTTCGCTGGCTGGAGTGCGTCGCCGCAGGAACTGATCGCCACGCGCTCGGGTACCGAGAACAACATCTGTTACCACATCCCCAGCGTGGCCGATGACCGATTGGAGCTGACGATTGCCGCGCGCAACGCGAGCGCGATTCGCCACATCGTACCCGTGCAGGACGTGATGCTGCTGACGGCCAGCTGCGAGTTCCGTATGTTCGCCACCGACGGCAATGCCATCAGCGCGGACAACGTGAGCGTCAAACCGCAGTCGTACGTGGGCGCGAACAACGCGCAGCCGCAGGTCGTGAACAACATGATCTTGTACTGCGCTTCCCGCGGCGGCCATATTCGCGAGCTTGCGTTCAATTGGGAAGCGCAGAGCTATCTGTCAGGTGATGTCAGCATTCTGGCCGGTCACCTGTTCGATTACACCGATATCGTGGACATGGCGTTTTCCAATGCGCCCACGCCGATCCTCTGGTGCGTCAACTCCAACGGCGGCTTGGTGGCCATGACCTATGTGCCTGAGCAGCAAGTCAGCGCATGGCACCATCACCACACCATCAACGGCCTGTTCGAGAGTTGCTGCGTCATCACGGAAACCAACCCTTTCGGGGGGAGCGAGGACTTCCTCTATCTCGCCATCAAGCGCACGATCAACGGTGCAACGCAGCGCAGCGTCGAGCGCATGGCGTCGCGGTACTTCCCCACACCGGCAGACGCCTTTTTCGTGGATTGCGGCGCTACCTTCATGGCGCAAGCAGGCAGCTATATTGCCAGCGGTCAGACTATCTACTGCAACGTGACGGCTCATGGCTTCACGACGGGCCAGTACGTCCCCCTGGCGTTTTCCAACCTGAACCTGAATGCGTCGTACGTGGTGACCGTGCTTGACGCCAACGACTTCACGGTGACCTACGTGCCCGGCGGACTGGGCGAGGAAGGCACCCTGACGCTGCCCCAGTCGGTCATCAGCGGACTGACCTGGCTGATCGGTCAGACCGTCAGCTGCCTGGGCGATGGCGCCGTCATGCCGCAGGTCGTGGTCGATAACACCGGCACGATCACGCTGGAGCAGCCCATCAGCAAAGGGCAGATCGGTCTGCCCATCACCGCGCAGATTCAGACGCTTCCCTTTGTGTACTACGCCCTTGACCTGGGGCAGGGGCGACCCAAAGCGATCAACAAGGTCTATCCCCGCGTCGTCAGCAGTTCAGGTATTTTCGCCGGACCGGATTTCAACACGCTGGTGCAGTACGCCCAGCGCACGACAGAACCCTACGGCTCGCCGCCCGCGTTGATCACCGACGAGATTGAAATCGTGGTGGACAACGAGTGGGGTACCAGTGGACAGTTGTGCCTGCAGCAGACCGATCCACTACCGATGATCGTGGATTGCATCACCTTGGACGTTGAGGTAGGTAACTGACATGGGCTTCTCCTCTCCGGGTGCGATGTCCAGTGCCGAGCTGGCGAACGTAGGCGGCGGTCCCGGCGCCATGATGACAGGCATGGGCGGCGCGATAGGAAGCAGTGGCGGGGGCATGTCCGACTACCAAGCCCTTGGGCTCGGCATGCAGGGTATCGGCGGCGTGACTGGTGCGGTGGGTGCGTACGACAGCACGAGTGCCAAGCAAGGCATGCTCAGCATGGACGCGACGATTGCGGGATACCAATCCTCGCAAGCGCTTAATTCCGGTGCGATGCAGGAGGAAAATCAGGAACTGAAAACCGGCGCGCTCTTTGGGCAACAGCGTGCCAACCTTGCGGCCAACGGTGTACAGCTCGGCTCGGGAAGCGCGCTCGACGTGTTGTCCAGCACCAAATACATGGGTGATCTGGAAGCCAACACGATCCACAACAACGCCCTGCGCTCGGCATGGGGTTACCAGCAGCAAGCGTCGATCGACAAGTACGCCGCTTCCTCGCTTAATCCTACCGCGGCAGGCCTCACCTCGCTTTTAGGGAGTGCCGGTTCGGTGGCCAAGAGCTGGTATTCCATCGACGCCACCAACGGCGGCATGTAACGGCTGCAAGGACCCACCAATGCCCACCGTACCCCAACAAGTTGGCTCGGACGTTCCCGATAGCGAGCTGCAGCCACCGCAGATCAGTCGCTACGCGTACATGGCCATTGGCTCGGGCGGCGAGGAACTGCAGCGGGCCGGTGAAACGACGGCAGCGTTAGGCGCCGAAACGGACGCCATGGCCAACCAGACTTTGATGCTGGCCAACCAGACCCGCGTTAACGACGCCATGAACCAGCTGCGCGGCGCGCAGCAAAACCTCACGTATGGTGATCCGAACGACCCCTCTACCGGTTACCTGTCCCAGCAGGGCAAGAATGCCTTGGAGCGTCCCAACGGGCAGTCGCTGACAGGCGAGTACATGGGCAAGTTGCAGGAGGCCTCTGACACGATCTCAGGCACCTTGAGCAACCCGGCGCAGCAGCAGATGTTCCAACGTCAGGCGGCCGGCGTGATGACCGGTTTCCAGGGCGATCTCGAGAAGCACACGCTGCAGCAGTTTCACAGCTACGCCTTGTCCACGCAGGATGGCACCATCAAGCTGGCGCAGAACGCCGCGGGCTTGAGCTGGAACAACCCGGATACCGTGGCGACCTCGGTACAGCAAGCGCAAGCTGCGGCGATTCAATCCGGGCGCCTGATGGGCCTGGCACCGACGCAGATCGAGGCCAACCGGCAGGATGTGGTCAGCGGTATCCACACGAAAGTGATCGAATCGGCGCTGGAGAATAACGCTCCTGGTTACGCCATGGGGTACATGAATGCCAATCGCAGCAGCATGACCGCTGACGATATTCTGCGTGTGCAGGGACAGCTTAACCGCGACGTTGACAGCCAGGTGTCCACCATGGCCGTGACTGCGACGACAGCCCAGTACCAACCTGCCCTGCAGCCCACCAGTCTGGATCGCTTCCAGAACCTGGTGTTGAACCAGGAATCGGGCGGCCGGGGGGATTTCAATCCCGATGGCTCACCGTTGACATCATCCAAGGGTGCGAAATACGCGATGCAAGTCACCGACGCCACCGCCGCCAACCCGGGCTTCGGCGTCAAACCCGCGCAGGACGACACGCCCGCCGAATACAACCGCGTGGGTCAGCAGCTGTTGCAGACCTACGTGAAAAAGTACGGGAACGTCGCGCAGGCCTCTGCGGCATACAACGCCGGTAGCGGCGCGGTGGACACCGCCATTTCCGAAGCGCAGAAGGCCGGTGACGCCAACTGGCTGGGGCGTCTTCCGGCGGAGACGCAGAACTACGTGTCTTCCGTCACGAGCCAGTACAACGCGGGTGAAGGCGCACCACCGGCCCCCACCAAGGAAGATTTCGTGAACGCAGCGATCCAGCACCTTGGCCCCAACCCGCGGCCGGAGCAGATCCAGCTGACGCAGGCCGCCGCCGAGCGCCAGTATGGCGTGCTGCAGTCCTCGATCAAGGATCAGGGCGAGCAGGCGCTCAACAACGTGCAGCGTGCGCTGATCGCCAACGGCGGCGATTTTAACAACGTGGATCAGGGGCTGAAGGAACAACTCGCGCAGACCGACCCGGAGAACTACGCCAAGGCGCAGACTTTCGCCAAGTCGATCAGCAAGGGTGACAACGAGACTAACCCGGCCGCTTACGCAGCGCTGGCAACCTACCCGAAGGAAATGGCTAAGCTATCCGACGCCCAGTGGCTGCAGCTGGGGAAAACACAGTTGTCCAGCGCTGATTTCGATCACTTCACCAACGAGCGGGCCAACATCCTCAACGGCAAGACTGACACTTCAGCGGGCTCGATCAACGCGCCCGCATTGAACACGGCGCTGAACGAACGGTTGACCAACATCGGCATCAACGCCAAACCAGACAAGGGCGATACGGATGGCCTGACGCGATTGGGCGAGATCCAGAAGTTCGTGCGCGATGACGTTTTTTCCCAGCAGCAGCAGCTGGGACGCAAGATGACGCCGCAGGAGATCAGCGAGCGCGTATACACGATCTTCGCCAAGGATGCCACGTTCAAGAACACCTTCCTTGGCTTCTCCACGGGCGGTACGTCCAGCAAGCCCATCATGGGCCTGAGCTACGGCGATGTGCCGGACGATATACGCGGGTATATCGACCAGAAGATGCCCAACGCGACGGAAGGCGACAAGTTGCGCACGTACTGGACGTGGCAGATGCAGCAGAACGCCGGTCAGGGGCAAACCCGTGGACGATAACAGCACCGCCGCGCCGTTTCCGGGGCTAGACGATGCGATCGCGCAGGCGACGCACACCTCAGCGGCACCGAGCGCGCAACCACTACCCGGCGATTCACAGGCCAGTACGCTGCCGGCGCTGCAGACGACACCCGAAACGCTGCGCAACAACCTGCAGTTTTCTACTGCGTCGAACCCGGACAAGGAAGCCCAGTACAAGCACCTGGCCGCCTTCGTCGGTGTGCCCATCGACACCGTGCGCGCGCAGCCGGACACGATCAAGACGCAGGCCGCTTTGCAGCAATTCGACGCGAACAAGGTGGCCAGCCAGTCTCCCGCAACCGCGCAAGTGCTGTCTGACGCCGACAACATGAAAATGCTGCACGACGATATCCCCAACATGACCGGCATCGAGTCCACCATGTCGGCGTGGAACCCGTCCGTAGGCCAGCGGCTGATGGCGTGGATCGAAAACGCCACCGGTTATACCGCGCGCTCCAACGCGATGGCGGCCAACACCGTCGCCGAGCAGCAGTTGGGTATCACCCCGAGTCAGGCCCGCGCCGCCGTCGGTGGCGAGAGCGAATCGATCGATCAGTTTGCCGGTCAGGCTGTGCATGTTGGCACCTTTGGCCTCGCACCCAACATGGCCGGTGAAGCGCAAACACCCGCAGGACGCGTCGGCGGCGGACTGGGCGCACTCGTTGGCTTCCTGGGGGGCGGCCCGATGAAGGCCGGCTCCTGGCTGATGGGCAAGTTGGGCGTGACAAGCGCCCTGGCGGCCAACAGCGGCGACTCCACCTTGATCGCCTGGCTGAAGACACTGGGTAGTGGTGGTGCCACGCTGGGCACCGCCAGCGCTGCGGGAGAGACAGGCAACGCGCTGAACAGCGCAACGTTAGGGCAGGCGGTAGGCAAAGTCAGCAAAGCCGGCGCGGTGGGCGCGGCCACAGGCGCGACGTTCGGCGCTGTCAGTCGTCTGCTGCCCGGCAATACCCTGGCCTCGTTCATTGGCCGCGCCGTGGCCAACAACGCCGCCACCGACGTGGAACAAGGCAATACGCCATGGGACAGCCGTCCGATCGACCAGAAGGTCATGGACTACGGGCTGAACACGTTCTTTTCCCTGCACGGTATGTCGCCCGCAGAAGCCGAGCCAATGAAGCAGGCGGCCGATGCTGACTTGACGAGTCAGGATGCGCAGCGCGTCTCGCAGCTTAGCCAGCTGTTCGCAACATCCAGGTTCCGCGACCGTGATCCCGATCAGTTCAAGCAGTTTGTCTCTGACGTGGCCGATCGCACCGGCACGCCGGACTTGTACATCGACGCCAAGCAATTCGCACAGGTGTTGGACCAGTCGGGCGTCAACGGCGAGGCGCTGGAGCAGATCATGCCCAACGTGGCCAAGCAGATGCGCGAGGGGCTACAGACCGAGGGTATGGTGCAGATCCCGATGGAGGACTACGCGCAGAAGATCGCCGGCAGTCCACTGGACGACGCGTTACAGCCGCACATGCGCACCTCGCCGGAAGGGATGACCTTCGGTGAAGCTCAACAGTACCATCAGGACCAAGCCGAGCAGATGAAGGCCGGCCTTCCTGAAGCGACGACGGAGCCCACCGCCGATCAGGCGTTCGAGCAGTCGGGGCAGCAGGTGGAGGACACCGTTCAGAAGCAGCTCGATACCGCGAACCGCTTCCCGTCGGACGTCAACACCTCCTACGCCAAGCTGTGGCGCTCGTTCTTCGAAACCACGGCGCAGAAGACCGGCCAGCTACCCCACGAGCTGATGGCGCAGTACCCGGCTGAGGTGCGCAGCGATCACCTGAGCGAGCCGACACTCGGCCAGAGCGCCACACCGACGCGCGAGGTTGACGTGCCGGGCTTTGGCAAGACAACCATCGACCAGACCCACGACGTGGAGTTGCTGAGCGGTAGCCCGAACGAAGGCAACAAGTTCTACGCCGACAAGGACTGGAAGCCGGTCGCGTCACTGAAGATGACCGACGGCACCACGCAGGACGTTGACCGCTCGCCGTTCCTGGGTGTGCATGAACTGAAAGAACGTGAGCTGGAGCAAAAGGGCTACAACTACACCGACGCGCACAACGAGGCCGAACGCGAGGAAAACAAGGCAGTTACCGCTGCTGGCATCGACTGGAAGTCGTACCAGGAAAGCTACGACGGCGAGCTGAAGGACGCCGCCCAGAAAGCCGACACCGGTAACCCGCCGCCGGATATCGTGGCCAAGCCCTACGAACACCCCGATTCACAGCGCGCGCGCGAGGCGCTGGGCCGCGTTGACGAAGCCGAGCATCGTGACTACAACCAGCCAGCCCCTGAGGGGTGGGGGATAGCTGAACCCGGTGAAGAAAACGCCGATGCGGGGCCGAAAGGGTCAATTAGGTTTAAAAGCAACGCGTTAGAAAAAGGCGTACAGATAGCACTGCTGAAGCACGCAGACTTGTCCACGTTCCTGCATGAAAGCGGCCATTTCTTCCTAGAGGTCTACAGCGACCTTGCTAGCAAGATGGGCGCTGACAGCGTCATCGGCAAGGACATGCAGACCGTGCTGGACTGGTTTGGCATCAAGGACGTGGGCGCATGGCGTGCTATGTCTACCGATGACCAGCGTGAGTTCCATGAAAACTTCGCTCGTGGTTTCGAAAAGTACCTGATGGAGGGCAAAGCGCCGACCAGTGCGCTGCAGTCGCTGTATGGACGTTTCCGTGCTTGGCTGGTTAACGCGTATAAAACCTTCAACGAACTACGCGTATCGGTCAGCCCCGACGTCAAGGCGGTGATGGACCGCATGCTGGCCAGTCAGGATGAGATCGAGCAGACGCAAGCCGCGCGCGGTATGCTGCCGCTGTTCGATACCCAGCCTGAAGGCATGGACGACACAGCATGGGGCAAGTATCAGGATGACCTGCGTACCTCGACTGAGGACGCTATCGCCGACCTGCAAAGCAAGTCGATCAAGGACATGCGCTGGGCCAGCAACGCCAAGGATCGCGCCATCCGTGATCTGCAACGTCAGGCGCGTGATGCGCGAGCCACGACCCGCGCGCAGGTAGAGAAAACCGTGGACGCGCTGCCACTGTACAAGGCGGAAAAATTCCTGCGCTCCGGTGAAATGGAAGGCGCGGACGGGGAGGAGATCAAGGCGACGCAGGGCTTCAAGCTCAACACCGACGACGTGCGCCGGATGAACAACCCGGTGGATCTGGCTGACCTGCGCGGCCTGACCAGTCCCGACGGCTTGCATCCCGATCTGGTGGCCGACATGTTCGGTTTTGGATCAGGTGATCTCATGGTGCGCCAGCTGGCGGGGCGTGAGCCGCGCAAGACGCTTATCGATGGACTGACCGACCAGCGCATGCTCGAGCAGCACGGCGAGCTGGTGGATCCGGGCAGCATCGAGCGTGCCGCAGAAGCCGCCATCCACAACGACGTACGCACCCGCGTACTGGCGCGCGAGCTGAATGCGCTGGCCAAGGCCACCGGCCCGGTCCGTCTGCTGGCCAAGGCAGCTGGCGAGGCGGCGGACGCTGCCATCAACGCGCGTCGCGTGCGCGACGTTAATCCACGCCAGTTTCAGGCGCAGGAGGGGCGCTCAGGTAAGGCCGCGCTGGATGCGCTGAAGAAAGGGGACACCCAGACCGCCGCCGTGCAGAAGCGCGCGCAGCTGCTGAACAACCAGCTGGCGCGCAAGGCCGGCGAGGCGCAGGAAGCGGTGCAGAAGGCGCTTGCCTACTTCAAGCGTTTCCAGCGCGTCAGCACGCTCAAGGCGATCGACCCGGAAGATCGCACCCAGATTCTCAAACTGCTGTCCCACTACGATTTCCGCGTCAATCCGTCGCTGAAACCTACCCGTGCACAGCAGAACCTGCAGACCTGGCTGGAATCGCAGCAGATGGCCGGCTACAGCCCGCTGGTGGACGAGGCCCAGCTCGCGGTGACGCCGCGCACTGGATACCGCGACATGACGGTGGAGCAGCTCAAGGGATTGCACGACACCGTACGCAGTATGGAAAAAATCGGCCGCGACAAGCTCAGCGCCGACTGGGAAGGCCAGCGCGTCTCGCTGGACGATCTGGTTAACGGTACGTTCGTTCCCAAGATGCAGGCACGCGGCGATCGCTTCACCGCTGACCAGCTGTACAACCATGAGCAGAACCGCGACGCCGGATACGTGCGCATGACGCTGGATCGCATGGGCAGTTTCCTGCGCGCCAGTGCGGCTGAGTTCAAGCCGCAGTACTTCAAGGCCAACCAGTTCGACCAGCACGAGATTCTAGGGCCGTTCCACGCGCTGTTCGACCAGGTGTTCGAAGCGAATTACCGCAAGATCGACATGACGCGTGCGCAGTCGCAGGCAGCCAAGGCGCTTGCCGATACGCTCGGCAAGGACTGGCAGACCTCGATGTTCGACATGGTACCCAACACCACGTTGATGGATGCCAAGGCGAGTCGCGAAACCGGTCAGCCCACGCCCCTGCGACTGACCCGCGACAACCTGATCCAGATGGCCGCGCACGCAGGCAACGAGTCCAACTTCGACAAGCTGGCCAAAGGCTACGGATGGGAACCGCAGAGCGTGTGGCAGTTCCTTGACGGCAAGCTGACCGGCAAGGACGCGCAGGCGGTCAAGGCGCAGTGGGAGTGGGCCAACGAGCACTGGGATGAAGTGAAGGCCCAGTACGACCGTCGTGGCCAGATCGTGCCGCCGAAGATCGAGCCGCGTCCCTACACGCTGACCCTGGCCGATGGCAGCAAGGTGGACATGCCCGGCGGCTACATGCCGATTCGCTACGATCCGCTGCGCTCGCGCTTGGGCGACAAGCAACAGGCCGAGCGCGTCATCAAGGAGTACGACGTCCGTCTGGGCTATGACTTCTTTGGCCGCGATACCACGACCAATGGCAGCATGAACGCCCGCTCCGACGGCTACACCGACGCGATCGACCTGCGCCACGAAGCCCTGGAACGGGCGATGAAAGAAACGGTGCACGATCTGGCCTACAGCGAACCGCTGATCAACGTCAACAAGATCATCAGCCATCCCGACTTCCGGCGTCAGTTCCTGAAAACCTACGGTCGCGAGCAGTACGACGCGATGTACACCTGGCTGGGGCGCATTGCCAACAGCGAGAACGTGGACCGTCAGGTAGGCAACCTGGGGCGCATCCTGCGCTATACACGCACGGGCATGGTCATCAACGCCATCGCCCTGCGCGCCAGTACCGTGCTCAAGCACGGTGGGAGCGCAGGCATCAAGAGCGCCGGCTACGCAGCGGGCGGTGGGGAAAAGTACTACATGGCCCGGCAGGCGCGCATGGCCTACGACTGGAAGGGCCAGATGGCCGAAGCGCTGGACAAGTTCCCTGAGATTCGCGCGCGCGCCATGCAGCAGGATCGCGACTACCGCGCAACCACCAGTACGCTGTTCAAGCCCGAATCGCTTCAGTCCAAGGCCGAGCGCTTCGGCCACGCCGCGGTAGCCTACGCCGACCTGTTCACGGCCGTGGCCACGGCCCACGGCGCCTACGATCGCGCCACCACCGAAGGCGTACCCGTCAACCAAGGTGGTACCGGCACGCCGATGACGCACATCCAGGGCGTGCGCTACGCCAACCAGATCGTGCGCGAAGCGCACGGCTCGCAGATCGAGTCCGCTCGTTCCAACCTGATGACCAGTCCTCACGAGGGGGTCAAGTTGTTCACGACGTTGTACGGCTTCATGAACAACACGTTGGGACAGGCCGCCGACATGGCCGACAAGTTCAAAACCGCCGGTCTGTCCAACCCGGTGACCTGCGCGCGCGCATTCGCAGCGCTGGTGGTGCCGGCGCTGTGGGCGGGCGTTATCCAGAATGGCTGGCCGCAGGCGAAGAACTGGGCCAAGTGGGGGACAGAGGCGCTGGCCTCGGAAGCAGCCGGCATGATCCCGATGGGCCGCGATGTCTACGCGTTCCTGTCCGGTCAGGAGCACGCGGGTGTGATCGGGGTAGAGAGCTGGATACAGGCTGTGGCGCAGCCGGTGAAAGACGCGATCGCTGCCGCTGAGGGCAAGAAAGTCTCCAACCCGATTGCGCACGTAGCGGACGCCGCCGGCATGGGGCTGCACATCCCGGGGCTAGGCCAGCTAGGTCACTCGGCGCAGTACCTGGCCAACGTGGCCTCGGGCAAGGAGCACCCCAAGAACGCCGGGGAAGTCGCCGAGGGCGTACTGCTGGGCCACGGCGCACGAAACAAGAAGTAGGGTGCAAACACACCCCTTTCACCTCTAAACTCCATTTGACCACGGATTGCGCTCATGACCATTTCCTCGACCACTCGCACCGCGGGGCCGTTCACTGGAACCGGGGGGCTCGTCAACTACCCGTTCATCTTCGCGGTGTTTCAGGCCAGCGACATACTGGCCGTTCAGAGGGATACTTCGGGAAACCTGACCACGTGGGCGCTCACGGTCAACTACAGCGTCACGCTTAACCCCAACCAGTCGTCCAGTCCGGGCGGCTATATCACGCCCGTCTTGCCGTTGCCGGCAGGCTATACGCTGACCCTGACCTCGCAAGTGCAGGAGTTGCAGGGTACGTCCATCACCAACAACGGCGGCTTTTACCCGCAGGTGATCGAGACGGCATTCGACTACCTGACGGTACTGATCCAGCAATTGCAGCTCGCGATGAACGGCGCACTGGTCATTCCCTTCGGTGGCACGCAATTCAACGCCGAAGGCACGGGTATCATCAACCTGGCCAACGGCGTCAATCCGCAGGACGCGGTGACGCTGAGTCAGGCGCAAGGTATCGCTGCGGGCGCCGCCGCAGGCGCGCTAGCCTCAGCCAACGCCTACACCGTCGATGCCGTTGCAGCAGGCGTGGCCAGCGCGGTATCGATCTCTGAGAACTACACCAACAACGCCATCGCCGGCATTGTCGGCGGGTATGGTTTTTTCCAGCAGCCCGCCGCCGGTTCGGTGAGCCGTACCTTCCAGAGCAAGATGCAGGAGCGCATCAGTATTCTTGACTTTGCCGGGAGCGATCCGACCGGTACGACCTACAACGATGCCGCCATGGCGAACGCACTGGCATCCGTCGCGATCAACGGCAATGCCAATTACATCGCTGGGCCGCGTATCTATTTTCCGCCGGGAACGTACCTGTTCCAGAACCCCGTCAACTTGAAGTGCAACTGCATTCTGGAAGGCGACAACACGGGCGTGAACGCGGCGCCCACGGCGCAGCTCGTCTGGCCGGACGGCATCCTCGCCGGCATCATCGTCAACCGCTACAACACCTTGAACAATACGCAGCTCACGACGACTACCACCGGTGCAGATGGTTCGATCATCCGCAATCTCTGGCTGCAGGGTGGCTGGAGCGGCACGGTTCAGTCGCCCGGAACGACCCACGGTATCTGGCTGCGCGCGCGCGCAGTCGTGAGTAACTGTACCTTCAGCGGGTGGAGTGGCAACGGCATCCATATCCTTGCCAACTCGGCTGGATCCGGGGCCAATATCGGCAATGCGAATGGCTGGAGCGTGGATCGTTGCAACATCCAAGGCTGCGGACAGAACGGACTTTATCTATCGGGTACTGACGTCAACGCCGGTATGAGCTGGCTCGTCAACATCTCGAACTGTAACATGTCCGGCATTCTCGACAGCTCGTTCCTTGGCAATTCTCATATTGCCAATCAAGTCGCGACATGCAGTCTGCAAGCGCAAGTCAGTGATGGCACAAACCGCTATTACTGCATCCAGGGAACGGGCGCCGGCACGACCACGCCAGCGAGCAACCCAACCTGCTGGACGTTAGTGGGCGCCGGCGGCGTCAACAACCCTTCTTATCCGCTGTGGGTATCGGGCAACGTCTACGTCACGGGCTACGCCTACCAAAGCACTAACCTGAATGCGCAAACTACGTTCTTGGGGTGTTACTCCGAATCGAACAATTCACCGAGTAGTTTTGTAGCGCCCGCCATGGCGGTGGGCGGCCAGATCGGTAACGTCGTGGCAGGAAATAATGGCGGCCTGATCGTCGGCACGACCATCGGCATGAAGATGACTGGCTTCCAGCAAAGCCCCTACGTCGGCTTTGCCAACAACTATTTGTACTACCAGAATCAGACCGTCAATGCCGTACACGGTTACGTCGCTGCGGGTGATCTGACAACGGGCGTTCAATGGTGTTGGGACAATACGAACGGTGACTGGATGTACCAGCACGCGGGTTCAGGCACGCGCGTTCCCTTCCGGATCACAACGAATCTCAACTCGATTACCTGCGGCCTGCTAACCGCTCCGCTGGGCGGTCAGATCATCTTTGGCCAAGGTCTCTACCTCGGCAGCTCGACGACCAACGCGCGCTTTCTTAGCAATGCGACGGCTATTCCGACGACCGCTGGCTACTACGCGAAGGGTCAGCGCTATTTCAACATCAACCCGACGGTAGGCGGCAACAGCGACTGGATCTGCACAACGGCCGGTTACGTCGGTACGGCGCCCGCATGGGTAGCGAGCACTGCCTATAACACGCTCGGCGCTTTCGTCAGTAATGGCGGCAACGCCTACGTCCTGACCACCGCAGGCACGTCAGCATCCTCGGGCGGCCCGACGGGCACAGGAACGAACATCGTCGACGGTACGTGCGTCTGGAACTTTGTCCCGGTGGGTATCCTTAGCCCGGCAGGTAACGTCGCGCTTGAGGGCTCGGGAAGCTATGCAGGCGGCACGATCACCAGCGGGTCGTCGGTAACGCTGGCCACCATCACCACGACCGGCGCAGTGGCGGGTGATTTTGCTTTAGGCTCTTTGTCAGTCAACGCAAACGGCCTGACCCTTTCCGCCTACACAACCACCAATACGACCACGGTCACCGCAGCCAATCTCACAGGTTCCTCCATCACGCTGGGCGCCTGTACGGTCAACGCACGCGTGTTCAAGCAATAGGGGTCGACCATGGCCGATACCGAACGCAACACCTCGCCAGACCGTGACTTGGGAGCTTCCGTGCGCACGGTACTGCAGCTGCTTATTGTCGCAGGCGTGATCTGGGTAGGTCAGTCGATCGACACGCTGAAGGTCTCCAGTGCGGCCACGCAGCAAAAGATCGTTAACATGCAGCAGAAGATCGACGATCTGCGTAACTTGCTCTCTGACGTCCCCGCGCTCAAGGACCGGGCGAAGGCCCTGGAGCTCGGTCAAAACGAGCTGTTGCACTGGAAGCAGCAGATCGATGAAGTGAACTACGCCCCTAGCCGCCGGCCGAAGGCGCCATGAACGCGCTGCGCCGCATCCTGCTGGCCCTGTTCAGCGAGCGCGACAACACCTCGCCGGACATCGTGCGTGTGGTCGGCGGCCTGCTGGCGTTTGCTGGCGGGGTTGAGTACCTGGTGCTGTCAGCGTGGGATGTCATCCGCAACAAAACCCCTTTCGCGCATGAAGCCTTCGGCGCCGGTCTCTCCCTGGTCATCGGCGCGTTGGGCTTGGCCGTCGCAGCCAAGGCGCTCACCGAGCGCAAGCCCTGATGGACGCGCCTACCCTGCAAGCCTGTACGGGCTGCTCGGCCCCGAACGCAGCGCTCTGGCTAACACCGGTCACCCGCGCCATGGCGCAGTACCAGATCGACACCCCGGCGCGTCAGGCGGCGTTTCTGGCGCAGGTGAGCGAGGAGAGCGAGCACTTCATCTACACCACCGAGCTCTGGGGACCGACGGCGCAACAGCTGACGTATGAAGGCCGCACTGATCTGGGTAACACGCAACCGGGGGATGGCTACCGGTTCAGGGGGCGTGGCCTGATCGATATTACCGGGCGCGTCAACTATACCGCCGTCGCCGAAGCGCTCTGTATCGACTGCATCGCTAACCCGGCGATGGTGGCCGAGCCGGCGTGGGCAGCGTTGAGTGCAGCGTGGTGGTGGGCGCAGCACGGCTTGAACCCCTTGGCCGATGCGGGTAACTTCAGGCGGATTACCACAATCATCAACGGCGGCCAGAACGGCTACGCCGATCGGTGTACGCTATGGGCGGCGGCCAAGCAGGCACTGGGGGTAGCATCGTGATCGATACCATCTATGCAAAACTGGCGGGCATCGCGCTGTTCCTGCTGTTGCTGGCGGGGTTGTTCCTCTGGGGTGACTTCCACGGCGCCGCCCGTGTCCAAGCGAAGTGGAACGTGGCCAGTAGCGCGCAGCAAGTTGCCGTCGCAGAAGCCAAGTTGCACGCCGATGCCGAATCGGCCGCGATGCAGAAAAACTACAATGCGCTTAGCGCGAAGTATGAGGATGCTCTCCATGTACAAGCTCCTGCGGTGGCCGATTCTACTCTTGCCGCTGTCACTGGCGGCACTCTCCAGCTGCGCGACGTCGCCGTGTGCCCAGGTCGTGGCAACGTCTCCGCCACTGCCGCCGCTGCCCGCGCTGCTGATGCAGCCGCCACCGCCGCCCTTACGCAGCGCGTCACAGATTCAATCGCTGCTGTTCGAGTCGGCGACGCCAGCGACCAGCGCGAGCGCCAGTACGCCGCTCAGATAGTGGCGCTGCAGGGACTGCTGCGGGCTGAGCGTCAGTCCGTCAAGTAATTCGCGGATCGAGTCTGATGTCCATGATCAGGTTGACGCGGGGGCTTGTTCCCTCGTTCTCGACGCGGTGCTTCTGCTGGTGATCAAACCACCACAGCTCACCGGGTACCATTGTCACCGCTTCGTTTCCGCAGTGAAACTCACAACTGCCGGTGAGCACCAGGTGCAGTCGCTGGAAGTGCTCGGCATACGCGCCCTCGTCCACGTGCGCGGCGATCTTGCCGCCGGCTTTCAGTTCAGCCAGCATGATGCGCCCCGCCTGCTCGATACACTGGGGCCAGAGAATGGCGCGTATCAGATGCAACACACTGCGCAGCGGAAGGCCCAGCTCATCGATGGCAGGGTACATTTTCACTCCCAGCGCGTTGAACCACGCCCACACGTCCAAGGTTTGCGGGCCAGCAAGGATGATCGAGCGCGTATCGGCATGTGCGCTGCCGGGATAGTTCTGGCGGTCGGTGAACACATCCCATAGCGCAGGCTTGGCTGCGAGTGCTTCGACCAAGGGTTGCACAAACACCTGTTCGGCCAACAATCTGAAGTGCTTCATACGGCTCTCCGTTTCATGTAGTCCAAGAGGGTGTCCTGCACGCTGCGCTTGCTGGCGCGTCGGGCGATCACGACCTCGTCGATCGTGTCGCGCGCGCAGATGAAGTAAATGAACACGTTGCGATCATGCCCGGCCTGCATCTGGCGCACCGGGCCGATGCGCTCGATGATCTGATCGTGCGCTTCCAGTGCCCACCAGTGGGCGAAGAACACGATGATGTTACCGCCGTCCTGCAGGTTGAGGCCGTGGCCGGCGCTCTCGGGATGGGCGAACAGGATCGGAATGCTGCCGGCGTTCCAGTCGATGATCGTCTGGGGCTGCTTGTCCAGCTCGCGCCCTTGGGGGAACGCGCGTTGCAGCCGTGCAAGGTCGCTCTTGAAATGGTAGGCCACCAGCACCGGCATGCCGCCGGACTCGTTGATGATCGATTCCAGTGCCTGCAGCTTGACGTCGTGCACCTCGAGCGTTTCGCGGTCACTCGATCCTTCAGGGGTGGTGTACACCGCGCCGTTGGCCAGCTGCAGAAGCTTCTGGGACTTGGCCGCAGCATTCACGGCTTCCACGTCGTGTCCTTGAATCTCGGCGAAGAACTCCTTTTCCATCGCGCGGTAAATCTTGCGCGCGGCGGCGGGCAGCTCTACCTCGACCACGGTCACGATCGGATCGCGCAGGTCAAACCAGTCTTTAGGATCGATCGCCAGCGTGCAGTCAGCCAGCTTGGCCATGATCTGTTCCTGCGCGTGGGGGAAGATCACCGGCTTGATCGTGAAGTCGCCGCTGACGGCGTCCTGCACACGCCGGTAGCCGAACCAGCGGTTCTCGAACGCCGCGTAGGTACGCCCCAGCCGTGCGCCTGCGTCCACGAACCACTGCTGGCCCCACAGGTCCTTGAGCCCGTTCGGGCTGGGGGTGCCACTGAGATTGATCCAGCTTTCGATAGCCGTGTGTGCCACGTCGGCTAGCGCACGCGCACGCACGCCGCCCTGTCGGGTGCGAAACGATTTCAGCCGGGTGGACTCGTCGACCACCACACGCTTGAACGGCCACGGTTTGCCCATGCTTTCGTAGTGGTTCCGTAACCAAGGCAGGTTGTCGTAGTTGGTAACGTACACCTGCGCGGGACGGCGCAGGGCAGCAACGCGCTGCGCCGGAGTGCCAACCACGGGGGACACACGCAGATCCTTGAGGTGATCCCACTTGTGCACCTCCTCGGGCCACGTCGTGGTGGCCACGCGCAGCGGCGCCAGCACCAGCGTGGGGTCGCTCTCGCCGATGACGTTGTAGAGCGCGTCCAGCAGCGAGAGCACAGTCACCGTTTTGCCTAGCCCCATGCCAGCGTAGAGGTTAGCGCGCGGCGTCTCGATCAGGAAATCCTGCGCCAGCGGCTGGTAGGGCCGGGGGATAAACGGCTTGCTCATGCCAGCAGCTTGTCGATCTGGGCAAACGTGCCGATCACTTCCACGCGCAGGCCGTACTTGCGCATAAGATTATGCTCTCGCTGCTGCGCGCGTTCGTGAGCTGTGGAGGGGAAACGCTCTAACCGGGCCGGGCTTTTCAGCTCGACCCAGATGGGCGTCACGGCGGGGATAATCGACGGCAGCAGCACCAGGCGGTCAGGTGCATTGTTGCGGCCTACCCAGCGTATTTTGCGCACCTCGCCACCGGCGCGCCTCACCCGACGCACGAGGTAAGCTTCGATGTCGCGTTCATGGGCGACATCCTTAGTCATCGTCGCGGATCTCGAACACGCGGCCACCATAGCTAAAGCGCAGGGCTTCGGACGTGACGTCTACCTGCATCAGCTTCATGTCGCACCAGCTGAGGCCAAGTGCCGCCAGCGCGGCTTTGAACTCGTTGTAGAACTTCTCGCCGTCCATCGGTTTATCCTTTGTAGTAGTGGTGGCACTCAAAGCCCGCTGCCGCCAGCGGTAAGCCCTGAGCCCACGGGGGATTAGTTGCCATCATCGCCGCAAGAGCATCGCTGCTGTAGGCATTGGTATCGGGTGTCTCAGTCAGTTCCTCGTCGTGTACCGTGAGTCCGATCTCATACCCCGCCGCCTCGATCGCCGGCATGTTGCAGGCCATCACGTCGCGGGCAAAGGCCTGCGTCCAGTTCTCTACCAGCTTGCCCCCGTAGGTCTTGATGCGAGACCACTGGCGCGAGTATTGATTGATACCCATGTAGCTGATCTGGCCATCGTCCGCCACCTGTGGCTGCGTGTAGCAAAGGTAGCGGCCCGACGGCATGCGGCAGCGCAGCCACGCACCATCGCAGCGCACCTTGACGTGCTCACCGACAGCGACCACTTGGCCTTTGTGGGCGAGGGCCTGACGCACGCCGTCGGCCGCTGCACCCCATAACGCCTTGGTCGCGGGGTGGGCATCGCGCCACATCAACACCAACGTCTCACATGCGATCCAGATGGCCTTGGCCAACCCCATCGTGCTGCGCTTGTTCTTGTGAAACCAGTCCCACATGACCGCCGCCTGCTCCAGCCAGTGGGCAGGTGCGTTTTCCCAGACCGCTGCAGCCAACGCGTCCAGGTCCATGTTGTAGACCGCAGCGAAGGTCAGGAACGCGCCCACGCCGCCTTCGTAGCCCAACCCCAGCTCCATCACCTTGCCGATCTGGCGCATGTACTTGTCAACGGCGTCCACCGCAAGGTTGAACGCACGGGCGTAGGCCAGCTTGTAGATATCCGGCAGGCGGAACTGGCGTTCCCCCTTGGTGTTGAGGAGAGCTTTACCGTCCCCATCCACGATCAACGAGGCGTCGAAGTCCGCAAACGCCTTGAGCTTCCAGCGCTCACCGGCAAGGAACGCAAGCCCGCGGCCCTCGATGTTGGATAGATCAGCCACGCACAGCTTCTTGCCCGGCGGCGCAACGATGCAGCCACGCACGGCGTTGGAGGTCAGGCGCATGATGTCAGGCGTCACCAGCTCGACGCAGCCGGCTTTCAGCGCGTCAATGCCGATGTCGATGTCCTCGTTCTCCATGTCAGGACGGGGCAGGTTATGCGGCTGGAACACGCGTCCGGCCCAGCGGCCCGTGCGCTGGGCGCCGCAGAACTGCGTGGCGTTACGCAAACGCGCATCACCACTGGCGGCTTTCACTAGGGCGCCGTACTTGGCCGTGCTGGTCTTGGTGGCTTCCAGGCGGATGCCGATCAGCAGCTTGACGGCCTCGGGCAGCTCGGGATCTTCCAGGCGGCGCTTGAGCGTATCGGCGCGCATATCCGGCAGCTGCACGCCGTGCTCGGCAAGGATGTAAACCAAGAGCTCGTCGCGCTTGCTCACATTCGTCACGCAACCGCCGGTAGCCTCGTTGACCTTCGCCCGGAGCCGCGTCTGCTCGTCGCCCACCGCGGCGATTGCTGCGTGCGCCAGATCCAGATCGACAGCAAACCCGCGATCATTGATCTTCTGATCCAGATGCCACAGCGCCAGCTCGGGGGAGCCTTTGCGGTAGTTCCACGAAGGTAATCGCTGGTCGATCTCGCGCATGGC
>OUWB010000316.1_pt2 | contig 37155 bp, 28 predicted proteins | sample 1779821 | NCBI WGS metagenome assembly OUWB01 (sample SAMEA3914806, study PRJEB12502) | metagenome | biome: forest; material: soil | place: Canada | collected 2011-08-03 | depth 0.1 m
ATGCCGGCGGCGATCGACAGCGCCTCGGCCTGGTTCTCGCCCGCCCACAGCACCACGGCGTCGAAGCTCTGCTCATGCAGATAATCAAAGGCCGTGTAGGCGGTGAAGGCGCCGATCACCTCGGCCCCGCCGCCGGACAGGGCGTTGTTCAGGGCCAGGAACTGCGGCGCGGGCTCGCCAATGGCCAGCACGCGGAAGGGATGGGCCGGCTCTTCCGGCAGGTCCAGCTGGCGGCCGCGCTCGGCGAAGGTCTCGAGGCGCAGCTCGAACTCCTCCTCGGCGATGGTCATCCGGGTCAGGGATTCCAGCCGCAGGGCCGCCTGGGCCGGATGCAGCGGCGGGGCCAGGATCAGGTCGATCTCGGGCCGCTCGTCCAGCGAGCCGGGCTCGGCGATGGCGATGATCGGCAGGCGGCGCGGGGCGCAGGCCGCCTTCATCCGTCGCGCCAGCAGGCTGATCTCGTCGCCCAGGGCCGAGGCGTCCAGGATCGCCGCCTCGACCTCCAGGTCGCCCAGCGCCGCCAGGGCCGCATAGGGGCCACGCGCCGTGATGGTGCGCCAGCCCAAGCGATCCAGCCCCTCGGCCAAAGGACCGGCCAGGATGTCGTTCTTGGCCACGATGATGACGCGGGCCTTGATCGCCACGCCGTTCCTTTCCGCCTACGAGAATCGCGTTTCGAACCATATCAGAGCCTGCGACCTCGCCTAGAGCGCGATGCTGGGCCGCGTGGGCGCAACGGCCGGATCACGGCCTGGAATCAGAGGCTTGAGCGCGTTCCGATCGTAAAACGCCGATGGCTTTCGCTGCGCGCGCCGGGTCCATTGGCGTAACCTTGTTCAGCCCCGGTTCAGGCGGACGAGCCCAGGGTCCGCCTCGGCTCCCAGGCCGTTCGTCCGTCCCTCCCATGGCCTGGCCGAGCCTGGACGGCGCGCCGCCCCCTCGGCGCGCCGTCCTGCGTTCTGCGCTTCGGCGTTTTGCGCTTCGACGCGAGGCTGCAAGCGGTTATGTCGGCATGATGGACACGCTCAGCCTCAGCCGATTTCGGCCGCAGCCCTATCGGTGGGCCAGGCAGGCCCTGCGCGTGACCGCCAAGGCCTTGACCCGCCTGTGGGGCCGCAACGTCATGCTCTATACCGGCGGGGTCTCGTTCTTCGCTCTCCTGGCCGCGTTTCCGACCCTGGCCCTGATGATCGGGATCTACAGCCTGCTGCTGACCCCGCGTGACGCGGTCTACGACGCCGCCGCCATGGCGCAGATCCTGCCCCAGGGCGCGGCCGACCTGTTCCAGAGCGAGGTCATGCGCCTGGCCCAGGCGCCGATCCACATCGTCTCGCTGCAGAGCGGCGCGGCCCTGCTGATCAGCCTCTACGCCGCCCAGCGCGGTTTCAAGGCCCTGATCGCCGGCCTGTCCTTCATCCATGGCGAGACCGAGCCGCGCGGCTTCGTCGGCATCAATGTCCTGGCCCTGGTGGTGCTGATCGCCGCCTTCGTGCTGGTGGGCCTGTTCTCGGCGGCCTTCCTGGCCCTGCGCCTGATCACCTCGACCCTGGGCCTGCCGCACATCCAGGGCGGCCATTGGTTCGAGAACGAATGGCTGTGGGCCATCCTCGGCATCGGCCTGGGGCTGAGCCTGGTCTATCGCTACGCCATGTCCACCGGCCCGGTGGCTTGGCGCGCCGCCTGCACCGGCGGGGTGACGGCCGCGGTCCTGACCCTGGTCGCCTCCTGGGCCAGCGCCATCTACGCCCGCCAGTTCGCCCATTTCGGCGCCACCTACGGCTCGATCGCCGCCGTGGTGGTGGTGCTGATCTGGCTGTCGTGGAGCGTCAACGCGGTGTTCTTCGGCGCCGCCCTGGCGACCGAGATCGAACTGCTGCTCAACGGGGATCGGCGGCCGAGGGGGACGGAGTCGTCACGGGCGCTGCTCTAAGGGGTGGATCGCCGGCGCCGTCCCTTTCCGCGCCAAGAACGTCCAACCACTCCCGACCGCCTCGACCGACACCAGCTCATCCCCCAGTTGACCCAGCAGGTGCGGCACATCGATCCGCGCCAGCGGGTCATCCGTCAGCAAGCGCACCAGGTCGCCCGGCGTGGCGGCCTCCAGGGCGCGGCGCAGGCGCAGGCTGGGGACGGGGCAGCGGTGGCCGCGGGCGTCGACGAGGATGGGGTCGGCCTCAATCATGGCTATTGTCCATCTTCCTCATCCTGAGGCGCCCGGTGCGAAGCGCTGGGCCTCGAAGGACGCACAGCGGCTGCGCCCTTGCGTCCTTCGAGGCCCGCTGGGCGGGCGCCTCAGAATGAGGAAGAAATGGGCTGAGGCGCAGGGTGAGGCTTTCATGCGCTCGCCCGGCCCCGCTTCATCAAGCCGATCAGGCTGAGCGCCGCGCCCATCACCGCCAGCGGACCCAGGCTGTAGATGACGCGGTAGAGGATCAGGGCCGTGGCGGTCTCGTCGGCGCGGGCCATCAGGGTCGACAGGCCCAGCACCACCGCCTCGAACACGCCCACCCCGCCGGGCACGCCGGTGGCGGCGCTGACCAGCGAGCCCAGCACATAGACGGTGATGAAGGGGCCGAAGCCGGCCAGGCTGGCCTTGGGCAGCAGGATGTAGAGCGCGGCGCCCGAGGTCGCCCAGTCGCCTATGGCCGCGGCCAGGGCCAGGGCGCGCGGGCCGAGCCCCTGGGCCGCAACACGCCTGGCCGGATCACGGCCGCGCAGGGCGGCGAACCACAACAGGCCGGGCGTGATCAGGACGGCGCCGCTGATCGTCACCATCCAGGCCCGGGCATGGAAGGCGGCGGCGAAGGTCGCCGGCTGGACCAGCAGGCCCAGGCCCGCCGTGACCACCCCGGCCAGGGTCACCGCGGTTCCCGCGACCAGCATCACCCGGGCCGCCGCGGCCGCAGGCAGGCCGAAGCCGCCATAGAGCTTCAGCCGCACGGCCGCGCCGGTGGCGTAGCTGAAGCCCAGGCTGTTGGAGACCGCATAGGCGGCGAAGGCTACGCGGCCCGCGCGGCGCCAGTGCAACGGCTGTCCCAGGCTGTGCAGGACGAACCACTCGGTCACGGCCAAGCAGGCGTAGCTGACCGGGGTCAGGGCCACGGCCGCGCCTATGGCCCAGGGCGGGGTGGCGCGCAGCGCGGCCAGGAACAGCGGCCAGGAAAAGCCCTTGAGCACCCGTGTAATCAGCCAGGCCGCGCCGGCCAGGGCGACGGCGGCCACGATCCACCGGCGGACGGGCGAATCCCAGGCCTTGGCCAGCGCCGTCAAGGCCGCCAGGCGCGCAGAACATTCCCTCTCCCACAGGGAGAAGGTGGGGCCCCTCCCTCTCGCTCTGGGAGAGGGGATCGAGGCCCGCCGTTCACCGGGGCGGCCCGCCGCTGAGCAGCAAGGCCCCGCGGTCGGCCAGGGTGGCCTGCAGCGCGGCCAGGCCGGACTCGATCAGGGCGGCGTTCTCCAGCAGCCAGGCCGCCGGCCGGTCTTCGACCATGGCCCGCAGCAGCTCGGCCTGGCCCATCAGCCGGCTGTCGATCTCCACCAGGCCGGCCAGGGTCTGGGCCTCCTGCCGATAGAGCAGGCTCATCAGGTCCTGGCCGGGGGCGGGCAGGGCGTGCAGCCGCCCTGACACCGCGGCGATCTCGCGCCCCAGCCGCTCGAGGGCCTGGGCCGACTGGATGGCCTGAGGATCCGGGAACGGCTTCTCGCGGCTGGGCGGCGGCAGGGCCTCGCGCCGATAGGCGGCCTCGGCGGCCTGCACGCTGGCCGTGGCCCGGCCGAGCAGCTCCCGCGCCTTGGCGCGGACCAGCTGATCGTCCGCGCGCAGCTGGTTCTCGGCGCGATAGAAGTCGTAGCCCCAGCCCAGGAACAGATTGTTGGCGATCTGCCCCAGGGCGCCCTGGTCGTAGAACGGGTTGGGCGCGGCCACCTCAGCTGTCCTTGCCGCCGCCCAGGCCGGCCTCGGCGCCCAGGGGATAGAAGCCGCTGGGCTGGCCGCCGATCTGGAACGGCGCGCCGACCGCGGCGTTGGGGGCCGAGACCAGGCCCTTCTCGGCCATGCGCAGCGCCAGGTAATAGCGCACCGCCTCGATCGGGCTCAGGCCGATGGCCTGCAGCGAGATCAGCTCCCGCATGCGCTCGTCCCGCGGCATGATCAGCACCTTCAGGTCATTCAGCATGATGCCGTAGGTGCGCAGGAACTCGGTCAGGTGGCCCTTCACCAGCTCGCGGATCTCGCCGATGTGTTCGTTGATGTTCTCCATCTTGGTGACCTGGACCACCTGGTTGATCGCCTGCTCGATCGCCGGACCGGCATAGTCGGCCACCTCCTGGGTGTTGATCTCCGAGCCGTTGAACGGCAGGTGGGTGATCAGGTCGAGCGCGGCTTCCTTGGTGTCGACGTGGATGTAGTAGTCGACCTGATAGGCCATCTCGGCCATCTCGGCGCTGGTGGCCACGCCCTTGTTGCGGATCAGCAGCTTGGAGCGGTTGATGTAGATCACCTCGAACACCCAGGGCGAGGCGCCGCCGAAGAAGCCCTGGGCGATGGAGCCCACCAGCGGCTTGTCGGGGGTAGTCAGGGCGTATTGGCCGGTCTCATAGACGTTCAGCACCGCGCCGCGCGACTTCAGCACGCAGAAATGGTTGCTTTCCACCGTCAGCAGCGAGCCGGAGACGATGCTCTCGTCGACGATCTTCACCGCCAGGCTCTTGGTGCCCAGCATGTCGGTGCCGTCGCGCTGCAGCGAGGTGATGACCTGACGTGTGATCGCCATGAGGTTTCCTGTCCTGTGCCTTGTTGTTGATCGTCCCGGGCGCCAGCCTTAGCCGATGAACCGGCCCAATTCATCTGCTAGTTGGTCCGGCGAGGAATCTCGACGCCAGGGCCTCACGCACGGCGCGCAGGCCCGCTATAGGTGCCGCTCATGACCACGCTCTCGAAAGGCGACGCCGCCCAGGCCGCCGACCCGTCCGCCCCGCCCAAAGCGCCCGCGGCCAAGGCTCCCGCAGCCAAGGCCGGGGAAGGCCACCACTCAGTCGCCCTGCGCAACGCCGGGGTGTTCATGGCCGTGGTCATAGCCGGCTTCACGGTCAAGGCGCTGAGCGCCATCCTGACGCCGCCGATCATCGCCGTGTTCATGCTGCTGCTGATCGACGGGGTGTCGCGCACCATGGCCCGGCGCTTCCCGTCCTGGCCGCCGTGGCTGCGGATGACCCTGGGCGTGACCGTGACCGTGGCCGGCTTCGCCGCCGTGGTCGGTGTGTGTCTCGACTACGCCCCGCCCTTCGCCGCTCAGCTGCGGGTGCTGCAGCCGCGCATCGACGGCCTGCTGGGCCAGTTCACCGAAGGCCTGGGCCTGGCGCCCATCACCATGAGCGCTCTGTTCCGCGGCGACAATCCGGCCAACGCCGTCAGCCGCATCTTCGGCGCCGCCCGCGGGGTGGTGACCATGGCCGTGTGGGTGATGATCTATCTCGGCTTCGGCATCGCCTCGCGCCGGGCCTTCGGCCGCAAGGCCCAGAAGCTGTTCCCCCGCGAGCGGGAGCGGGCCAACGCCGCCCGGGTGTTCGACCGCGTGCGCACGGCTTCGGAGCAATATATCAGCCTGCAGACGCTCAAGGCCGGCCTGGTCGCCCTGGCCGCCTGGGGGCTCAGCACCGCCATGGGCGTGCCGGGCGCGCTGTTCCTCGCCCTGGTGATCTTTCTGGCCTCCTATGTGCCGATCGTCGGCGGCGTCTGCGGGGCCATGCTGCCGGCTCTGATCGCCCTGGGCCAGTTCGACAGCCCGCTGCGCCCGATCATCCTGGTGGTCGGCCTGGGCGGCCTGATCTTCCTGATCGAGAACGTGCTGCTGCCCAAGCTGCAGGGCGACCGGCTGAACCTCGACCCGGTGTTCATCCTGCTGTCGCTGAGCTTCTGGGGCGTGGTGCTGGGCCTGCCGGGGGTGCTGCTGTCGACCCCGCTGACCGTGGTGGTGATGTCCATCGCCGCCGAGTTCCCCGGCACGCGCTGGATGGCGATCCTGCTGTCGAAGGACGGGGATCTGGGGCCGAAGCTTTAGCTGCTCTTCACGCTGTCCTCGTCATGGCCGGGACAAGCCCGGCCATGACGCACTGTTGGAATAGGGCGCGCGCCTAAGCCGGGTCGTCCAGGCTGAAACGGTCGGCGTCTTCGTGATAGGCGAACAGCTCGGCGTAGCGGCCCCAGGTGATCACAGCGTCGATGGTGTCGGTGGCGTAATCCTCGGACATGAAATCCTCCAGCTCGTCGCGGAAGCGGCTGGCCGGAGCCTGGTGCGAGGCGCGATCGTCGAGCACGCGGCGGATGTGGGCCACCAAGGGCACGTAGGACAGCAGGTGCTGGGCGAACAGCTGCTTGCGCTCGTCCACATCGGCGCCGGCGAAGCGCTTGCCGTCAGGGGTCAGCTTGATCATCCGCCCCTCGATCTCGGCGAAGCGCATCAGCTGAAGGGTTTCGGCGATGGGCAGCAGTTCGTCGGCCTCCATCTGGGCCTCGCTGCCCAGCTCGGGCAGTTCGGCCTTGCCGTCGTGCGGCGTGGCGGCCACGGCCTCGATCATGCCGGCCAGGGTGTTGGTGGAGATATGCGGCAGGGCCATGCTGATGCCCATGCCCGGGAAGTTGCCGTCGCGGATCGGTTCAGCCGGGTTGCGGGTGGTCATGCGGGCGTAGATCTCGTCGACCAGGGCGCGGAAGGCCGGGTCCAACCTTTTGCGAGGTTGCGGCATGTCGACCTTGATCTCGGCGATCACCCGCCCCGGATTGGACGAGAACACCAGGATGCGGTCGCACATCAGCACCGCCTCCTCGATATTGTGGGTCACGATCAGGATCGAGCGGATGGGCATGCGCCCTTCGCACCACAGGTCCAAAAGGTCGGTGCGCAGGGTCTCGGCGGTCAGCACGTCCAGGGCCGAGAACGGCTCGTCCATCAGCAGCACCGAGGGCTGCACCACCAGGGCGCGGGCCAGGCCCACGCGCTGGCGCATGCCGCCGGACAGCTCTTTGGGATAGGCGTTCTCGAACCCGTCCAGGCCGATCAGGTCGATGGCCGCCAGGGCCCGCTTGCGCCGCTCGTCGGACGCAACGCCCTGGGCTTCCAGGCCCAGCTCGACGTTCTGCAGCACGGTCAGCCAGGGGAACAGGGCGAAGCTCTGGAAGACCATGGCCACGCCGTGGGCCGAGGTCTCGCCCGGCAGGTCCTGAACCGTCACCGTGCCTTCGGTGGGGCGCAGCAGGCCGGCGATGGAGCGTAGCAGGGTCGACTTGCCCGAGCCCGAGCGGCCCAGCAGGCCGACGATCTCGTTCGGCCTCAGGGTCAGGTCGACGTCGTCCAGCACCAGCAGGTTGGCGCCGCCGCGCTTGCCGTAGAAATGCTTGAGGTTACGCACCTCGACCAGATTGGCCTGGGCGTCCGCGCGTTCGGGCGTGGTGATGGTCATGGCGCGCTCCCTATCGGAGTCGAAGGGTCAGAGGCGAAGGCGGCGCTCGGCGTAGCTGTAAAGCGGGCGCCAGAGCGTGCGGTTGAGCAGGATCACGAAGATGGACATCACCACGATCCCCAAGGCCACCTTGGGATAGTTCCCCGCGGCGGTGGCGTCGGCGATGTAGGCGCCCAGGCCCTTGGCCTCCAGGTGGGTGTTCCCCCAGCTGGCCACCTCGGCCACGATGCTGGCGTTCCACGAGCCGCCTGAGGCGGTCAGGGCGCCGGTGACGTAGAAGGGGAACACGCCGGGCAGGGCCACGTCGCGCCACCATTGCCAGTGGCGCACATGGAACATGTCCGCCGCCTCCTTCAGGTCGTTGGGAATGGCGGCGGCGCCGGCGATGACGTTGAACAGGATGTACCACTGGGTGCCCAGGATCATCAGCGGCGACAACCAGATATTAGGATCCAGGCCGAAGCGGACGATCAGCACCACCGCCACCGGGAACAGCACATTGGCCGGGAAGGCGGCCAGGAACTGGGCCACGGGCTGGATGCGCTGCGACCAGGCCGGATGCAGGCCGATCCACACTCCGATCGGCACCCAGATCACGCTGGCTATGGCGATCAGCACCACCACCCGCAACAGGGTCAGCGCGCCCAGGCCGAACACCCGCGCCGTCTCGGCCAGGTCCAGGGACTGATGCACATAGCCGACCACGGCCGCGAAGCCGCTCAGCACGCCGACGATCACCAGCCCTAGCCACAGCCGGTCGAGCCAGACCCCCACCTCGGGCGCCACCGGGATCGGCGCGGCCAGGCGCACGCGCGGCGGGCGGGGAATGGCGCGCAGCAGGGCGTTGAACGGCGCCAGGATGCGACGCAGCAGGCGCACGCGGGTCAGGACGTCGTAGAACCAGCTCTCGGGCGCGTCCTGCGAGGCGGTCTGCTCGAAGCGGAACTTGTCGGCCCAGGCCACGATCGGTCGGAACAGCAGCTGGTCGTAGAGCAGGATCACCACCCCCATGGCCATGACCGCCCAGGCCACGGATTTGAAGTCGCGCCGGTCGATGGCCAGGGCCAGCCACGAGCCGATGCCGGGCAGGGCCACGGTGGTCTTGCCCACGGTGATCGCCTCGGACGCCACCACGAAGAACCAGGCGCCGGACATGGACATCATGGTGTTCCACACCAGGGCCGGGATGGCGAAGGGCAGCTCCAGCTTCCAGAACCGCTGCCAGGCGCTGAGGCCGAACCCGCGGCTGACCTCCTCCAGGTCGGCGGGCAGGGTGCGCAACGACTGGTAGAAGCTGAAGGCCATGTTCCAGGCCTGGCTGGTGAAGATGACGAAGATCGCCGCGCCTTCCACGCCCAGCTCGCTGCCGGGCGCCAGGTTCATGAAGAAGGTCACGGTGAAGGTCAGGAAACCCAGGATCGGGATCGACTGCAGGATGTCGAGGGCCGGCACGATCACCAGCTCGGCCTTGCGGCTCTTGGCCGCCAGGGTGGCCACGGTGAAGGTGAAGGCCAGCGACACGAACAGGGCCGCGAACATGCGCAGGGTGGTCAGCACCGCATATTGCGGCAGCATCCAGGGGTCGAGCCGCACCGGGGCGATGTTCAGCCGGCTGAGCGGCTGGTTCATCTGCTGGGCGCCATGGGCCACCAGGATGGCGGCGCTCACCATCAGGATGGCGGCGATGACGTCCGAGGTGTTGGGCGCGAAACGGCGCCGCGCGAAACGCGCCAGCAGGGCCGGATTGAGCCGGTCGGGCGATAGCAACGTCATCGTTTGTCTCGTCTTTCGCCCGTCCGCCCTCTCCCCGAAAGAGCGGCGTGCGCGGCCCCAAGTCCGATGGCGCAGGATGGATCATTTGTCCATGACGTGGCCGTGACAGAGCGGCCAATTCCCCGCATTCCCGTCGAATATTCCGCCTGCGGACGCTTGGCGAACGCGGGCGCCCCACGCCGCTTCCTCAGGCGCCGGGGCGGGCGAGGCGCCCAGGAATGCGCCGTCGCACGTCCGCATGACCAGGCCAGGGCCGGCGCAGGCGCGCTCTGGCCGCCCCGCCGCTAGCGTCACGCTTCGGATGCGGCGGGCGAGGGGCGATGAGAGGGCTGGCGGGATCGCCGCTGCGCAACCTGGTCTCGGTTGTGGTCTTCGTGCTGGTGGTCGTGGCCCTGGCCACGGTGGCCTACATGCGGGCCGGCTGGTCGTTCGGCGACGCCATCTACATGGTGCTGCTGACCGTCTACACCGTCGGCTACGGCGAAGTTCATGCGATCAACACGCCCTATCTGCATGCGGTGACCATCGGGACCATGGTCCTGGGCTGCACCGGCATGATCCTGGTCAGCGGGGCCCTGGTCCAGGTGCTGACCCTGTCGCAGATCCAGCAGCTCATGGGGACCAACCGGGTGAAGAGCGACATCGACAAGCTGAAGGGCCACGTCATCGTCTGCGGCTTCGGGCGCATCGGGGTGATGCTGGCCAAGGAGCTGGCGGCGGCGAAGATGCAGTTCGTCATCCTGGAGCGCAGCGACAAGCGCTTCGCCGAGGCCCGCGACCTGGGCTATCTGGCCCTGCAGGCCGACGCCACCGACGAGGCCTCGCTGGTCGCCGCCGGGGTGGACCGGGCGCGGGTGCTGGCCACGGTGCTGCCCGACGACGCGGCCAATGTGTTCATCACCCTCAGCGGCCGCAGCCTCAATCCCGAGCTGCAGATCATCGCCCGCGGCGAGGCGCCCACCACCCAGAGCAAGCTGATCCAGGCCGGCGCCGACAAGGTGGTGCTGCCCACCCACATCGGCGCGGAGCGCATCGCCGAGATGATCCTGTTCCCGGAGACGGCGCGGTTCATCCGCGGCTCGGACCGCATGCAGGACTTCGAGAAGGTGCTGCGCGACCTGGGGCTGGAGCTGGAGGTGGTGGTGGCCGCGGACAAGAGCGCGGCGGTGGGCTCGACCATCGAGGACCTGGAGCGTCGCGGCAAGGGCGGCTTCTTCGTGGTCCAGATCAATCACCGGGACGGGCAGGTGATCACGCGGCCTGGGCCTGGCGTGCTGGTCGGGGCGGGCGACGGGCTGGTGGTGGTCGCCCGGCCCGGCGCGGGGCTCGGAGCCGTATTCACTACGCCCGCGCCCAGGCCGAGGGCCGGGCGAACGGTGTTCTGAGGCCTTTGATTGAGGACGAGGCTTTCATCCTGAGGCGCCCGCGCAGCGGACCTCGAAGGACGCAAGGGCGGCGCCCAGCAAAAAGGGCGCGGCCAAATTCATGGCCACGCCCCGTCTTACTTTCTTACTGGCGGCGGATCAGCGCCAGGTGGTGCGGCAGACGCGGTGATGATGAACCATGCTGCACACCCGGACGGCGTGGCGGTGATGGATCGGATAGGCGCCCGCCGAGCTGGCCAGGGCGGTGAGGGCGATGGCGGCGGTGAGGGCGGTTACAATGGCTTTCAAGGGATCCTCCTGAGCGAAAGCAAGCTGCGCGACCTTGGGGGGCGGCGGATGAACGACGCCTGAACCGGTTCAGCGACTTCACGCAGACCGGATCTTGCGTCAGTGTCCTTCCGCCCATGGCCCGCAGGAGGATGCTCGTGCCCGCACGAGAGTTGGAGGTCAAGTTCGCTGCGCCCAGGGCCGCCGTCGAGGCGGTGTTCGGCCAGCACCTGCAGGACGCGGCGCCCAAGCGGCTGAGGGCGGTCTATTTCGACACCGCCGAGTTCGACCTGCGCCGGGCCAACCTGTCTCTTCGGCTGCGCTGTGACGACGGCCATTGGGTGCAGACGCTGAAATCGGGGCCGGGCGTGGTCTCGCGCGACGAGGACGAACATGCCGCCCCCGACGCCCGCCTGCGCCTGGGCCGGCTGGCGCAAAGCCCGATGCAGGCGCGCCTGATGGCCCTGCGCGACGAGCTGCGGCCGGTGTTCGAGACCCATGTGCGCCGCAAGGTGTTCCTGCTCGACTGCGACGGCGCCCAGATCGAGGCCGCCTTCGACGAGGGCGAGGTGCGCGCCGGCGCCGAGCGCGACGAGATCAGCGAGATCGAGCTGGAGCTCAAGGGCGGCGCCACGGCGGGCCTGATCCAGGCCGCGCGGCGCCTGGCCGGCGCGCCCGGCTTCCGCCTGGCCCTGACCAGCAAGGCCGCCCGCGGCTACGCCCTGATCTGCGGCGAGGACGCCGGCGCTTCGCCATTTAGGGCGCCGCACCTGGACAAGCAGGTCTCGGTCGGGGAGGGGCTGCAAGGCGTGATCATGGCCGTCCTGGCCCATTTCGAGGCCAACGCCTCGCGCGCGGCGGCCGACGCCGGCGTCGATACGGTGCACCAGACCCGCGTGGCCCTGCGCCGCCTGCGCGTGCTCACCGGCGCCTTCCCCAAGCTGTTCGGCGACGAGAGCCTGGAGCCGATCCGCGCCCGCCTCGCGCAGCTGGCCTCGGCCTGCGCCTCGGCCCGCGCCCTGGACGTGTTCGCCATCGGCGTGGCCCAGCCCTATGTGGGCGCCGAAGGGCCCATGGCCGCCCCCGGTCTGGCCGCGGCCCTGCTGGACGCCCGCGAACGCGCCGCAGACCAGGTACGCGCCCGCCTGGCCGCGCCCCAACTCAACGAAGCCCTGCTGGACCTGATCGACTGGACCCTGGACGGTCCCTGGACCCGTGATGCTGCGCGCACGGCCCTGCGCGAGCAGCCGCTGCGCAAGCTGGCGGCCAAGGCCCTGCGCCATCGGCTGCGCGTCCTGGCCCGGCGCGGCGCCGAGGCCGACTGGGAGGACGCCGACCAGCTGCACCACCTGCGGATTCAGGCCAAGAAGGCGCGCTACCTGGCCGATTCCCTGCCGGTGAAGGGCCTCGACGGCGCCCTGACCGCCCTGCGCGCGCTGCTGGGCGAGCTGGGCGCGGTCCACGACCTGGCCGTCGCGCCCGAGACCTTCGCCCTGATTCAGGCCGAGCGGCCCGGCGACACCACCCTCGCCCTGTCCGGCGGCGTGGCCATCGGCCGGCTGCAGGCCAAGGCGCCCAAGCATCTGGCGCGCGCCCGCGACGCCTGGGACCAGGTGCTGAAGTCCGCCCGGGATCAGGATCTCGCTTAGATAGGGGAAGATTACGATGCGTCTTGGTGTGGCCTGCGCGTTCGTCACCTGCCTGTCGGCCTTTGCGTCCGCCCTGGCCCAGTCCCCGCCGGACGACCCTTTCCTGTGGCTGGAGTCCGTCGACAGCCCTAAGGCCATGGCCTGGGTGGAGGCGCACAACGCCGTCACCGTGAAGGCCCTGCAGGCCGACCCGACCTATCAGCCGCTGTATGACCAAGCCCTGGCCATAGCCTCGGCCAAGGACCGCATCCCCGAGCCCAGCTTCACCCGCGGCGCGATCATCAACTTCTGGACCGACGCCGACCACTTGCGTGGCCTGCTGCGCGAGACCAGCCTGGCCAGCTATCGTACCGCCGCGCCCCAATGGACGCCCGTGCTCGACGTCGACGCCCTGGGCCGCGCCGAGCACAAGAGCTGGGTGTTCCACGGCATGGACTGCCTGCAGCCCGCCGAGCGCCAATGCCTGGTGTCCCTGTCCGACGGGGGCGAGGACGCCGAGGAGGTGCGCGAATTCGATCTGGCCCGGCGGCGTTTCGTGCAGGACGGCTTCTTCCTGCCGCACGGCAAGCAGCAGTCCGCCTGGGAGGACGCCGACCATCTGCTGGTGGCCCGCGAATGGGAGCCGGGCCAGCTGACCCAGTCCGGCTATCCCTACGTGCTTAAGCGCCTGGCGCGGGGCCAACCCCTGTCCCAGGCCCAGACCCTGTTCACCGGCCAGAAGAGCGACGTCTCGGTGGAGTTCGCCGTCCAGCGTGACGCTCAGCAACGCAAGCTGGTGGTCATCTATCGCGCCCTGGATTTCTTTCGTCACGAGACCTGGATCCTGGCTCCGCGCGGGGTGGAGCGCCTGGCCATCCCGCTCAAGGCCGATGTGGACGACGTGGTCGACGGCAGGGTGATCGTCAAACTGAACGAAGCCTGGAGCGTGGACGGCGCCGACTACCCCGCCGGCGCCCTGGTCCAGCTGGACCTGGCCGCGGTCAAGGCCGACCCCGCCCATCTGAAACCGCGCCTGATCTGGACCCCGGGTCCGCGCCAATCCCTGGACGGCGAGGCCTCGACCCGCGACGACCTGGTGCTGTCGGTGCTGGACAATGTGCGCGGCCGGGTGCTGGCGCTGAGGCCCAAGGCCGATGGCGGCTGGACCACCCGCACTCTGGCCGTGCCCGACAACCTGTCGGTGTCGCTGGGATCGGCCGATCCGCGCTCAAACCGCGCCTTCCTGACCTTTGACGGTTTCCTGACGCCCTCGACCCTGGAGCTGGCCGACCTTGATACCGGCGCGCTCAAGCCGATCAAGGCCTTGCCGGCCAAGTTCGACGCCTCCAAGGATGGGGTCGAACAATTCGAGGCGACCTCCAGCGACGGGACCCAGATCCCCTATTTCGTGGTCCGTCCCAAGGCCATGGCCTATGACGGCTCGACCCCGACCCTGATGACCGCCTATGGCGGCTTCCAGGTCAGCAACACGCCCTACTATTCAGGGGTCAACGGCAAGCTCTGGCTGGAGCGGGGCGGGGCCTATGTGCTGGCCAATATCCGAGGCGGCGGCGAGTTTGGCCCGGCCTGGCACGAGGCCGGGATCGGGGTGAAGCGGCAGATCATCTATGACGACTTCGCCGCCGTGGCCCGCGACCTGATCGCACGCAGGATCACCTCGCCTCGCCGCCTGGGCATCGAGGGCGGCTCCAATGGCGGCCTGCTGATGGGGGTGGAGTTCGTCCAGCATCCCGACCTGTGGAACGCGGTCGATATCCAGGTGCCGCTGCTGGACATGATCCGCATCTCCAAGATCGCCGCCGGCGCCTCCTGGCAAGGCGAATATGGCGACGTGAACGCCGACCCGGCGGTGATGGCCTTCTGGCTCAAGACCTCGCCCTACCAGAACCTGAAGCCGGGCGTGGCCTATCCGACCCCGTTCATCTTCACCACCACCAAGGACGATCGGGTCGGCCCACAGCACGCCCGCAAGTTCGCCGCCAGGATGGAGGCCATGGGCCTGCCGTTCTACTATTTCGAGAACACCGAAGGCGGCCATGGCTTCGGCGCCGACCTCAAGCAGTCGGCGCGATCGACGGCGTTGCAGATGACCTACATGTCCGAACGGCTGATGGGCGACGCGCCGCCGCCGCCCGCGCCGACGGCGGCGCCTTGAGGGGCGAACTCCCTGCTTTTGTCATGGTCGGGCTTGTCCCGGCCATCCAGCTCAGAAAAGCGACGGACAAGCTGGGATGCGACCGCCTCGATGGCCTGCGCACGTCCAGGTTCAGGGCTGGATGGCCGGGACAAGCCCGGCCATGACGTATTCAATATTGGGGCGTCGGCGAACCTACTGCCGCTGCGCCCGCGCCATCCGGTCCTTGAAGGCGGCGTCCGTCGGCTCATAGGCCTGGGCGGCCTGGTCGTCGGCGGCCAGACGCGGGGCCAGGGTCTGCGGGGTCAACTGCACGCCATAGCCGGTGTCACCATGATAGATCACCGCCAGGATCTTCTCGCCCAGGGGCCCCTTGAAGTGGCTGGGCTCCCAGAACCACTGGGTCTCGGCGCCCTTGCCCTGCGGCACGGCCTCGGTGGAATAGGCGTCGAAGCCCAGGAAGTCCCACAGCCGCGCCTGGCCGCCGCCTTGGTCGGCGACCAGCTGGGTCAGCGCGCCCTTGGCGCCCTTGTAGCGATCCCACAGGCCGTTCTGGCGCAGCATCTCCAGATAGTCGGCGTGGAACGGGGCGATGACGATGTCCAGGGCCACGCCCTTGTCGCGCGCCACGCGGATGATGTCGGCCAGGTCGTCCAGGCCCGCATAGCCGGCCTGGGGTTGCGCCTTCAGCCCGGTTTTCATGTCGGCCAGCGCCTGGTTCAGGCCGAAGTCCTTCTCGATGAAGATGCTGTCGGCGCCCAGATCCCGCGAGCGCGAGCGATAGCGGGTGTCGCTCATCTGCCCCAGGGGGCTGCTGTCGGAGATATCCTTGCTGCGCTGGCCCGCCACGGTGGCGATGCTGCCGCGCAGGGAATCGGTGGACAGCAGCGCCAGGGTCCAGTCCTCCAGGCTCTGCCAGGGCGTGCGGGTCAGCGGCGCTTCGGGCGCGGCCGGTTTAGCGGCCATGATGTCCTCGATATCGACCAGCACCAGGGCGCGCCGCACCGGACCCACCGCCAGGGCGCGGCGCAGGTTCACGTCCATCTGGCGCAGGTCGTTGCCGGGCACGCCATAGTTGAACGCCGGCCGCGCGTCGGCGGGCCAGTTGGGGCTGGCGGGATCCAGGCCCAGATCGACCTTGGAGCTGCCCAGATAGACGCCCTGCGGCTTCACCCGGGCCACCAGATAGTCCTTGCCCAGCTGGCCATGGGTCTCGATCTCCGGCTTCTTGGCGTTGAAGCCCTTGATGCGCGGGGCGCCGGTGACCAGGAACGGGTCGACCACGGCGTTGATCGCCCCGACCACGGCCACCACGGCCAGCAGGGTGATGATCCACAGGGTCAAGAAGCCCAGGTTGGGATCGCGGACGGGCAGGGCGGCGTCGGCCGCGCCGTGCTGCAGGCTGTTGGTGTCGTCCATGGCCCGCCCCTAGAAGTGCCAGTAGAGGAAGTCGCTCAGCTGGCCGAGCGTCAGGATGCCGAACGCCGCCAGGGCGCCGGAGCCGATCGCCCAGCCGGCCGAGGGCCGCCAGGTCAGGCCGGACAGCCAGCCGCGGCGCGCATTGGGCCGCGGCTTGAAGCCCAGGGCCGGGTTGTGCGCGGCCATCAGCTCGTAGTTGTTCGGCAGGCCCAGCATGACCACCAGGCCCAGCAGGATCAGCGCCCAGACCTGGATGAAGGCCGTGCCGCTCTCGAAGGCCGGCCCCACATGCACGCCCACCTTGGCCAAGACCGGAGCGACGCGATGCGCCTCGGCCAGGGGCAGGGTCAGGCCGTGCTGGCCGGCCATACCCGCCAGGATGTTCACCGCCACCCCCACCGAGGGGGCGTAGAAGAACACCTCGACGCAGACCACGAACAGGAAGGTCACCAGCCAGCTGCCGAACAGGGTCATGCGGCCCAGCCCGCCGGCGGTCGGCCACCAGGCCGGCTTGCGCAGCCGCCAGGCGTGATTGATCACCAGCGCCACCCCGTGCAGGCCGCCGAACACCAGGAACTGGTAGCCCGCCCCGTGCCACAGGCCCGACAACATCATGGTGACCATGGTCGGATAGGCCATCAGCTGGATGAAGGCGGGGAAGGTGGTCTTGTGACCAGCCACCACCGGCAGCTTCTTGGCGATACGCTTGCGCGTCAGGGCCAGGCTGAGCGGGCTGAAGATGTAGGCGGTCAGGAACCGGGTCAGGGTCACGTGCCAGCGCGACCAGTAGTCGATGACGCTGGCGGCCTTGAGCGGCGAGTCGAAATTATAGGGCAGGACGATGCCGAACAGGCGCGCGGCGCCGATGGCCATGTCCGAATAGCCCGAGAAGTCGAAATAGAGCCGGATCATATAGCCCAGCCCGGCGGCCCAGGCCTGGATCAGCGGCGGATGGGCGCCGGTGGCCGCGCCATGCCAGATCGGCGCGATCAGGTTCGACAGCGGGTCGGCCAACAGCACCTTTTTGAACAGGCCGCTGAAGAACAGCGCCAGGCCCACGACCACGTTCTCGGAGGTCAGCTTGACGCGCAGCTTCTCGAACTGCGGCATCACCTCGCGGAAGTGCACGATCGGGCCGGCGATCAGCTGCGGGAAGAACAGCACGAACAGCAGGTATTCGCGCAGGTTGACCTTGCTGACCCGTCCGGCGCGCACGTCGACCAGCAGGCCGATCTTCTGGAAGGTGATGAACGAGATGCCCAGCGGCAGGATCAGCTTGTCGAACACGAACGACGTGCCGAACACGTCGTTGGATATCTGCATGCCGAAGTCGCGGTATTTGAAATAGCCCAGGAAGCACAGGTTGAACACGATCCCGGTCCAGAACAGGGCCGAGGACGCCTTCGGCCGCCGCTCGTCGAAGCGCAGCAGCAGCCGGACGATCACATAGTTGATCAGGATCGACGGACCGATCAGCAGCGTGTTGATCGGCCGCCAGTAGGCGTAGAAGAACGTCGAGACGATAATGATCGAATAGAGGCCAAAATTCTTGTTGCTTCGCCCTAGCACGTAAAACAGCGCCAGGGAGATCGGCAGGAAAAGGAATATGAATTCGAATGAGTTAAAAAGCATGGCTGGTCAGGCTCAGCCCTTCTTGGCCAGGATGGTCTTGACCATGTCGCCGACGTTGCGGAACTCCTCGATCTCGGCGGTCTTGAATTTGATGCCGAAGTGATGCTCGACCTGGACCACGAAGGTGATATTGGTCATCGAGTCCCAGTTCGGCACGTCGCCGGCGGTGGTGTCGAGACTCAGATTGATCTCGGGGTTCTCCAGCAGATCGCGCATGATCTCGTTCAGATCGGCCAGAACCTTGTCTTCGGTCACTTTGAACTACTCCGCTCGCATCCGGATGAAGGTGGGCTTGGGCGCAAAGCCGTCCAGGGACAGGGACCAGCGGGTGACGCCGTCCTCGCCCGCCGACAGCGGCTCGAACCCAAGCTTGGGATAATGTTCACGAACCATGCCATTCTTGGCCGTGGGCCGGTATTCGCCGATCAAGCGGCCCGCGCCCAGGCGCTGGGCCTCGGCGGCGACCAGATTCAGCGTAGCCTCCTCGACCTGGCGGCCCAGCACCCGGCAGCTCATCAACCAGGTCTCGATCTCCAGGTCCTTGGAGCCGGGCTCGGCGAAGCGGCCATAGACGATGGCGATGATGCCGTTGTCGCCGAACTGGTCCAGCAGGCGGATCTGCAGCGTCAGGGCGCGGTCGTCGGCGATCAGGTCGCCGACCTCGGCGTCGTCGACCCGGCGGGTGGTCAGGTTGAACTGGTTGGTCTTGTTGATCAGCTGGACGATGCGCGACTTGCCGACCCCGTCGAACGGGCGCCAGACCATCTCCATGTCCAGGCTGCGCAGGTAGCTGTCCAGGTCGGTGACCTGGGAGCGCAGCGAGTCGCGCTGAGCGTTGGCTTGGTACTGGACGGCGCGCTCGAGGTCCTCGGCGGTCAGGCCGACGCTCTCGAAATAGCCGCCGGCGGCGATGCAGTCGGCGTAGAAGGCCGGATCCTCGGGCAGCTCGGGCACGGCCACCATGGGCAGCTCGCGCCGCACCAGCTGGCGCTCGAAGGGGTTGTCGTCGGCGAACAGCAGGGCGTCGAGGCCGATGTTCAGCTTCTCGGCTATGGCCCGCAGGTTGGTGGCCTTGTCGGTCCAGTTGATGGCGTAGGCGGCGATGTCGCTGCGCTTGAGCACCATGTCGGGGTGCTTGTCGAAGGGCTCCAGGCCGTTGTGCTCGTCGTTCTTGGAGCACAGGGCCAGGATGATCCCGCGTTGGGACAGGCTCTTGCAGTAGTTCTGGAAGGCGACGAAGGCCTCGCCCAGGGCGCTGCCCTGACCCAGGGCCACGCCTTCCAGGCCGTCGTCGCCGATCACGCCGCCCCACAGGGTGTTGTCCAGGTCGAGCACCAGGGCCTTGAACGCGCGTCCGGCGCGGGCGGCCAGCAGGCGGCCGATCAGGTCGCCATAGACCGGGCCGGCCAGGGGATGAATCTCCTGCTTGGCCCGGTGCCAGATCACCGGATCGTGCCAGGCGGCCAGGCCTTCGCGGGTGACGGCCGTATCCAGGGCGATGATGTCGCCGCCGACCGCGTCCAGGGCCTTGCGCAGGCGCAGGTTCAGCAGCGGCGTGGCCCCGGCGGCCGAGCCCAAGGCGCGGTGCTCGTCCCCGCCCAGCAAAGGCGGATGCACCGGCATGGCCGCGTGCTGGAAGATGGCGCAGCCGAAGGCCTCCTTGGCCCGGGCCCACAGGCTGGCCAGGTCGGCGACCACGCCCTCGACCTGGGCCTCGCTGTCGGCGCCGGGCGCGAAGCCGGACAGCAGCTGGTAGGCGTCGATGGCGAACAGCACCGCCGTCGGCTGGAAGGCGTGCAGGCCTGAGCGCGGATCGAGCAGCTCCTGGCGATATTGTCCGTAGTCGCCGCAATAGGTGGTGATCCACAGGCCGCGGCGCAGGCCGGCTGCACGGATGGCGGGCAGCAGGTGCTCCACCGTCGACGAGGCCAGTATGGCCAGCCGCACCGGCTTGGTGGTCAGGCCCGGCGGCGGCTCGGCGCCGAACAGGGCCTTCAGCCGCCGGTCCAGGCGCAGGGTTTCCATGCCGTCGAGCCTATGGTTCGCCAGGCCGACCAGGCGGGTCCAGCCCTCGGCGTCGGCCGCGACCTGGGCCAGGTCGTCACGCCAGCTGGCCGGCGGCGCCGGCAGCCAGAACAGCTCAGGAGGAGAGGCGCTCACAGTTTCCGCACACGCTGAGACATAGGATCAGAAGGTCCTTATCCAATCTATTCGGACTTTTTGTAACGACAGGGCGCGCCGAAGCGCGACGCAAGGGCCGTTGGCGAATTGCCCAGGCGTTGGCTCCCCATAACCGACGGGCGCCTATTTGGGCGCCCATTTCAGAAAATTATGTTCGCAAATGCGAAAAGAGCAAGCGCCGAGCTTCGAGCGGCCGGCCCAAGCCAAGGATCAGGGCAGGGGCGTCCAGCGGCTGAACGCAGCCGCCTGGCCGTGAAGCCGCCCCTGCGCGTCGATCAGGTTCCAGACCGTGGCCGCCTCGATGCGGAACAACCGCCCCGTGCGCGAGACGCGAACCCCCGCATAGTCCTCGATGAAGCCCTGGCGGGCCACCTGGTCCAGCAGGCGGGCGCGGTCCTGACGGCTGTCAGGCTGGGCCGACAGGCGCGAGGGCAGGCCCGACAGCTGGTCAGCGGTCAGCTCGAACAGGGCCAGGGCCTGGCGGTTTCCGTAAAAGAACAGGGGGTCGGATTGCGTCCCATGGGCCAGGATCACCATGGGCGCGGCCCAGAGGGCCTCGGCGCTCGCCGATTCGCCGTCCGCCAGCGGGCGGCCCAACAGCCGCTGATGGCTCTCGCCGATCAGGGCCAGACGCTGCGGGCCGGCCTGGGCGGTCAGGCGGGCGAAGACCCCTGCGTCGGTTTGCGGATCTTGGGTCACGGCCGTCCCAGGTCGTCGAGCTGCGGGCCGACGCACTTTCCCCGAACCGCCGGGCCGGTCAACCGGCTGGACCCGAGCGATTTGCGCCGATCCCGATCCGGGGCGGCAACCCATCGCCTGTCAGCGCATTGCCTTGGCATCAGGCGCCAAGACCTGACCGACACAAGGCTCCGTCCGGGGCTCCATCTGGTCTAGGCCAAGGAGGACAACATGCGTTCAATCTTGCTCTACATGCTCGGCGTACCGCTTCCGATCATCCTGCTCCTGGCCATGTGCACGCACCATTTCTGATCCGGAGGCGATGACTATGAATCCCGATGTCATGATCTCAACGCGGGTGGAGCGGCTGGCGTCCGCCGGCGCCTTGTCCGCCAACGGCCTTTCCTGGTCGGCGATCTTCGCCGGCGCGGTGGTGGCCTTGGCCGTCTCCGTGTTCCTGACCCTGCTGGCGGCCGGCTTCGGCTACAATCTTACAGTGACCGGCGCGGCTTCGATGGGGAGCCTGAGCGCCTTCACCCCCGAGGCTGGGGCGGGCGCCATCGCCATCCAGGTGATCTCGGCCGCCCTTGGCGGCTACTTGGCCGGGCGGCTGCGCGGCGAGTGGGAACTGCACCTGGACGAGGCGCACTTCCGCGACACCGCCCAGGGCCTGATCGCCTGGGCCGTGGCCACGGTGGCCGGCCTGGTCCTGTTCGCCTTCGTCATCACGCCCCAGGCCGAGCGCCTGGCCGCGGCCATGACCCTGGCGGCGACCACTGCGCCTCTGGTGCTGGATCCCGATCGCCAAGCCCATATCCTGGCCCAGTTCTCGTTCTTCGCCGCCATCGGCATGCTGCTCAGCGCCTTCGTCGCCGCCGTGGCGGCGCGCCTGGGCGGCCTGCGCACCGAAGAGATGATCCTGCGTGGCCGGGCCTAGGCTCGATCGACGCGGGAGGCGAGGGCCGGCTACGCCGCGCCCTCGCTTTTGCGCGCCTTAAGCCTTGTCGGGATTTTGATGACGCGGATCGCCCTCGGCGGCGGTCTTGCGTGCGGCTTCCAGGTCTTCGGCTTCCGGCCCGTCCAGGGCTTCGGCCGCCTCGCGGGACTTCTCGCCCACCGGTCCCTTGCGGGCGAATTCTTGCTGGGCGTCCTGGTATTGGCGCGCGCCGATATAGTCGCCTTCGCCCTGCAGCGGCAGGCGCGGTTCAGCTTGCTTGTCTTCGTCCATGAGGGATCCTCCTGCTGGCGCCCCCTCGGGCGGCTAACACCTCGCCCTGGGCGCGGTTCCGCCGATACGCCCCTGGCGCGCGCGGCCGCCTTTCGTCTATGAACGCCTCCCGGATACGAATTGTCTGATAATTGGGGGAACACTCATGCGGACCAATCGGCTCGCGCGCGCCCTGGGCGCCGCCCTGATCCTGTCGTTTGGCTCCGGCGTCGCGGCCCAGGCGGCGGAGCGAATCATCGACCTGGACGTGGCCCAGGCCCGCCAGCCGGTGGACCGCTTCTTCGACCTGTCGGTGGGATCGGACTTTCCCGGCACTCTGCGCCGGCCCGACAGCCAGGCCCAGCTGAAGACCGCGGTGGACGAGCTGGGTTTCCGCAGCATCCGCTTCCACGCCATCTTCCACGACGTCCTGGGCACGGTCCGCATCGAGAATGGCCGCACCACCTATGACTGGACCGGGATCGACGCCCTCTATGACGACCTGCTGGCCAAGCATATCCGGCCCTTCGTCGAGCTGAGCTTCACCCCCCAGGCCATGGCCAGCTCGCCCCAGACCATCTTCTACTGGAAGGGCAATACGTCCCATCCCAAGCCCGAGGCCTGGCGCGCCCTAGTGGGCGCCTTCGCCCGCCACCTGGAGCAGCGCTATGGCGCGGCCGAGGTGGAGCAATGGCGTTTCGAAGTGTGGAACGAGCCCAACCTGGCCGGCTTCTGGGAAGGCGGCGACCAGCAGGCCTATTTCGACCTCTACGACCTGACCGCCCGCACGCTGAAGGCGGTCGATCCCCAGCTGACCGTGGGCGGCCCGGCCACCGCCGGCGCCTCATGGATTCCCGAATTCCTGGCCCATGTGGCCAAGACCGGCGCGCCGATCGACTTCGTCACCACCCACGCCTACGGCGTCGACGGCGGCTTCCTGGACGAGAACGGCCAGGCCGACACCAAGCTGTCGCCTTCGCCGGACGCCATCATCGGCGACATCCGCAAGGTGCGCGGCCAGATCGCCGCCTCGGCCTTCCCCAGCCTGCCGCTGTTCTTCACCGAGTGGAGCACCAGCTACACCCCGCGCGACCCGGTGCATGATTCCTATGTCAGTGCGCCCTATATCCTGGCCAAGCTCAAGGCCTCGCAGGGTCTTCTGCAAGGCATGAGCTACTGGACCTATAGCGACCTGTTCGAGGAATCCGGGCCGCCGCCGACACCCTTCCACGGCGGCTTCGGCCTGATGAACCGCGAGGGCGTGCGCAAGCCGGCCTGGTTCGCCTACAAATACCTGCACGCCCTGGGCGGAAACGAGATCCCCACCACCGACGCCCAGGCCTGGGCCGCCAGCGACGGACATGGCGCTGAGGTGCTGGTCTGGGACTTCGAACAGCCCCAGCAGGCGCGCAGCGACCGGCCGTTCTACACCAAGGTCCTGCCCGATACGCCTGCGCCAGCGGCCACCTTGCGCCTCAGCCACATGCCGCCCGGCGCCTATGATCTGCAGGTGCGCCGCGTGGGCTTCCGCGCCAACGACGCCTACACCGCCTATCTGGAGATGGGCTCGCCCAAGGCGCTCAGCCCCGCCCAGCTGGACCAGCTGCAGGACCTGACCCAGGACCGGCCCGAGACCGATCGGATCATCCAGATCGGGGCCGACGGCGGCTACATCCTCGACCTGCCCATGCGCAGCAACGACGTGGCCCTGGTCACCCTGAAGCGGGCGGACTGATCCGGCCCGAAACCAGGTCAGGTTCAGACCAGGCTCAAGGCCCGCAGCAGGCCCAGGGCCAGGGCGCCGAGCATGGCCAGGGACAGCACCACCACCGCGCTGACCCTCGGCCCGGCCTTGCGAAGGGCGTGGAAGTCGACGTTCAGGCCCAAGGCGGCCATGGAGACCACGGTCAAGGCGGAGGCTGCGCCGGCGGCGGGCGCCGCCACGGCGGCCGGCGTCAGGCCCAGGGCGCGGGCGGCGACCAGGGCCAGGAAGCCCAGGATGAACCACGGCATCATGTGGCCCAGGGTCATGGGCGGCCGCGCAGGAGCCGCGCCATCCGCGGTTTCGGCGTGGGCCTCCAGCAGGGACAGCAGGGTCACCACCGGCCCCAGCATCAGCACCCGCACCAGCTTGACCAGGGCTCCGATCTGCACCGAGGCGGCGCTGATCGGGGCGGTGGCGGCCAGCACCTGGGGCACGGCGTAGACCGTCAGCCCGGCCAGCACGCCGGCGGCCCGGTGGCTCAGGCCCAAGCCTAGCGCCAGGGGCGGCAGGCCCAGCACCACCAGCACGCCCAACAAGGCGGTGAAGGCGATGGCGGCGGCGGCGTCCTCGCCCTCGGCGCCGATCACCGGCGCCACGGCGGCGATGGCGGAGTTGCCGCAGATGGCGTTGCCGCAGGCGATCAGCAGCGCCATGCGCCGCGGCAGATGGAACAGCCGGCCCAGGCCGTAGCTGATAGCGATCGCGCTGGCCACCAGGGCGGCGACGCCCGCCAGCAGCGGCAGGCCCACCGCCAGCACCGCGCGCGCATCGACCGTGACGCCCAGCAGCACCACGGCCAGCTCCAGCAGGGTCTTGGCGCTGAAATCCACGCCCGCCATCCAGCGCGCGTCCGGCGTCCACACCGCCCGCACCGCGGCGCCGAGCAGGATGGCCAGCACCAGCGCCTCCAGCCAGGCGCGGCCCAGCCAGCGCGTCTCGACCGCCTGCAGCCCGAGGGCGGCTGCGGACAGGATGGCGCAAAGGCCAAGACCGGGAGCCAGGCGCAGAAGGCGCTGGAGAGCGGGGCGGGAGATGAGGGCGGGCTTGAACATGGCGCAGCTTCGCGCCGCGCCATTAATTGATCCAACGCATTATATTGCTATAATTAATCGTCAAATTCGATCGATTGTCATGACCCTCGAGCAGCTGCGCATCTTCGTCTTCGTCGCCGAACGGGGTCACATGACCCGAGCGGCCGAGGCTCTGGGCCTGACCCAGTCGGCGGTCAGCGCCGCGGTCTCGACTCTGGAAGCGCGCTATCAGGTGCGCCTGTTCGACCGGGTCGGGCGCGGCCTGGCCTTGACCGAGGCCGGACGCGTCTTCCTGATCGAGGCTTCGGCGGTGCTGCTGCGGGCCAAGGCGGCCGAGCAGGCCCTGGTCGACCTGGCGGGGCTCAAGCGCGGCTACTTGACCCTGGCCGCCAGCCAGACCCTGTCCAGCTATTGGCTGCCTGCCCGCGCCGCCCGCTTCGCCCAGGCCCACCCCGGGATCAGCCTCAGCCTGATCGCCGGCAACACCGCCGAGGCGGCGCAGGCGGTGATCGATGGCCGCGCGGACCTGGGCTTTGTCGAGGGCGCCGTGGACGACGCCGTCCTGCTGCGCCGGCCGGTGGGCGGCGACCGCATCGCCCTCTACGCGGCGCCGGGCCACCCGCTGGCCGGCCAGCCAGTCGGAGCGGCGGACTTGGCCGGCCTGCGCTGGGTGTTGCGCGAGTCCGGCTCGGGCACCCGCAGCCATGTGGAGCAGGCCTTGGCGGCCCGCGGCCTGGCGCCCGCCGATTTGTTGGACGTGGTGCTGGAGCTGCGCTCGAACGAGGCGGCGCTATCGGCGGCCGAGGCCGACCGCGGCCTGGTGGCGGCGGTTTCGGAACTGGCGGCGCAGGCCCTGGTCAAGGTGGGCCGCGTGATACGGCTGGACCACGACCTGGGCGCCCGAACCTTCGACCTGCTCGCGCACAAGGAACGCCGGCTGAGTGCGGCGGCCCAGGCCTTTGTCGATGAGCTGGCGGCCTGATCCTCAGCCTCCGACCAGGCCGAATTCGACCAAGGCCGGGACGAAATTGTCGTTGTCGTGATCCGGCCGGCTGAGCTTGCACAACGAGAACCGTTGCAGCCGCGACAGGCTGGGCCATGGAGTCCAATCCACCGCTGAAAGCCCCAGAGCGGCGGCCTGGGCGGTGACCCGCGCGGGCGGCGCGGCCAATTGGTCCCATTCCGGCGCGGCGGGCGGAGGCAGGTCGACCAGGGGCTCGTCGGCGCGCTCAGTAATCAGCCGCGCCAGCAGATCATGATAGGCCTGGGCCTGCGCCGGCGTCTCGCGGGGCGCGCCCACCAGGGCCTCGCGGTCGGCCAGGGTGAAGCGGCTCCATTGGCGCAGGCTGAGCTTGACCCCGGCTAGGTCCAGCTTGAGCCGCACCACCATGGGGATGCACCGCAGGCTGCCGGCGAAGTCGCGTTCGAAATCGAAGATCAGGTTGTCGCCGCTCATTCAGACCTCCGCCTGGGCTGGGTTCGCAATAGCGCCCGCCGGGGCCTGGATCTGGCGGGCGCGGGCGGCGACTTCGCCGACCACGATCAGCACCGGCCCCTCGGGCGCGGCCTGGGCCAGGGCGTCCGGCAGGCTGGCCAGGGTCCCGCGGATCAGCCGGGCCTGCGCCGCGCCGGCGTGCTCGATCGCCGCGGCGGGCGTGCGCGGATCGCGTCCCTGAGCGACCAGGCGCTGGAACAGCGGCCCCACGCTGTCGCGGGCCATGTACAGGGCCAGGGTGGTCTCGGCCGATCCGGCCTGGGCCTCCAGGTGCAGCTGGCCGTCCAGGGTGCGGGCGGTGGCGAAGATGATCTGCCGCGCCAGGCCGCGATGGGTGAGGGGAAAGTTGAACTGGGCGGCGGCGGCGCAGGCGGCGGTGACGCCGGGCACGATCTCGGTCTCGATCCCATGGCCGCGCAGGAAGTCCTGCTCCTCGCCCACGCGCCCGAACACGGAAGGATCGCCGCCCTTGAGCCGCACCACGGTCAGGCCGCGCCGCGCCAGGCGCAGCATCAGCCGGTTTATGGTCGCCTGGTCCATGCTGGCCCGGCCGGCGCGCTTGCCGGTCTGGATGCGGGTGCAGGCGCGCGGCGCCAGGGCCAGGACCTCGTCCGAGACCAGGGCGTCATAGAGCAGGGCCTGCGCCCCCTCGATGGCGCGGACGGCGCGCAGGGTCAGCAGGTCGGCGGGGCCGGGACCGGCGCCCGCCAGCAGCACGCGGCCGGCAGGAACGTCAGGCTGCATGGCGATTGTCTCCAGGCTCGGATGGTTTGGGCATGGCGGCCAGGATGCGGCCGATCTCGGGACGGCAGGAGCCGCAGTTGGTTCCGGCTCCGGTGGCTGCGCCGACGGCGTCGACGTTGACGGCGCCAGCGGCGATGGCGGCGTGGATGGCCGTGGTCCCCACCTTGAGGCAGGCGCAGACCAGCGCGCCCTTGTCCTGCGGCGCCCCAGGCGCGCGGCCGGACAGCAGGGCGGCGCGGTCGAGGGCCTCCAGGGCGTCCTTGGCGAACAGCTCGGCCAGCCAGTCGCGCGGCGGCAGACGCCCGCCGACGGTGACGAACAGCACCCGCTCCAGCCGGCCGCCCTCGAACCAGGCCTCGCGCCGGACGCCCACGGCGGTGTCTTCATAGGTCAGCACCTGGCCCCTGGCGCCGCGGATCAGACGCCGGCGCAGGGCCTCGCGCTCGGGCTCGTCGCCGCGGCCGGCGAATTCGTGCAGGTGGCAGGCGTCCTGGGGGATGCGCCGCCAGACCAGGTCCAGGTCCGCCGGCGCGGCCAGCGGCTGGCGGGTGAGGAAAAAGCCGCGCCAGGTCTCGCGATAGGGGCGCAGCCGCGCCGGCGTATGCTTGAACTCCGGCTGGCCGGAGGTAGGGTCTACATGGGCGCCGACCAGGGGATTGGCCCGGCCCGAAGGCGCGAAGGCGTCGGTGAAGTGCATGGGCATGAACAGCGCCCCGCGCCTTTGCCGCTCGGTGAGCCTGGCCACGGCCACCGCCTCGCCCCGGGCGGTCTGGACGCGGGTCAGGGCGCCTTCCTTGATCCCCAAGGGCTCGGCGTCGGCGGGATGCGCCTCGACGAAGGGCTCGGGCGCGTGGCGGCACAGGTCCGGCGCCAGGCCGGTGCGGGTCATGGTGTGCCACTGGTCGCGCAGGCGGCCGGTGTTCAGGGCCAGAGGGAAGGCGGCGCTGACGGCCTCGGCCGGTCCCTTGGGCCGCACCGCGATCATCCGCGCCCGTCCGTCCGGGGTCTGGAAACGGCCGTCGACGAACAGTCGTGGCGTGCCGGCGCGGTCCGCGCCCACCGGCCACTGTACCGGGGCCAGGGCGTCATAGCCGCCGGGCGTCAGACCCACCAGGCCGGACAGGTTCAGCAGCCGGCCGTGGTTCTCATAGGCCGTCAGCCGCGCCCATTCGCGGAACACCGAGGCGGGGGAAGGCCAGTCGAAGCCGCTGGAAAAGCCCATGGCCTGGGCCACCTCGGCCATGATCCGCCAGTCCGCCCGCGCCTGGCCCGGGGCGGCGCGAACCGCCCGCTGGCGCGAGATGCGGCGCTCGGAATTGGTCACTGTGCCGTCCTTCTCCCCCCAGGCCAGGGCCGGCAGCTTCACATGGGCGAAGGCGGTGGTGTCGGTGTCGGCGATGCAGTCGGAGACGGCCACGAAGGGGCAGCGCGCCAGGGCCTCGCGCACGCGGCCGGCGTCGGGCAGGCTGACGGCGGGGTTGGTGGCCATGACCCACAGGGCCTTGATGCGGCCGTCGTGGACGGCCTCGAACATGTCCACCGCCTTCAGCCCCGGCTTGCGCGCCAGGTTGGGCGCGCCCCAGAACCGGGCCACGCGATCCAGGTCTTCCGTCACGAAGTCCATGTGCCCGGCCAGGGTGTTGGCCATGCCGCCGGTCTCGCGCCCGCCCATGGCGTTGGGCTGGCCGGTGATCGAGAACGGGCAGGCGCCCGGCTTGCCGATGCGGCCGGTGGCGAGATGGGCGTTGATGATCGCCAGCCCCTTGGCCACGCCCTGCGAAGACTGGTTCGCGCCCATGGAGAACAGGCTGACCGTCCGCGGCGTGGCGGCGAACAGCGCGAAGAACGCCTCGAGATCGGCCAGGGCCACGCCGCAATCGGCCGCTAAGGCGGCAGGGGACTGATCGTCGCCGGCCAGGGCCTCGCGCACCGCGTTCAGGCCATTGACGTGAGCGGCGAGATAGGTGGCGTCGAAGGCGCCGCGTCGGTCGAGATCGGCCAGCAGCCCGTTCCACAGGCGAACGTCGGTCTGCGGGGCGATGGCCAGGTGCAGGTCGCAGCCCTCGGCGGTGTCGGTGCGGCGCGGGTCGATGACCACGTGCTTCTGGCCGCGGCCCTTGGCCGCCTCCATGCGCCGGAACAGCACCGGATGGGTCCAGGCGGCGTTGTGCCCGCTGAACACGGCCAGGTCGGCCAGCTCCAGGTCTTCGTAGCAGCCGGGGACCAGGTCGGCGCCGAAGGCCTGCTTGTGCGCCGCCACGGCCGAGGCCATGCACAGGCGCGAATTGGTGTCGATATTGCCCGAGCCGATGAAGCCCTTCATCAGCTTGTTGGCCACGTAATAGTCCTCGGTCAGCAGCTGGCCGGAGACGTAGAAGGCCACGCTGTCTGGGCCATGCCGCGCGATGGTCTCGGAGAAGCGCCGCGCCACCAGGCCGGTCGCCTCGGCCCAGGAGGCCTCGCGGCCGCCGATCACCGGCGACAGCAGCCGGCCCTCCAGGCCCACCGTGGCGCCCAGGGCCGTGCCCTTGGAGCAGAGCCGGCCGAAATTGGCCGGATGGGCCTTGTCTCCCGCCACCGCCACGCCGCCGCCGTCCTTGAGATCGGCGGCCACGCCGCAGCCCACCCCGCAATAGGGGCAGGTGGTGCGGACGCTGGCGGGCGCGGCGTCCATGGCCTCAGCCGCCCAGGGGAACCGGCGGCGCGGCCAGCTGGACCCGCCCGTCGACCACCCGGCTGGCGACCGGCGGGGCGCAGCCCTTGCCGGCGTCGGCGCCGGTGGGCTCGCCGGTGGCCAGGTCGATCACCCAGCCATGCAGCGGGCAGGTGACCGAGCGGCCATGCACGATGCCCTGGCTGAGCGGCCCCTGCTTGTGCGGGCAGCGGTCGCGCAGGGCGAACACCGCCCCGTCGCCGGTGCGGAACACGGCGATGTCGCCGAACGGCGTGGCCACCCGCCGCGCGCCCCGGCGAGGGATCTCGTCCGCCGCGCCCACGTCGATCCAGCGCGCCTCGTTCTTGACGTGGAAGGTCATGGCTCGGCCAACTCCATGCTGCGGGCGAGGGGGGTGAACTCATCGGCGTGGCGCCCCGCGACACGTTCCGCCCACGGATCAACCCGGTAGAAGCGTTGCGAATAGGCGAAGCGGTCGTAGTAGTCCCGGCGGATCTGCGGATCGGCCATGGCCGCCTGCAGGGTCTCCAGGCCGACCCGGTCCATCCATTTGTAGATCCGCTCGCCGTACCAGGCGTCCTCGCGATAGTACTGGGCCAGGGCGCAGATCAGCCACACGGCCTCCTGCTCGCTGGCCACGCGAGTCAGGACCTCGGTCCCGCGGATGTGCAGGCCGGCGGCTCCGCCCACATGGATCTCGTAGCCGCTGTCGACGCAGATCACGCCGATGTCCTTGCAGGTGGCCTCGGCGCAGTTGCGCGGACAGCCGGACACGCCCAGCTTGACCTTGGCCGGGGTCCAGGCGCCCCACATCACCTTCTCCAGCCGCACGCCCAGGCCGGTGGAGTCCTGGGTGCCGAACCGGCACCAGTCCGAGCCGACGCAGGTCTTCACCGTGCGCAGGGCCTTGCCGTAGGCATGGCCCGAGACCATGCCGGCGGCGTTGAGATCGGCCCAGACCGCCGGCAGGTCGTCCTTCTTCACGCCCAGGAGGTCGATGCGCTGGCCGCCGGTGACCTTGACCGTGGGGATGGCGAACTTGTCGGCCACGTCGGCTATGGCGCGCAGCTCGGCCGGGGTGGTGATCCCGCCCCACATGCGCGGCACCACCGAATAGGTGCCGTCCTTCTGGATGTTGGCGTGCACCCGCTCGTTGATGAAGCGCGACTGCTTGTCGTCGGCATATTCGCCGGGCCAGGCGCAGACCAGGTAGTAGTTCAAGGCCGGGCGGCACACATGGCAACCGTCCGGGGTCTTCCATTCCAGGGCCTGCATCACCGCCGGCATGGACTTGAGCTGCTCCTCCAGGATGCGCTTGCGCACTGCGCCGTGGCCATGGGCGGTGCAGCCGCACACCGGCTGCGGGCCGGTCTGGGCCTTGAAGCCGTCACCCAGGGTCAGTTTCAGGATCTGCTCCACCAGCGGCGTGCACGAGCCGCACGAGGCCGAGGCCTTGGTCACCGCCCGCACCCCGTCCAGTGTGGAGACGCCGTCCTCGATGGCGGCGACGATGGTTCCCTTGCACACGCCGTTGCAGCCGCAGACCTCGGCCTTATCGGCCATGGCCGCAACGGCCGCGCTAGGGTCCAGGCCCCGAAGGCCCTCCGTGATCGTCTGGCCGAACACCAGGGTCTCGCGCATGTCGGAGATGTCGGCCCCGCTGCGCATCAGGTCGAAATACCAGCCGCCGTCGGCGGCGTCGCCGAACATGACCGCCCCGGCCAGGCGGCCTTCGCGCAGCACCAGGCGCTTGTAGACCCCGCGGCCGGCGTCGCGGAACACCACGTCCTCGCACCCCTCGCCGCCGGCGAACTCCCCGGCCGAGAACACGTCCACGCCGGAGACCTTCAGCCGGGTCGACAGCACCGAGCCCTCATAGGCGGCGGCCGCATCGCCGGTCAGGGCCGCGGCCAGGGTGCGGCACATGTCCCAGATGGGCGCCACAAGACCGTAAGCCACGCCCCGGTGCTCGGCGCACTCGCCCACGGCGAAGATGGCCGGATCGGCGGTGCGCATCTGGTCGTCGACCACCACGCCGCGATTGACCGTCAGCCCGCAGGCCTTGGCCAGGGCGGTGCTGGGCCGGATGCCCACGGCCATCACCAGCAGGCTGCAGGGCAGGACGCGGCCGTCCTTGAGCTTGAGGCCGGCCACATGGCCGTCCTGGCCGACGATCTCCTGCGAATGGGCCGCCAGGTGGGTCTCGACCCCGCGCTCGCGCAGAGCCTCGGTGAGCAGGTAGCCGGCCGAGCTGTCCAGCTGGCGCTCCATCAGCACCTCGTTCAGGTGCACCACGCAGGCCTTCATCCCCCGCCGGGCCAGGCCATAGGCCGCCTCCAGCCCCAGCAGGCCGCCGCCGATCACCACCGCCTCGCCGCCGGCGTCGGCCGCCGCGACCATGGCGTTGACGTCGTCCAGGTCGCGGAAGGTGACTACGCCCTTCAGGTCCGCGCCGGGCAGGGGCAGGCGCACCGGGTCGGAGCCGTTGGCCAGGATCAGCCTGTCATAGGCGACCGCGAGGCCGTCGGCGGTGCGCACGACCTTCGCCGCACGGTCGATCTCGGTCACCGGCCGGGCGACATGCAGGGTGATGCGGTTGTCGCGATACCAGGCCTCGTCATTGATGACGATGTCGGCGAAGGCCTTCTCCCCGGCCAGGACCGGCGAGAGCATGATGCGGTTGTAGTTCACCCGCGGCTCGGCCCCGAAGATGGTGATCTCGAACCGGTCGGGATCGCGGGCCAGCAGCTCTTCGGCCGCGCGGCAGCCGGCCATGCCGTTGCCGATGATGACAAGTTTCTCGGTCATGGCGTTTCCCATCAGACCCGCACCGCGGCGGCGGCCAGGGCCGGCCAGCGCGCGCGCCAGCGGGCCTTGACGGCGGTGAGGGCGACCAGGGCCAGCATGGCCAGGCTGGCGAAGGCCAGGAAACCGTCCTGGTAGCTGCCGGTGAGCTGCTTGGAGAGGCCGAGCGAGGAGGCGAGATAGAAGCCGCCGACCCCGCCCATGGCCCCGACCACGCCGGTGATCACGCCGATCTCCTTGGCGAAGCGCTGCGGCGCCAGCTGGAACACTGCGCCGTTGCCGCAGCCCAGGGCCATCATGCCGGCCAGGATCACCGCCAGGCCGGCCCAGACGCCGCCTGGCTGGAAGCTGGCTGCGGCCAGGGCGATGGCGGCGATGGCGTAGACCACGGTCAGGGTGTTGACCCCGCCGATCCGGTCGGCCAGCGCCCCGCCCAGAGGCCGCACCATCGAGCCGGCGAACACGCAGGCGGCGGTGAAGAAGCCGGCCAGCACCGGGTCCAGGTGATACTCGCTGTTGAAATAGATGGTCAGGGATGAGGCCAGGCCCGAGAAACCACCAAAGGTGACGGCGTAGAGGCCCATCAGCCACCAGCAGTCGGCCTGCTTCAGCACCGACAGATATTGGCTGAGCGTCTTGGCCGCCGGCCGGTTCGGCGGATCCTTGGCCAGGGTCACATAGACCGCCAGGGCGACCAGCAGCGGAATGGCGGCCAAGCCGATGACATTGGTCCAGCCATAGGCCTTGGCCAGACCCGGGGCGAACAGGGCCGCCAGCGCTGTGCCGGAATTGCCGGCCCCGGCTATGCCCAGGGCCAGGCCCTGCTGCTCGGGCGGATACCAGCGCGAGGCCAGGGGCAGAGCCACGGCGAACGAGGCGCCGGCCACGCCCAGCAGCACCGCCAGCAGCAATACCTGGTCGAAGCTGCGCACGCCGAGGAACCAGGCCAGGCCCAGGCCGGCCAGCACGATCAATTGGCCGATGATCCCGGCGACCTTGGGTCCCACATGGTCGACCAGCACCCCGAACACGATGCGCAGGGCCGCGCCGGCCAGCAGGGGCGTGGCCACCATCAGCCCCTTCTGCGCCGGATCCAGGTGCAGGCTCTTGGCGATGGCCACGCCGAGCGGGCCCAGGATCACCCAGACCATGAAGCTCAGGTCGAAATAGAGGAAGGCTGAGAACAGGGTCGGGGCGTGGCCCGACTTCATGAATGAGCGCACTGACATGTTCGCCTCCAGAGCGAATAGGCCAAAAAAAAGCGCCCGAACGGATTGCTCCGCTCGGACGCCATTGTCCGGTGATCGCCAGCGTCATCGCCGGCGGCGGCCTCTCGGCCATGCGCGGGACGCCTTTGCCCCGCTTCAGGATCGTTGATGCGCGATGGCGAAGGTCAGGTCACGCAGTCAGGCGGGCGAGGGGCTTAAGGCCGAAGGTTTTGCACAAGCCATGAGCGTGACCAGCGCCTCAAAGGCAGGCCGCAGCCCGGAAATTGTGCGCGGCGCCCAAGGGGTCGAGGTCGGAGGCGTCGAATCTCCCATCCGTCACGACCGGCTGGAGCGCGCAGCGCGGAATGCCGGTAGCCCATACGCTCGAACCTCTCGGGTCTTCTCCAGACGCCCGAGTTTATGGGCCGCCGCGACAAGCCCGGCGGTGACGAGGGGGTTTGAATTTGGCTGATCGGGATCCCTTGCAGAGCCTCAGACTCAAACGAGCCGGCGCCCTTGCGGGACGCCGGCTCGCACCGAAGCGCTAAGCGCCCGGGATCAGAACGGATAGTAGCGGAAGCTGGTGAACACCATGTCGTCGCTGGCCTTGGGCGCCACGCCGGCGGCGGTGGAGTCGGCGAAGGCGTCACGTTCGGCGTGGGAATATTGCACCCCCACCTGCAGCCGTCCGTACGCGCCCTGGTAGAAGCGGTCCCAGAAGCCGGCGGTGATCTCGCTGACCGACTTGGTCAGGGCGCTGCAGGTCCCGCCCTCGACCAGGCAGCCGCTGTTGTTCGTGCCCGGCAGGGTCCCGTAGCCGAAGGCCACGCTCGCCGGCAGGTTGCCATAGCGATAGACCTTGGCTTGCTGGGCCTCGCGACCGCCGAACAGGTAGAGGTCCAGCTGCGGCGTGGGGTGCAGGATGCCGCCGACCAGCCAGGCGGTCTCGGGAATGCCCACCAGCTGGCCGTCGGGCTTGGCGGTGACGTCGGTCAGCTGGCCGCTGGCGTAGCGGCCGATTCCCTGGCCGGCTAACATCGAGGCCTGGACGTCGAGCAGGCCGGGCAGGGCGTTGAAATCCAGACCCGCGCCGACGCCGCCGCCATAGCTGTTGTTGGTGTGCGTGCCGGCCGCATAGCCCAGAGTCGCCGCCTCGGTCCCGGCCGTGGGCGCGATGGTCACCCGGTCGGTGAAGTCGCGCATCAGGCCGAAGGCCTCCACGTGCAGGTGGCGGTCGCCGAAGCTGGGGTCATAGGCGATCTTGGCCACCACGTCCGGCACGCTGTTCAGCGAGTAGTTGGCGCCGCTGTAATAGCCGTTGGTGGGCGCCTGGCTGTCGGTCAGGGTCACGCCGGTGGCCACGCCGCTGTTGGTCCCGTTGAGCGAGAAGGTGGTCTGCGGGTTCTCCAGCGATACGCCCAGCCACAGGGTCTTGCCGAAGTCCTTGACCAGGCGGATCTGCGGCTGGCGGGTCCAGACGAAGCCGACCAGATAGGCCCCGTCGATCTGCGGCGGCGTCAGTTCGGTGCGCGGCAGCAGGCTGTGGCTGTTGAGCGTGGCCAACGAAAAGTTCTGCCCGGCCATGAGGTGCCAGCCGCTGTCGTCCCAGTCCAGGGCGCCGAACAGGTGGCGGATACGCGGATTGTAGGAATTGGACTGGTTGCTGTTGGCGGTCTGGGCCGCGCCCTGGAAGTCGAACTCGCCATAGAAAGAGGCGCGCACGTCGGGGCTGATGTCGCCCTCGACCAGGGCCGAAACGCGGGTCTGGCGCGGGCTGAACGCATTCTCCGCCGTATGGCTGGCCCGGTCGCTCTCGAACGGCAGCTTGGCGAAGGACGAGGAGATGTCGGCGGTCTCGTCGCGCGAGCGATAGATGTCGGCCGCCTCCAGGAACCCGCCCAGGGTCAGGGTGACGCCCTTGTAGTGGATCTTGTCGGTCTTGGGCTTGGCGGCGTCGACAGCGGCCTTGATCTCGCCGGGCACGGTCTGGACCTGCTCGGCCAGCTGGGTGCGGGCGGACTGGGCGTCGGCGGAGGCTGTGGCTGCCTGGTCCTGGGCGGCCTTGACCTGGGCGTCGCTCTGCTCGCGGGCCAGGGTCTCCTGGTCCAGCCGGGCCTTGAGCGACTCCACCTCGGCGGCCAGGGCGTCGAGCCGCTGGTTGGTCGCCGCAGCCGCCGCGTCGGGCGCCGCTGGCTTGTGATGGCGGTGCTTGACGGCCGCTTCGGCCCCGCCTGTGCTCAGCACGCAAGCCGCGGCCCCGGTCAAAAGCATGGCTTTCATGTGCATGTTTCGAAATCCCCCTCGAAAACAAAAAAACGCCCGGCGAGAGGGCGCACCTCTCACACGGACGTCATTGTCCAAATCAAATCGGCTGCGCCGATCGGCCCCCTCGGGCCTTCGCGAGACGCCTTTGCCTCGCGCGCCAGGGCACCCGCCCACAGCGCCGCTCGCAAGGCAAGCGGTTACCTTCGAATATGTTTCGAAACAACGAACATGTCCGAGCGCTGCATAAAACTTGAGCTTTAGGGCTCGGCGTCGGGCGCCCGGCCGATGGCGAACCCCTGGGCGTAGCGGCGGGGCTGGCCGGCGTCGAACAGGCGCCCGTCGAAGAATAGATCCGGGCCCATGCGGATCGGCGCGACGCTGGCCTCGTCCAGCCGCCAGGGCTGGGCGTGGGCGCCCTCGACCTTCTCCTCGACCAGGGGCGCGGGCTCGCCCAGGGCGGCGGCGGCGGCGCGGAACAGATCCGGGCGATAGACCGCCTCGGCTGTGCCCTGGATGTCCGTCTGCGGTCCGATCTGGCCCCAGCGCAGCATCTGGGTCAGGAACCAGACCGCGTGGCTGCGCCAGGGGAAGCTGGCCGCGTAGCGATGATAGATGATGTAGTCCAGCGACGGCTCGCCCGGCTGGTCCTGAGCATAGGCCGGCGCGCCCAGCAGCGACTGGCTGACCACCTCCACCGGCGCGTTCAGATAGGCGGGCCTGGCCAGGATCGCGCCCAGCTCGGCGCGGTTTTCCGGCTGGTCGCACCAGGCCGAAGCGCGGATCAGGGCGCGGATCAGGGCCTGCAGGGTGGCGGGATGGCGTTCGGCCCAGGCCTCAGTCAAGCCCAGCACCTTGTCCGGCCCCACGCGCCAGATCTCCGAGGCGTAGGTGACGATCTCGCCGGTCCCCTGCGAGACCGCCAGGGCGTTCCAGGGCGCGGTGACGCAGAAGCCGTCCACCTCGCCCGAGGCCAGGCGCTGGGCCATGCGCGGGGGCGGGGTGATCACCAGGCGCACGTCCTGGTCCGGATCGACCCCCGCCTCGGCCAGCCAGTAGCGCAGTTCGTAATTGTGCATCGAGAACGGGAACACCACCGCGAAGGTCAGCGGCGGCTGCCCGGCGGCGCGGCGCTGGGCGATCACCTGGCGCAAAGGCCGGGCGGTGCGTGGACGCTGGGCCATGCCGTCGGGGTCGGCCGCGCGCATGGCCTCCGCCAGGGCCTTGGAGACGGTGATCGCGCTGCCGTTCAGGTTCAGCGAGAAGGGCGTGATCATCGGCGTGGCCGGCCCGCTCAGGCCCAGGCTGCAGGCCAGGGGCAGCGGCCCCAGCATGTGGGCGCCGTCCAGCAGGCCCACGGCCACCTTGTCGCGGATATTGGCCCAGGA
>OUWB010000278.1_pt2 | contig 37144 bp, 27 predicted proteins | sample 1779821 | NCBI WGS metagenome assembly OUWB01 (sample SAMEA3914806, study PRJEB12502) | metagenome | biome: forest; material: soil | place: Canada | collected 2011-08-03 | depth 0.1 m
GACGCCAACGTGGCCGAAGCGCTGCAGCGCATAACGGGCGTGCAGATTTCGCGCGACCAGGGCGAAGGCTCGCAGGTGCAGGTGCGCGGCCTGTCGCAGATCGAGACGCTCTTGAACGGGCGTGAAATCTTCACCGCGGGCAAGGATCGCGGCCTGTCGTTCCAGGATATTCCTTCCGAACTGCTGGGCGGCGCCGACGTCTACAAGACCGGCACGGCCGACCAGCTCGAAGGCGGCATCGGCGGCATCGTCGATTTGCGCACGCACCATCCGCTCGACTTCTCGGCCGACAAGGAAGCCGCCACCATCAAGACCACCTATGCCGACTATTCGAAGAAACAGGATACCGACGGTTCGGTCCTCTTGAGCGACCGCTGGAAAGTGGGCGGCGGCGATTTCGGCGCCCTGCTCAGCATCGCCTACCAGGACCGCGACTACCGCGCCGATTCGCTCGAAGTCAGCCCGCCTTCGCAACTGGCCGACGGCTCGGGCGTCTATGCGCCGACCGGCGCCTATTCGCAATACGAGCTCGGCGAGCGTATCCGCACCGGTGTTTCGGGCGCGCTGCAATACCGCCCCACGAAAGACCTGGAGTTTTACCTCGACGGCAATTACACCAACCTCAAGACCAAGGTCGACGATTACGGCCTGTACGTCTCGCCCTATTGGGCCAACTCGGAGAACTTCCCGGTCACGGTGGTCAACCCCTACACCGGGGCGAACCAGCCCGGCACGGCGTACTTCGGCGCGCTGTGGCCCAACGGCACGCCGACATCAAGCAACGGCGCGGTGCAAAAGGGTTCGTTCTACGGCGCCGACATCAGCACCTCGACCGCGATCAACGACACCGACACCGAAATCGGGCAACTGGCGCTGGGCGCGAAGTGGCATGACGGTTCCTGGGTGGTCAAGACCGACCTGGCCGGCACGCGCAGCCGCTACACCAACCTCTACAACTCGGCCGGCCTGGGCGACTATTTCAACAACGCCACGGTGAATTACGACATGACGGGCAAGATCCCCTCGGTCACCGTGAGCGCGCCGGGCGGGGCCGACCTGACCGACGCGTCTTCCTATTACGCCGGCAACGCGGTCTACTTCAAGCAAGTCAACGAGGGGCGCGAAACGGCCTGGCGGCTCGATGGCGACGACAGCATCGGCGGCGACTTCTGGACCCACTTCCGCACCGGCCTGCGCCTGTCCTACCGCGCCGCGACCAGTTCGGAAATCGATACGCTCGACAATAGCTATAGCAGCGCGGCCACCGGCACGGTCGGCGGCGTGTTGCCCGGCTTCGCCGCGCAACTGGGCACGGTGCCTTACAGCAATCTGCTCGGCGCGGCAGGCGGCGGCAACTTCCCCACGCAATGGCTCTCGGTGGTCAATCCCTCCTGGCTGCGCAATCCGGCCGTCTCGCGTGCCGACATGGGTTTGACCGTGCCTGCGCTCGATCCGGCACAGACCTTTTACTACTATGAAGATTCGGCCGCGCTCTATGCCCGGGGCGACTTCGAAACCGAATTGTTCGCCAAATCGGTTTCGGGCAACATCGGCCTGCGTTACGTCAACATCCGCGACCAGCGCAATTACAACAAGGCCACGGCGGCCGGCGTGAACGTGCCGGAAGATTTCGACAGCACGCAAAACGAGGTGCTGCCGAGCTTCAACGCGCGCATGGATCTGAGCGACCGCCTGGTCGCGCGCCTGGCGCTGTCGAAGACGGTCACGCTGCCCGACTTCATGGATCTGGTGCCCAGCCTGTCGTTGAACGCCAACGACAAGACCGGCTACCAGGGCAACCCGGACCTGCAGCCGATCACCTCGCGCAACCTCGATACCGCGCTCGAATACTACATGGACAAGAGCAGCTATGTATTCGGCACCGCGTTCTACAAGGTGGTCGACGGCTTCATCCAGACCGGCACCACGCCCTACTCCTACGGCGGCGCGATCTACAACGTACAAACCCCGATCAACGGCCCGCAAGGCACGATCAAGGGACTGGAAGTGGGCTACCAGGGCTTCTTCACCAGCCTGCCCGGCGCCTGGCGCGGCCTGGGCCTGCAAGCCAACTTCACCTATGTCGACAGTTCGGCCCCGGGCGTGCTGACCGGGCAGAAAACCGAGTTGCAGGATCTGTCGCGCGACAGCTACAACCTGATCGGGATGTATGATTACGATGCGGTCTCGGCCCGCCTTGCCTATACCTATCGCGGCAAGTACCTGGCCGGTTCGGAAAATTACTACACGGTGGACGCCTCAGGCGCCATGCCGCAGATCGGCCAGACGCCGGTCTACATGCGCGGCTACGGCTTGCTCGATGCCTACTTCAGCTACGCCATCAACAAGCGCCTGAAACTGGCATTCGAAGGCAATAACCTGTTGCGCACCGTGCGGCAAAGCTACTATGGCACGACCGGCCAGACCTTGGGCACCTATGTCGACGATCGCCGATACGCGCTGAGCCTGCATTTGGACATGTGAGAACGATGGAAGCAACGCAAAAAAACTTGATGGTCGACGGCACGATGCGACGTGCCTTCCCCCAGCGCGCCACGCTGGGGGAAGGCTTGCAATGGCATGCGGCCACGGCAAGCTGGTGGTGGACCGATATCGAAGGCGCCGCCATCCACGCCTGGAACCCGGCGACCGACGAGGCGGCGAGCTACAAGCTGCCCGACCGCGTCGGCTCCTTCGTCCATTGCCGGTCGGGTCGCATCCTGGCCGGCATGGCGAAGTGGATCGGCATGGTCGTCCTGCCGCAGGATGCGGCAGTGCGTCAGCCGGCGGTGCAGCCGCTGGTGGCGGTCGATGCCGCCGAGCCGCGCACCCGCATCAACGATGGCCGCACCGACCGGCGCGGCTATTACGTGTTCGGCACCATGAACGAAGCATCGGAAAAACGCCCCATCGGCAGCTTCTACCAGTATTCGCTACGCCACGGCCTGCGCCGCCTGGCCTTGCCGGCTGTCGCGATTGCCAACAGCATCTGCTTCAGTCTCGACGGCAAGACCATGTACTTCGCCGACACCATGAGCCGGCGCATCATGCAGTGCGATTACGATGCGGAGTCGGCGCACGTCTCGAACTTGCGCCTTTTCGCCGAAACAACCGAACGCCACGCCTGGCCCGACGGCTCGATCATCGATGCCGAAGGCTGCCTGTGGAATGCGCAATGGGGTGCCGGCCAGTTGCTGCGTTATGCGCCCGACGGCACCAAGCTGCAGACGCTGCGCGTGCCGGTAAAAAACCCCACCTGCCCGGCGTTCGGCGGCACCGGATTCGACCGCCTGATGGTCACCACCGCGCGCCAGGAAATGCGCGCCGAGGAACTCGAACGGATGCCCGATGCCGGCAGCCTGTTCAGCGCGCCGCCCGACCTGAACATCCGGGGCGTACCCGACGCCTTGTTCGACGACAGCGACGTTTGACCGCAAACGATAAAGACACCATAAGAAATATCAGGAGACAGCATGAACCCATTCCCCATCAACCACCGGCGCCGTGCCGCGCTGCGCCTGCTCGCCGCTGCCGGCCTGGCCGGCACGCTGGGCCGCGCCGGCGCTGCCGAGCCTGTGAAGATCGGCTTTCTCGTCAAGCAGGCGGAAGAGCCCTGGTTCCAGGACGAATGGCGCTTCGCCGACCAGGCAGCGCGCGAATACGGCTTCACCCTGGTCAAGATCGGCGTCCCGAACGGAGAAAAGATGCTGTCCGCCATCGACAACCTGGCGGCGCAGAAGGCACAGGGCTTCATCATCTGCGCATCCGACGTGAAGCTGGGCCGCGCCGTCGAACGCGCCGCCAAGCGCCAGGACTTGAAGGTGATGTCGGTCGACGATCAATTGGTCGACGGCGCCGGCAAGCCGATCGCCACCATCCCGCACATGGGCATCTCGGCCTACGAAATCGGCAAGCAGGTCGGCAATGCGCTCCTGGCCGAAATGAAGGCGCGCGGCTGGCATCAGAATGACGTCGGCGCGCTGCGCGTGGCCTACGATCAGCTTCCCACTGCGCACGAACGCACCCAGGGCGCGCTCGATGCCTTGAAGGCGGCCGGCTTCCCCGCAGCCAACATGATCGATGCGCCGCAAGCCAAGACCGATACCGAAAGCGCCTTCAACGCCGCCAACATCGCCTTCACCAAGCAGGGGAATTTCAAACACTGGCTGGTGTTCGGCATGAACGACGAAGCGGTGCTGGGCGCCGTGCGCGCCGCCGAAGGGCGCGGCCTCGGTGCCGATGCTGTGATCGGCATCGGCATCGGCGGCAGCAAGACGGCGCAAAACGAGTTTTCCAAGCCGGCGACGACGGGCTTTTACGGCTCGGTGCTAATCAGTCCGAAGCGCCACGGCTACGAAACCGCCGTCGACATGTACAAGTGGATCACGCAAAACCAGGCGCCGCCCATGCTGACCCTGACCACCGGCATGCTGATGACCAAGAGCAATCAGGCCGACGTGCGCAGCAAGATGGGAGTGTGAAGGTGAGCACAAGCGCGGCAGCATTGGAATTCATCGACGTCACCAAGACCTTCCCCGGCGTGAAGGCCTTGAACGGCGTCAGCTTCAGCGCCCAGGCCGGTGCGGTGCACGGCTTGCTCGGCGAAAACGGCGCGGGCAAATCGACGCTGTTGAAGATTCTCGGCGGGCAGTACCGGCCCGACAGCGGCAAGTTGATGCTGCAGGGCCGGGAATGCCGCTTCGGCTCGGCTGCCGACGCGATCGCCGCCGGTGTCGCCGTGATCCACCAGGAATTGCAATACGTCCCGGAATTGACGGTGACGGAAAACATCCTGCTGGGCCGCCTGCCGCGCCGCTTCGGCCTGGTCGACCGCAAGACGGCGCGCCGCCTGGTGGCCGACAAGCTTGCCGCCATCGGCGCCGATCTCGATCCCGACGCCAAGCTGATCGATCTGCCGATTGCGCAACGCCAGATGGTGGAAATCTGCAAGGCCGTGATGCAGGAGGCGAAAGTGATCGCCTTCGACGAACCGACCTCTAGCCTGTCGCACCGCGAAAGCGACGTGCTGTTTCGCCTGGTGGCCGACTTGCGCGCGGCGGGCCGCACCCTCATCTATATCTCGCACCGCCTCGAAGAGCTGTACGACCTGTGCGACGCCTGCACCATTTTCCGCGACGGACGGCGCATCGCCACCCATCCGGTCATGGCCGATGTCAAGCGCGACACGCTGATCGAGCAGATGGTGGGGCGCGAATTGCAGGATATCTACGACTATCGATCCCGCCCGCTTGGGGAGGAGCGACTACGCGTGCAAGACCTGCGCGCCAAAAAGGGCGCAAGGGGCGCAAAGCACGATGCCGCGCTCTCGTTTTCCGTGAAGAGCGGCGAAATCCTCGGCTTCTTCGGCTTGGTCGGCGCCGGCCGCACCGAGCTGATGCGTCTGCTCTATGGCGCGGACAAGCGCGCCGGCGGCAGCGTCACGCTCGATGGCGCCGTGGTACCCGATCGCGGTCCCTCGGGCGCGATCGAAGCCGGCATCGTGCTGTGCCCGGAAGACCGCAAGGAACAAGGCATCCTGGCCGAAGCCTCGGTTGCGGAAAACATCAATATCAGTTCACGCCGGCACGATCTCCTGGGCGGCCTGTTCCTGCGCCACAAGCGCGAAGCCGAAAGGGCCGACGACATGATACGGCGCCTGCGCATCAAGACGCCCAACCGCAGCCAGGAAATCCGCCTGCTCTCGGGCGGCAACCAGCAAAAGGCCATCCTGGCGCGCTGGCTGTCGGACCCCGCGCTGAAAGTGCTGATCCTGGATGAGCCGACGCGCGGCATCGACGTCGGCGCGCGCAACGAAATCTACCGCATCATCTATGAAGTCGCCGAACGCGGCTGCTGCGTGATCGTGGTCTCGAGCGATCTGCCCGAAGTGCTGGGCGTCGCCGACCGCCTTGTGGTCATGCGCGACGGCCGCATCTGCGGCGAGCTCGCGCGCGACGAAGCCAATGAAGTGGCCGCGCTACGCCTGGCGCTGCCCGACGCCACGACAAACCTGGCCGGCCTGCATTGACCATTGCCAAGAATGTTTGCGAAAAACACCGGAACGATCATGAACACCGCCACCACCACTGCCTTGCGCACTGAAAAGCCCCCCGCCATGACCCCCTCGAAAAAACAATGGCTGTTCGAATACAGCATGCCTCTGCTCTACATCGCCCTGTTCGCGGTGCTCTCGTTCGCAGTGGAAAACTTCTTTTCCGTGCCCAACATCGTCGGCCTGATGCTCTCGGTGGCGCAGATCGGCATGGTCGCCTGCACCATGATGCTGTGCCTGGCTTCGCGCGACTTCGACCTTTCGGTGGGTTCGACCATCGCCTTTGCCGGCGTGTTCGGCGCCATTGTGATGGAACACACCGGCAGCGCCGGCATCGCCATCGGCGCCGCCCTGCTGGCCGGGGCGCTGATCGGTGCCGGCAACGGCATCCTGATCGCCTATTTGCGCGTCAATGCGCTGATCGCCACGCTGGCTACGATGCTGATCGTGCGCGGCCTGGCTTTCATCGTCTCCAACGGCCAGGCGGTCGGGATCGACAACGACGCCTTCATCGATTTCGGCGATGCGCGCCTGTTCGGCATCCCGGCGCCGGTGCTGGTGACGGCGGCCTGCTTCATCGTCTTCGGCGTGCTGCTCAACCATACCGTGTTCGGCCGCAATACGCTGGCCATCGGCGGCAACCCGGAAGCGGCGCGCCTGGCCGGCGTGAAAGTCGAGCGCCTGCGCGTGCTGATCTTCCTGCTGCAAGGCGTGGTCACGGCCATGGCGGGGCTGATCCTGTCTTCCCGCATCACCAGCGGCCAGCCCAATGCCGCGCAAGGCTTCGAGCTCGACGTGATCTCGGCCTGCGTGCTGGGCGGCGTATCGCTGCAGGGCGGCAAGGCCAGGATCGTCGGCGTGGCGGTGGGCGTGCTGATCATGGGCACGGTCGACAACGTGATGAACCTGTTGAATGTCGACGCCTTCTACCAATACCTGGTGCGCGGCATCATCTTGCTCGCCGCCGTGCTGTTCGACCAATTGAAGACGCGTGGCGCACGTGGCTAAATTCCTACCGGCGCTGTTGCTGGTCCAGGCGCTGACGGCGCAGGCAGCCGACAGCGCCTGGCACGACCAGGGCGACGCAACGGCATCGAATGCCACAACCCTGGCGCCGGAGTCCACGCAAGCGCTGCATCACGAAGCCAAGACCGACTACCGCGTCACCTCCTACCGCGAATTCGATGGCCTGGCGTCGGGCAGCTACTCGGTGTTGGCCCATATCCGCAGCAGCGGCGGGCAGCCCTCGGTGTTCCTGTTTGCGCGCGCCGAGGGCTATCAGCTTGCCCGTGCCGCCTTGCCAGCCTCAAGCGGCGTGCAGGAAATACGTATTGCTTCAGTGCCGGTGCAAAACGGCCACTTGGTGGTCGGCCTGCATTCCGATGCACGGGCCGGGCAATGGGCGGAGGTTGTCGACGTCAAGCTGGTGCGCGATGAGGTCGCACGGCCGTTCCTTGCCGGCGGCGATGTCTCGCTGCTGCCGCTGATCGAAACGCACGGCGCGCACTACGTCGACCACGCCGGGCACCAGCGCGACGCCATGGAAATCCTGCGCGACTCGGGCTTTCGCATCGTGCGCCTGCGCTTGTACGAGGCCCCCGGCAGCGGTCACGGCAACGACGGCTACTACTGGCCCGAAGACTCGATGAACCTGCCAGACCTGCTGGGCATGGCCAAACGTGCGGCGCAACTGGGCCTGCAAATCGAGCTGACGCTGCACTACAGCGACTTCTGGACCAACAGCAGCACGCAAATCCCGCCCGCAGCCTGGACCGAACAATTGCGCGGCCTGCCCGACGAGGCGCAACGTTTCGCCAAGCTGCGCAGCCTGGTTTTCGAGCACACGCGCGACGTGGTGCAAGCCCTGTGCGCGCAAGGTACGCCGCCGCAATTCGTCTCGATCGGCAATGAAATCGAAGGCGGACTGCTCTATCCCTACGGCCGCGCCACGGAAGAAAATTGGCCGCGCCTGGCGCAATTGCTCGAAGCCGGCTACGAGGGTGTGAAGGCCGCCAATCCGGCAAGCCAGGTCATTCTCCATCTCGACGGCGCGGGCGACATCGACAAATACCGCAACTATTTCGACCATGCCAAGGCCGGCGGCGCGCAATGGGACGTGATCGGCATGTCGTATTATCCGTTCTGGACCCGCAAGACCGTGGAACAGGTGGTGCAATTCAACCGCGAACTGGTCAAGCGTTACGACAAGGATTTGATGGTAATGGAAGTCGGCTTCAACTGGCGCGCCACCTTGCCCGGCGGCGCAGCCGGGCAACTGAGCGACAACGGCCCCTATCCCGCCGAGATGAGCACGCCCGAAGGCCAGCGCGACTTCCTGGCCAAACTGTTCACCGGCCTGGAATCCTCGGGCCGGGTGCGCGGCCTGCTGTATTGGGACCCGATCATGATCGCCACGCCGGGCGTGGGCTGGGCCGTGCGCGAGAGCGACGGCAAGCCGGCCGCCAACCTGGTATCCAACACCACGCTGTTCGACTTCACCGGCCACGCGCTGCCGGCGCTCGACGTGTTCCGCGACAACGCCGCCGCGCTGGCGCTTCCTTCTTCCGACAAGGCAAAGTAGAAATGACTTCCAGACTGCAAGACAAGGTCGCCATCGTCACCGGCTCCACGCTGGGCATAGGCAAGGCCGTGGCGCGGCTGTTCGCCGCCGAGGGCGCGGCCGTGGTATTGAACAGCCACCGCGACGACGAAGCCGCCGCCGCGATACGACAGGAGTTGGGCAGCGAACGCACCCTGTTCGTGCAGGCCGATGTGGCCAAGCCGATTGAGGTCGCGCACCTGGTCGAACAAACCATGGCGCGCTTCGGCAAGCTCGACATCGTGGTCAACAATGCCGGCATGAACGTGTTCGCCGATCCGCTGCAGATGACCGCGGAACAATGGCAGCGCTGCTTCGCGGTCGACCTCGACGGCGCATGGAACGTCACGCGTGCCGCCTTGCCGCATATGCTGGCGCAAGGCGCGGGCAGCGTGGTCAACATCGCCTCGGTGCACGGCCACCGCATCATTCCGGGCTGCTTTCCCTACCCTGTGGCCAAGCACGCGCTGATCGGGCTGACGCGTTCGCTCGGCATCGAATATGCAGCGCGCGGCATCCGCGTGAACTCCATTTCGCCCGGGCTTATCATGACCGAAGCGATCGAGGCCTGGCTGGCGAGCTGCCCCGATTCCGACGCCGAACGCGAACGGCAAGCCGATCTGCTGCCCTGCAAGCGCATCGGCCGGCCCGAGGAAGTGGCCTACACGGCATTGTTCCTCGCCAGCGACGAAGCCCGCTTCATCAACGCCACGGATATCCTGATTGACGGGGGCCGCACCCAACTCTATCATGAGTGACAAGCGCTGAAGACAACGCCTGGCGCCCCACGCACGCACCCCACCCCATGGCCGACCATAGCTCCAACCGCTTCGTCCGTTCGCACCTGAAGACGCGCCACCTGGTGCTGCTGGCCGAACTGGGCCGGCATGGTTCCATCCTGCATGCGGCAGAAGCGGCCAACCTGACGCAGCCGGCCGCATCGAAACTGCTGGCCGAGCTGGAACACGTGCTCGGTGTGCAATTGTTCGAACGCCTGCCGCGCGGCGTGGTTCCCACCTGGTATGGCGAAGTGTTGATCCGCCGCGCCGGCGCAGCCTTGTCCGAGATGGATGCGGCTTATCAAGAAGTGATGGAACTGCTGTCGGGCCTCTCGGGCCGCGTGACGCTGGGCACCGTGATGACCCCATCGACCGGCCTCGTGCCGGAAGCACTCAAGCTGTTGAAGAGCCGTCATTCGCGCGTGCACGTGGCGGTCGGCGTGGACACCAGCAAGGTCTTGACGGAGCGCCTGCGTGCCGGCGAGCTCGACATCGTGATCGGCCGCATCCTCGACAGCAAGTCCGCCGCAGAACTGAATTTCGAACCCTTGACCGACGAGCCGCACAGCCTGATCGCGCGCGCCGGTCATCCCTTGATCAAGCGCGACGACCTGCAATTGAAAGACCTCGTGCGCGAGGGCTGGATCTTGCCGCCCAACGGCAGCATCCTGCGCGACCGCCTGACGGCACAGTTCCTTTCGCAAGGACTGGACATGCCGGAGGAAACCGTCGAGACGCTGGCGCTATCGGTCGTGACCAATCTCTTGATCGGCAGCGACATGATCGTGGCCCTGCCCGAGGAATTGGTGCGACCGTATCTCGACACCGGCATTCTTGCCGTGCTGCCTTTCGATCTGGCCTTGCGCATGGACGTGTACGGCATCGTCACGCGCAAGGGCCATCAATTGTCGCCCGGGGCGGAAGCCATGCTGGCGGCGCTGCGCGAGATCGGCGCGCAGCGCTACCCGCAGAATTAGAACGCGCTAAAACGCACTCATCGCACTGGTGAACTGTCCCGAGGCATTCACCGCGCCATAGGTGTAGCCCTGCCAGCCCGGATACGCTTCCGGCTCCCAATAGAACACGCCAAGCCCGTTGCTGCCCAGCGCCTTGACCTTGCCGATCAAGTCCGTCAGCATGCTCTGCGCCGTCGCCGCCTGTTCCCAATCCATGCCGACTTCGCTGATGATCACGGGCTTGCTGTAGCGGCTCACCATGTCCCACATGGTGGTCGAGATTTCGCTGTTGTAGGTCGACCAGCTGGCCGGCGGCGGATAGTGCGACATGCCGATCACGTCCCACTTCGCACCGGCGGCCTTGATGCCGTCGAAGAACCATTCGAAGTCGGCGTCGTCGTAGCCGTTGGCCAGGTGGATCACGACCTGCGCGCTGGGATATACCGCCTTCACCGCGCTATAGCCGCTATTGATATAGGCCGCCAATTGGCTGAAGCCGTTCGATGTGTTGCCGGTAGGCCAAAGCATGCCGCTGTTGATTTCGTTGCCGACCTGCACCCAGGTGACGTTGATCCCGTTCGATTTCAGATAGCTCAGCGTGTCATAGGTATGGCTGTAGACGTCCGTCACCAATTGCGCCGCGGTGTGGCTGCTCCATGCCGCGGGAACGGTCTGTGCGCCGGCATCGGCCCAGGTGTCGCTGTAATGGAAGTCGATCATGACGCTCTGCCCCTGCGCCGCGGCACGCTGGGCCTTGTACAGCGTATCGGCGCCATTGCACCAGCCGCCGCTCGGGTTGACCCAGACGCGCAGCCGTACCGCATTGATGCCCAGTCCCTTCAACAGCACGAAGGGATCGGTCTTGGTGCCGGAACTGTTGTAGAACGAATAGCCGCTCGATTCTTCCTGGTCGACCCAGCTCACGTCGGAACCGTTGGCAAAGCTGGCCGCATGGGCCGGTGCAACGACGGCGAAAAACGCCATGGCACACACGCAAAGCGCGCGCGCCAATAATGGTTTGCTCATTTTGTCTCCTGATTGATTGTTGTGTACTGCACCGACAATCATAGGAAGCTGCCGCGCCGCTGGCTTATGCATTTTTTGCGCCGCGCTATATCAATTTTCTTGCGCGCGATGCCGTTACGGCAGTGGCGCGACGCTAACGCACCCGGCGCGTCGTTTCGCGTACCACCAATTCAACCGGCGCCACATCGCCCGATGCCGCCTCGCCATTGATCAAGGCGAGCAAGGCCGTGGTCGCGGTGCGCCCCAGGTCGTAGATCGGTTGATGCACCGTGGTCAAAGGCGGTGCGGTGAAGGCCGAACCGGGCAGATCGTCGAAGCCGACCAGCGAGATATCGTCCGGCACGCGCACGCCCTTGCGGTACAGGCCCAGACGCACGCCATAGGCGCTCAAATCGTTGGCGGCAAAGACTGCCGTGAATTGCTGCTGCGTCTCGAACAGGCGGTTCACCGCCAGCAAGCCGCTCGCTTCATGGAAATTACCTTCGGCAATCAGGTTCGGATCGAGGGCGATGTCGGCCTCGCGCAGCGCGCGTTGATAGCCCGCCAGACGCTCGATGGCATCGGTGTGGTTGGCCGGCCCGGAGACGAAAGCAATGCGCCTGTGCCCCAACTCGATCAGGTGGCGCACTGCGAGATGGGCGCCGTATTGATTGTCGATCTTGAAGCCGATGGCGTTCCTGGTCTGCAGGCCGCGGCCGGTCGAAACGATCGGGCGATGGTTGGCGAATTGCAGGATGGTCTCGTCGGAGATGCGCCCGGACAGCAGGATGATGCCGTCGACCTTGCGCGCCAGCAGCAGGCGGATGCGGTCCGATTCCTCTTCCGCATTCCAGTGGCCGCTTACGATCACCGAGGTGAAGCCGGTGCCCTTCAAGCCGTCATCGACGCCGCGCAGGGTTTCATCGAAGAACGGGCTCGAAATATCCTGCACCACGATGCCGATGGTCATCGAGCGGCCTTTTTTCAGCCCTTGCGCCATCTGGTTCGGTGCGAAATTGGTGCGCTTGATGGCGGCCAGCACGGCATCGCGCTTGGCGTCGGAGACGCGCGCGGTGCCATTGAGAATGCGCGAGACGGTGGAGGGCGAGACGCCGGCCTCGCGGGCGACGTCGATCAGCGTGGAGGGTAGGCCGTGCTTATCTTCTGGGGTCAATTCGGTTTCCGCTGGTTGCGTGCAACGTCGAGGCGGTGAACCAAGCCTTGAGCTGATGCCATCGATGTGAAATCCTTTTCAGAATGATCGTATCATAAAAACCCACCCGATTCGCCGCGTTTCGGACGCAAAGCGCGGCCGCTTGCGCATCGTTCAAGGCCGGACAACAAAGCAGAAACACGCCCTGCCACTTGCGTGGGAGGGCGTGTTGCCTGTTACTTGCGGGCTTGTCGCGCTATGGCGGGTGCTTAGTACCTCACGCCGAAGTTGATGCCTGCGGTGATCGGCGGCAGGTATTGCGCCTGCCAGACCACTACACCGTTGGACGATTGCTGCGCCAGCGCGGCCGTCTTGATGTTGGCATTTTCCACGTTGCGCACGTAAGCGTCGATGTACCACGACTTGCTGGAGTTGTAGCGCATACCGATGTCGGTACGCGTGTACGCCTTCTGCTCGTCGTTGGGATTGTTGGCCACATTGTTTGCCGTTGCCACGCCGCCGTTGAACACGGAGAGCCAGCTCGCCGATTCATAGTGCAGGTTGATGCGCGGCGTCAGCGTGCCGTCGCCGAAGTGGAAACTGTGCTGATACTGCAGTGTGGTGCCGAATTTCGGCGCGTGCGGCATCCGGTTGCCGGTCACGCTTTCCGAATTGACGCCCGTTGCAGGGTTGGCCGGCATGATCTGGCTGTAGTCGTTGCTGCCAGCCACCATGGAGCCGAGCGTGGCCGTGGGAATGTAGCTGGCGGTGAGCTGCAGCTTGTCGTCAGGGGTCAATCTTGCCGCCAGTTCCGATTCCAGGCCGACCACCCGTGTGATGCCGCCGACGTTGTACAGGTTCAGGGTGTGCCCGCCGCCGGGCAGCGTCACGGCGCTGGCGAACTGGTAATCCTTGAATTCTTCGTCGTAGAGCGCGTTGTTCCACTTGAGCTTGCCGTTGAGGAACGAACTCTTGGTGCCGACTTCATAGCTGGTGATGGTTTCCGGCGCGAAGGTGCCGGCCGCACCGGCCGAGGCGCCGCCATCCTGCAGGCCGCCCGACTTGAAGCCGGTGGAAACGCTGGCATAGATCAGGTTGTCGCGGTTCAGATCGAACGAGCCTTTCAGCAGCCACGTGGCCTTGCGGTCGCTGTAGGTGCCGGTGTTCAGGTCGTAGGACGACAGACCGGACCCGGGCTGGCCGATCGGCACACCGTTGCTGAGGTTGACGTTGATGTTGCCGCTTGGCTGCACCGGCACGTCCGGCACCGTCGGATCGCCGGTCCAGGAGAAATCGTTGCCGCCGACATTGGCCTTGTCGTCCTCGGTGAAACGCACGCCGGCAGTCAAATGGGCGCTGTCGGTCACGTTCCAGGTTTCCTGCGTAAAGACCGCCTTCGACGTGACGGTTTCGTCAGGCTGGATGAACACGCCTTCCCAGTTGATCGGGCCCTGCGTCGTGCCCACCTGTTGCGGAATGTCGAAGCGGATGCTGTTTTGTTCGTGGCCGTAATACACGCCGAGCAGCCAGTCGACCTGCTGCTTGCCGACCGATTGCAACTGCACTTCGTGGCTGTAGTTTTCGTAGTGCGAGTTGTCGGTGTTGTCGAACTGCGTGTTGCCGCCGGTGGCGAAGCTGGTCGGGACAACCGCGCCGGCATTCTGGTCGAAGGTCGAGCTGCCGTTGTAGAGGCCGTAGCCGAAGGTGTAATTGAGCGCCATGTTGTCATTGACGGCCCAATCCACGCGGCTGCGGATGTTGGTCGAATCGCGATGGAGCGAAGGCGCCTGCATGATCAGGGCCGACCACAGGTCCTCGCCCGCACGCGGGTCTTGCATCAGGTTTTCATTGGGTGTGCCGCGGTCGATGAACTCTTCGAGCGAGATATTCCATTTCAAGGTCGAACTCGGCTGCCACAGGAAGCTCAGGCGCGCCGCGGTCTGGTCTTGCGCATCGTATTTCGGGCCGGTCGTCACGAAATCGTTGGGATTGATCGCCTGGAACGACGCCGCGCTGGCGGTCGGATTGGCAGCGAAATAAGCGGCGCGCTGGCTGGCGAGCGGAATGTTCGGCGCCGACTGATAATTCACGTAGCCGTCGTGCTGCTCGTGATCGAAGGCGACGCGCATGGCCATGGTGTCGCTGATGGGGATGTCAATCGCGCCCTTGGCGCCTACCGCGTTGTAGCTGCCTACGCCGGTCTCGAAGCTGTAGCCGTTGTCGCCGATGACGGGCTTGGCCGTTTGCATATTGACCGCGCCGACGGTGGAGTTGCGCCCCCACAGTGTGCCTTGCGGGCCGCGCAGCACTTCCATGCCTTCCAGGTCGAACAGCAAGGCGGTCGCGCCTTCCGCGCGCGGCGAGTAGACGCCGTCGACGAAGATGGCCACTTCCGGATCGGCCTGCTCGGTTTTCGCCTGGTCGTTGCCGATGCCGCGCATCGTCATGGTGATGACGCCGTGGTCGCCTTCGGTCGTAGCCTGGAAGCCCGGCACCAGGGTGGCGATATCTTCGATATTCTGTACGTGGTTGTCCTGCAGTTGCGTAGCCGTCAGGGCCGTGATGGCCACCGGCGTTTTTTGCAGCGAGGTAGAGCGCTTGGTTGCCGTGACGACGATTTCCGGGATGGCAGTGCCGTCGCTGGTCGTGGCGACGCCGGGCTGCTGTTGCGCAGGCGTTGCCGGAGATTGAGCTTGTTGTGCCTGGGCGCTGCCGACACTGGCCAACAAGGCAAAGATGGCCAGTTGAATGGGCGTGCCCAATAGCTTACCGGGCGAGTTGACGCGGTTTTTCATATGTCTCCTGTTTTAATAAAGATCATCCCCTGCTTCTGTTTCCAGTTAGCGGCGAAGTCCGTTTTATTTCTTCATTTGCGGCCGATTCCTCCACAAATGCCTACCCGAGTGATGCATGCGGCTGATTTCAATGTGCGGTCAGTTGGCTCGCGTTGCCTCTATTGCACACATTCTTGCATCATGAAAACGTTTTCAAACGAGTTGAAATCGATTTCAGTATTCTTGAAACCGTTTTCATGATACATATTCAAAAAGTTCGATGTCAACAGAATTTTGCAAATCTTGTGTATTTCTGGATTCGTTGTGAAGACACAACGAATCCAGAAAACCTGTTTCCGCACCGATTCAAAAACCGGACGGCGGAATTTTTGGAATCATTTTTGGTTTTTATCGAATTATTTTTGAAATCGGCACATTCCAAAAATCGGGATGCACAAATCAAATTCGCCGCGGAGACACGGCGAGCGCCCAATACACCACAACAACATGGAAAGGCACTCACTTCATGAAACCCGTCAAACACGTCATGGTCGTCGGCGGCGGCACGGCCGGCTGGCTGACCGCAGCCTTCCTCGCGCAGGCCTTGGGCAGCAAAGGCGGCGACGGCGTCGCTGTCACCCTGGTCGAGTCGACCGACATCGGCATCATCGGCGTCGGTGAAGGCAGCTTCCCTTCGCTGCGCGGCACGCTCTCGGCAATCGGCATCGACGAGGCCCGCTTCGTCCGCGAGTGCAACGCCACCTTCAAGCAAGGCGTGAAGTTTGCGCATTGGGTCAGGCCGCCGGGTGAGCCTGGCGCGGATCATTACTTCCATCCTTTCAATGCGCCAAGCCACCGCCCCGGCGGCCCCGAACTGCTGCCTTATTGGCTGCAGGGTGGAGCCGGTTCCAAGCCTTTCGCCGCCGCCGTCACCATGCAAAAGCGCGTTGCCGACGCCAGCCACGGCCCGAAGCGCAGCAGCGACGGCGACTTCCTCGGGCCGATGAACTACGCCTACCACTTCGACGCCGGCCTGCTTGCCAAACTGCTGGCCAACCAGGCGAAATTCCTCGGCGTGAAGCACATTCTGGCGACGATAGAGCGGGTCATCCTCGCTGAGGACGGCGCCATCGATTCGCTCGTGACCAAGGAGCGCGGCACGCTCTCGGCGGATCTTTACGTCGATTGCACCGGCTTCCGCGCGGCCCTGATAGGCGATGCGCTCGGCTCACCGTGGAAGAGCTTGGAAGACGTGCTGTTCGTCGATCGCGCGCTGGCCATGCAAGTGCCTTACCACAAGCCCGATCAAGCGATTCCGTCCTACACGATCTCGACCGCGCACGAAGCCGGCTGGACCTGGGACATCGGCCTGCACGAGCGCCATGGCGTGGGCTATGTCTATTCGAGCCGCCACAGCGACGAGGCCGAAGCCGAACGCATTCTGCGCCGTTATATCGACTCAACGTCAAGCGGCCCGGCCTCCGAGAAACTGGAGCCGCGCCTGTTGAAGCTGAAGGTCGGCTACCGCGAGGAGCAATGGGTCAAGAATTGCGTGGCGGTCGGCCTTTCGTCGGGCTTTCTCGAGCCGCTCGAATCCTCCGGCATCGGCCTGATCGAAACGGCGGCCTACCTGATCGCCTACCTGTTCCCGCACGACGGCAACCTCGCTCCGGTCGCCACGCAATTCAATGCCTTGATGAAGGGGCGCTATGAGCGCATCGTCGACTTCGTCAAGATGCATTATTGCCTGACGCAGCGGCGCGACACGCCGTTCTGGATCGACAACGCCGATCCGAAAAGCATCCCCGAGACGTTGCAGGAAAAGCTCGCAATGTGGCGCTGCCGTGCGCCGCACCGGCTGGATTTCGTGGCCGATCTGGAAATGTATCCGCATACGAGCTGGCAATATATCTTGTACGGCATGGAATACGCCACCGATTTCCACGGCAACCGCAGCGCCTACCCGCGCGTTGACGAGGCGCGGCACGAATTCAAGATGATCGAGCAGTTGGCGCAGCACGCCCTGGGCGACCTGCCGCCGCATCGCGATCTGGTCGAAGCGCTTTGCGCACGCGCCGGCGCCGGCATGCGTACCGGCACGATCTGAGCGGGCCTTCATCGGGATGGAACGAACCCACCGGCAAAAAAGAGTTGACACCTTGTTTTTCGATGGGTTACAGTCGCCTCGATGTTTATGAAAACGATTTCATGAACAATAAAAAACGATAAAGCAAGCCTTTCGACCCGTTTTGATGTGTTTTTGGATGCATTTGACGGGGCGCAGGGTATGGAGACGGCATGTCATGAAACACTCACCCGCGCGCCGGCGGGCGGCAAAGCTGGTGCTGCTGGCGCCAATATTGGCCGCCACGGCGCCGGTTCGCGCCGCCGCTGCAGCGCCCGCGTTGCTTGAGGATGCGTCCGAGCTTCAGCGCCATCAAGAGACGACACCAACAGATCAACCAACCCCGACATCAACAGTTCAAACAATGCACAACATCGCCAAGTTTCCCTCCACGTTCACCTGGGGCGTCGCCACCAGCGCGTATCAAATCGAAGGCGCCGCCGACCTTGACGGCAAGGGCCCCTCGATCTGGGATACCTTCACCCACCAGAAGGGCACGGTCATCGACGGCAGCAGCGGCGACGTCGCCTGCGACCACTATCATCGCTACGGCGAAGATGTGAACCTGATGGCCAGTTTAGGCATCGATGCCTATCGCTTCTCGATGGCCTGGTCGCGCGTGCAGCCGCAGGGCAAAGGCGCCTGGAATGAAAAAGGTTTCGATTTCTACGACCGCCTGCTCGACGCCGTCGCCAGCAAGGGCATGGCGGCGCACCTGACGCTCTATCACTGGGATCTGCCGCAGGGCTTGCAGGACGATGGCGGCTGGCTTTCGCGCGACACTTGCCTGCGCTTTGCCGACTACGCGTTTGAGGTCGCGCGCCGCTTCGGCGACCGCGCGCAAACCATCGCCACGCATAACGAACCGTGGTGCAGTGCCAACCTGGGTTACGGCAACGGCCAGTTCGCACCAGGCGTTGCCGACCCCAAGGCGGCAATCCAGGTGTCGCACCACCTGCTGCTGTCGCACGGCCTGGCCGTGCAGGCGATGCGCGCGCAAGGCACGCCGGCCAAACTCGGCATCGTGCTCAATCAATGGCCGGCCGATCCCGCCACCGACAGTGAAGCGGACCGCGCGCTGGCCGCCTACGAGTATGCGCGCTCGGTGCAATGGTTCATGGACCCGATCTTCAAGGGCTGCTACCCCGAACTGGCACTGAAGGCCCACGGCGCCAACGTTCCGGTTGTGCATGATAACGATTTCAACGACATCCGCCAGCCGCTCGACTTCCTCGGGGTGAACTATTATTTCCGCGCTTTCTGTAGCGCGGAGACGCCGCCGCGCCAACCCAAGGGCGAATGGGGTTTCACCGACATGGGCTGGGAAATCTACCCGCAGGGCTTGACCGAACTGCTCCTGGCCTTGAACCGGGAGTACAAGGAATACGGCCTGCCGCCGATCTACATCACCGAAAACGGCATGGCCAGCGCCGATCGATTGACCGATGGCCGCGTGGCCGACAGCGAACGCATCAGCTACGTCGAAACCCATCTCAACGCGCTGGCCGCGGCGATGGCGCAAGGCGTGGATGTGCGCGGCTATTTCCTCTGGAGCCTGCTCGATAATTTCGAATGGAACTCGGGCTACGCCAAGCGTTTCGGCATCGTCCACGTCGATTACGAAACCCAGCGCCGTACGCTCAAGGACAGCGCCATGTGGTATCGGGAATTCGTCCGGAGCCAGCGAGCCTGAATGCACCATGGCGACGCCGACCTTGCGCAAACTTTGCCCATGCTGTGCGCGCGCTCGCGCGACCGGGCGCGGCATCGGTCCCGGCGTTGCCGCTGGTGAGCCGCGACCATGTCGGCGCGGCCGGGCATTGCCGGTGGCATGACATTCCCTTGAAACCAACCGGACCCGCCATGCGCCACGAATCTCCCCACCTGCTGGCCGACATCGGCGGCACCAACGCGCGCTTTGCGCTCGACTACGGCGACGGCCGCATCGAACGCATCGCCACGCTTGCTTGCGCCGGGCACGCCGAATTCGTGCAGGCGGTGGGTGCCTATCTAACTGACTTCGCTGTCGAACCGATACGCCATGCCGTCATCGCCATCGCCAATCCGATCAACGGCGACCTGGTCAAGATGACCAACCACCATTGGGAATTCTCGATCGAGGCGAGCCGCCGCGCTCTGCAATTCGATACCCTCTTGGTGGTGAACGATTTCGCGGCGCTGGCCATGGCCGTGCCCTCGCTCGATGCGTCCGAACTGGAGCAGGTGGGCGGCGGCAGCGCCTGCAAGGGTCACGTGATCGGCGTGGTCGGCGCCGGCACCGGGCTCGGCGTGGCCGGTCTGGTGCCGAAGCATGGCGAGTGGCTGCCGCTGGAAAGCGAAGGCGGCCACGTCAGCTTTTCCCCCGCCGACGAGCGCGAGCTGGCGGTGCTGCGCCATTGCTGGCAGCACTACGAACACGTGTCGGCCGAGCGGCTGGTCTCGGGCACCGGCCTGCCGTTGATCTTCCAGGCGCTGGCGGCACAGCACAACGCCGCGGTGCCGGCCGACCTCAGCGCCGCCACCATCGTCGCACGCGCGCTCGACGACGGCGATGCGCTGTGCATGGAGACGCTCGAATGCTTTTGCGGCATGCTGGGCACGGTCGCCGGCAACGTCGCCGTCACGCTGGCGGCCAAGGGCGGGATCTATATCGGCGGCGGCGTGGTGCCGCGCCTGGGCAGCTATTTCGCGCGCTCGCCGTTTCGCCGGCGCTTCGAATGCAAGGGGCGCTTTTCCGCTTTCAACGCTGCCATTGCCACGTATGTCATCACCGCGCCCTACCCGGCCTTTGTCGGCGCGGCGCGCATCTTGCGCCAGCACTTGCACGACAGGTACGACGAAAAAGCGGACTGCCCGATTACAATGAGTTCCGCCGGGCCTGCTCATTGCGCCACCGATATTGCCCAGGCAGCGCAATGAGCAGGTTCGGCCCACGATAACGAAACGAGACCAGCATGCAAGCCATTTCCAGCGTCGCCGATGCCGATACCGCGCCACGCCGATCCCCGCTCTGGTGGGTGCCGACCGGCTATTTCACGATGGCGCTGACCTACGTCATGCTGACGTCGGTGATCTCGATCATGTTCAAGAACCTCGACATGGGCAACGGCGCCGCGGCAGGCTATGCCAGCTCCCTGATCCTGGCCTACACGATCAAGCCGTTGTTCGCGCCCTTCGTCGAGATGTACCGCACCAAGAAGTTTTTCGTGCTGTGCGCGCAACTGACGATTGCGGCCGGCTTTGCCGGCGTCGGCATCCTGATGGGCATGCCCGATTCGATGTTCCCCATGCTGGCCGCGTTCTGGCTGCTGTCTTTCGTCGGCGCCACGCAAGACATCGCTTCCGACGGCGTCTACGTCACCTCGCTCGACAGCCGGCGCCAATCGCTCTACTGCGGCGTGCAAAGCCTGTCGTGGAACATCGGGCCGATCGTCGGCTACGGCGGCCTGGTTTATCTGAGCGGCTATCTGCACACGCACCAGACCTTTGGCCCGGGCTGGATCGATGCGTGGCGCGTGATCTTCTTCATCGTGGCCGGCGTTACTTTTTTGATGTGCCTGTGGCATGTGCGCGCCATGCCGGAAGGCGCGCGCGCTGCGAACACGCCCGGATCGCCTGGCGACGCCTGGCGCATCCTGGTTGACGCCTTCGTGACTTTCTTCCAGAAGCGCGACGTGTGGCTCATGATCGCCTTCGCCTTCGTGTTCCGCCTCTCGATCGGACTGCTCGAGAAAATCGGCCCCTTCTTCATGGTCGACCCCGTGGCCAAGGGCGGCCTGGGCCTGTCCAACGAAATGCTCGGCGTAATTTACGGCACCTATGGCCTGGCCGCCGTGCTGCTGGGGTCGATGCTGGGCGGCATCTTCGTTGCGCGGCGCGGCTTGAAGGCCACGCTCTTCATCCTGTGCTGCGCAGTCAACATCCCCAACGTCACCTTCCTCTTGCTCAGTGTGTTCCAGCCGGGCGACCTCACGCTGATTGCGGCCGGTGTGGTGGTGGAGAAATTCTTCTTCGGCTTCGGCTCGGTCGGCTTCATGATCTACCTGATGCAGCAGCTCGCGCCGGGCAAATACCAGACCACGCACTACGCCTTCGGCACCGGCCTGATGGGCCTGTGCATGATGACTACCGGCATGGTGTCGGGCCATCTGCAGGAGCTGCTGGGCTACGTGCACTACTTCATCTTCGTCATGCTCGCCACCATTCCCTCGTTCATCGTAACCTGGTACGCTCCGTTTCATCACAAAGAGCAGATGGCGTGAACGATGCTTGAGCGCCGATGGGTCGTCATGGGGGTGTCCGGTTGCGGCAAGAGCACGCTGGGCCGGCTTTGGGCCGACCATCTGGGGCTGCCTTTCATCGAAGGCGATGACGAACATCCGCCGGAAAACATCGCCAAGATGGCAAGCGGCCATGCGCTCGACGACGCCGACCGGCTGCCCTGGCTGTTGCGCCTGCAGGCGCGCATCGCCAAGGCCAGGGAATCGGGCAGCGGCCTCGTGGTGACGTGCTCGGCCCTGAAGCGCCAATACCGCGACCTGCTGCGCAGCGCCGACCCGCAACTGATCCTGCTGCACCTGCACGGCACCCCGGCGCTGCTGGCCCAACGGCTTGCGGCGCGCCGGGGCCACTTCGCGCCGGCATCGCTATTGGAGAGTCAATTGCGCGACCTCGAACCGCTCGCGTCAGGCGAAGCCGGGCTGCGACTCGACTCGGCGCAGAGTCCTGCGCAATGGATGGAACAACTATGCCGCGCCTTTCCCGAATGCGCTTGAGGCCGTCACGTCATTGAATCGCCGGCATGCCCGGCTGCACTATCTGGACCAGGTGCCTGTTTCATTGTCGATGACGGCCTGCAATTCCCGCACTTTCAATTTCAAGGGAATCAGGAGGTTGTAGGCAAGCCCGTCGTCGCACTCGTTGCGGTCGTGGTTCAGGAAATGGCTCAGGCCGCGCACCTTGTTGGGATCGCCATCGGCCTCGCCCATCGGCCCCTTGGTCTCTACGTAGTATTGGTAGCTTTGGCAGACGTAATGGTTGATGCGGAACACCTCATACGAGGGATCATAGTCGGTCACGCCGGCCGTGATGGGCCGCATGCGTTCGTCGAACGTGCCGCGCGAGGTGACGAAATAATGCGAACTTCCCTCTGCGATATGCTCTCCGCCCCTGACGATCGACTTGATGTGCTTGTTGATCAGAAAATCCCTGCTGCTATGGCGCGGGTAATTTTCAAGCAACAGCCCGGCCGGTTCCTCGAGATGGCCATTGCTGCCGTAACACATCCAATAGACTGCCAGCGCCGACAAGTCGCGCCCGGCATATTCTGCCAATGCCTGTTTCATGTCTCGATGTTTCGGCGAAAACAGAAACTCGTCGCCGTCGATGAGGGCCATCCAGTCCACGGTGTGGTTGTAGGTGTCGATCGCGTGTTTGTAGGCAATCAGTTGCGGCTTCTCGATGTCCCCCAGTTCATGGATGGTGATGTCGTAATGCCGCTGCAGCTTGACCAGGATATCGATGGTGTCGTCGCTGCATTTGTGGGCGTAGAAAAAGAATCTGTCGAACCCGACCATCAGATGAAACGCCAGCCATTGGACGATCCATGGTCCGCGGTTGCGTTGAATTGTCGTGATGCCGAGCTTCATGTCAGTACCGTAGCGAGGTCGTCGAACAGTTGCACGGCCATCGCCTTCACTGCACAGGAATTGCCGGTGAAGTGATCATTCCCCTCGGGGACCGAGGAAACAAGCGCGTAATCCTTGACGATCTGCTTGAACATGGCGACAACCCACTATTGGCAATGTTGCTCATTGTGCACATTCTATCTTGGCGCAAAAGAATGGAAAACAGGGGTGTTTTTGCAAAATGAGCGGCGAGACCGGTTGCGCTGTCTGGGCGTCGACTCTTCGGAAGCCGGCACCGATTGGCTCATGGCCATCATCTGTCCCCCGGCAGATTCAACCGCCCAATCGGGAAAACCATCGATAAGCCCAAATAGTAAAAAGCAAGCAAGCTCACAAAATAGCTTGACATCATTTAGATGATTAGCTAATCTTCAAAACATGAACAAAGTATTCAAAGCCCTTGCCGATCCGACCCGGCGCCAGGTATTGGCCCTGTTGAAGAACGGTCCGCTGACGGCGGGCGAGTTGGCGGGCCATTTTGACGTTTCAAAGCCGACCATGTCGGTGCATTTTTCCGTTCTCCGCGAAGCGGATTTGATCGCTTCGTCAAAGCATGGGAAGAGCGTTGTGTATTGCCTCAAGCTTTCGGTGCTGGAGGAGGCCCTGGCTGGATTCGCCGGATTGTTGGGCATCCAGGTCAAGGCGCCAGCGGACGATCAACTTATTGAGCCAAGCCATCTTGGCGTAAAGGACAGCGATGAAAACGACTTCTGACAATCTTACATTCTCACTGGCGGTAGTCCTCAGCTTGTGGGTCATCCTTGCCGGCGGCTATCTGTGCTATGCGAATCCTGACGATCCATGGCGATACCTGTTCGCGATGGCAATTGTTTGCTTTGCGTGGACGATCCGTTACGCCTTCCGCGGCAAGGCAGAAACAAGCCCGGCGTGTTTGGTGGCACAGCGCAAAGTGACGCAAACCATCGTGTTGGCCGGCGTGATTTTGGGTCTCGCGTTTATCTCGCGTCTGGGATGGCTCGACGGCTTGGGCGATGTCGGCGAACGCACGCGCGGCTTTATCACCGGAGCGATCGTGGTATTTCTCGCCAACGCCATTCCGAAGCAGGCCGGCCCTGCACGCGGCTACGCCATGCGGCGCGCCGCCGGCTGGGCAATGGTATTGGGCGGCTTGGGCTATGCGTTGGCGTGGTTGCTGCTGCCCGTGGCCTACGCCAACGAGGCGGCGATGTCGGCGATGCTGCTCGCACTGGCCTATACGATAGCCCGCTTCATGTGGTTCGTGCGCGAATGCCGGTCGAATCGGCCGACCGGAGCCGGATGATCCGCCGTCAAATGCGGCGGCGATGGTGACGAAACCCGGACACCTGTACTATACGCAACATGGTCGCCTGAGCCGGGGGTCCGCTGCGACGGTGCAGCAACCCCGGCGCCGGCCAATTGTCCTCGCGACGACGTTATCTACAAGATGCCTTCCAACCTCATGCCCAAGGAACCCCGCAAATGCCACAACCGAGCGTAACAGGATTGTCCGGAAACGAAATCTATTGCATGCAGCTCAAGGGCCTCAGACCCTCGAGTATCGTGGTCGGCAACAGCGTCCAGTCGATGGGTTTCCTCGGTGCGCTCAGCACCACGTTTCGCGGCGCCGTCGGCGGCGAAATTCCTGCGGTGACCGAGATGATCCACGCCGGGCGCGAGGCGGCGTTCGACCGCATGGTCGAGGAAGCGCGGCGCGAAGGCGTGCATGGCGTAGTCGGCGTGTCGTCGGAGTTGCGCGGACTGGCGGGCAACTCGGAATTTCTCTTCGTCGGCTCGGGCGTGATCGACAACCAGGGCGGCAAGCTCTTCACCAGTGCCGGCGATGCGCAAGAGCTCTATTGCCATATGGACGCCGGCTACCAGCCGGTCCAATTCGCCTTCGGCAACATCGCTTACTCGGTCGGCATCGTCGGCGGCATCGCCGGCGCCTTGAAGACCATGGTGCGCGGTGAAATCCGCGAGTTCAGCGACGTCTTCAACGCCACGCGCCACCAAGCGCTGGAACGCCTGGTGGCGCAAGCCAGGAATGCCGGCGCCAACGCCGTCGTCGGCGTCAGGACCAATGTTACGCAGATGAGCGGCATGCACGAGATGTACATGACCGGTACCGCCGCCATCCACCCGAGCCTGCCTGCCGAAGCCAGCGCGTCGCCCGTCACAAGCGACCTGACCGGCGAAGAACTGTGGGCCATGACCAGCCTCGGCTATGCGCCGGTGAAGCTGCTGATTTCCACCTCGGTCTATTCGCTCGGCATCGTCGGCGGCTTCAAGGCTGCGTTCAAGTCGTTTTCCAAGGGCGAAATCGGCGACTTGACGACGCTGGTCTACGACGCGCGGGAAAATGTGTTCGACCGCCTCAAATCCGAAGCCGCTGCGCTCGGCGCGGAAGAAGTGGTCGGCATCAAGACTTATATCCTCGAACTGGGTTCGAACCTGATCGAAGTCGTTTCGATCGGCACCGCCGTACGCAAGTTGCCCAACTTCGGCGTCCAGACCGCGGCACTGCCGTGTCAAGCGATCATCCGGGACAAAGATACGTGGCTGAGCGGCGATGGCGGCTTCGATCTGCAATCGTCGCGCGCCGGGGGCTGAATCGACGCGGAGTTGATTGAAAGAAATCGCTTACAATGGGTCGCCGTCAGCCGTGGACCACGGCGGCCGGATTGACCTATCTTGGCGTAGCTATCTTGGCGTAGCTATCTTGGCGTAGCTATCTTGGCGTAGTGCTGCATGCAATGAGCGAATGCGTTCCAGGTTCTTAACAATGATATCGGAGACACGGTTTTATGCCACGCACCCGCCGCACCACTACCACGTACGTCCTGAATCAGCCCTTTGGCACGCTTCTCAATCTGTGTTTTCTGCTCTACAACCTAGTGATGATTCCCTGGGTGATGCTTGTCATCGGCGTACTCAATAATGCGCCCAACCTGCTGGCACACGTGCCGGCCGATACCTTGGCTTCGCTCAGGAGCGTGTCGCCTCCCATCGTGTTTCTGGCATTGTTCGTCGGGAACGGCGTATTGATGGTCCTTGGCATGGTCTTGCCGGGCACCAAGGTCGTAACGACGAAATAGCCAAGACGAGTCAATTGCCTTCAATTTGCTTGGCATCGTGCTGATCAGTTTCCACCCGCAAGGGAGCGCGTCAGACGTCAAGGCCTCGGGCGCCCGCTTTCGAGATGTCTGGCTGGCTGCAACGGGTCGATGTCGCCCTGTCACGATCCACGGAAGCAGGCAGTCAAACGTCAAATCTTTGCTGGCGCCAACGTTGCGCCGGCACCGGCTCCTTTGGGGGGCGGATTCAACCGGTTGAATCCACCGGGTGTTCTTCCCGGTCGTCGCGTGAATTTCCGGAGCGAGAAGAGCCCGCTTAGGAGTCCAGAACCGCCATTGGCTTAGCCATGCACGTGGCCATTAAACGGAAACTTCACCCTCGCGGCGGACATCTGACCCTCACGTCACCTGAAGTGCTCCTGTACATAGGCTACGAAAGCCTTCAGCTTGGAAGGTTGCTGTCTCCGGCTCGGGTAATATAGATAAAATCCAGGGAATGTCGGCGCGAATTCGGGCAATACACGTTTCAGTTTCTTGGCTTGAATATAGGGAAATGAGAGCTGCTCGAAGGTGTACGCCAACCCGATCCCTTCCAGCGCGGCATCAATCGAGAACATCGTGTCGGTGACTGTCAGATTGCCGCCGATTTCGTGTTCGACAATACGCTCATCGACCTTGAGTTCCCATTTGTAGATGGCGCCGCTGCCGGAGAAGCGGAAACGCACGCAATTGTGGCGCACCAGATCCGAGGGCTGACGCGGCACCGGATGCCGCTTGAAGTAGTCTGGCGATCCAACGATCGCAACAGAAATTGGACCGCCTAGCGGCACGGCAACCATATCCTTTTCGACGCTCTCGCCCATGCGGACGCCGGCATCGAAGCCACGCTCGACAATGTCAACATTGCCTTCGTCATTGGTAAGTTCAATCTGGACGCCCGGGTGCGCTTGCAGAAAACCCGCAAGAAGCGGTTTTAGCACCATCGCAGTTGAGATGCGGGCCGCATTGATACGCAAAATACCCGACGGATGCCCTTGACGCTCGTGCAATTGCGCTTCGGCTGCCAGTACGTCGCCCAGTGCCGGCCCGATTCGGGCCAGGTAGTCTTCGCCAGCCTCTGTGAGGCTGACGCTGCGGGTGTTGCGGTTCAACAGCCTGACACCGAGCCTGGCCTCCAGGTTCCGAATCGCTTGGCTGAGCGCGGACGGTGATACCTCAAGCGCGGCAGCGGCGGAGGAAAAGCCGCGATGCTCGGCGACCTTGCAGAACGCCATCAAGCCGTCCAATTGATTGAGTCTCATGTTTTGAAGAAATTCTTCATAAGCTGTTAAGTATTATGGCATTTTTCTTCCTAATGATCTTGCCCACAATGACACCCATCAACCACCCATCCAGTTCGATGGCCGCTATTGGGCTATCCCGATCTGACGGTAAGCCGGTTCAACTTTATTTCCCAACCAGGAGAATCCTATGACTGACAAGAAAGTTTGGCTCATTACAGGCGCAGGCCGCGGCTTGGGTATTGCCATCGCAAAAGCGGCCCTAAGCGCCGGTCATGCTGTCGTCGCGACGGGTCGCACCGCTCAGAAAGTCGCGGAAGCTATCGGCATTCATGAGGACTTGCTGGCCGTAAAGCTGGACGTCACTCGCCTCGAAGACGCCCAGGCTGCCGTCGAAGCGACAATCCAGAAATTCGGCCGAATCGATGTTGTGGTTAACAATGCCGGCAACTTCTTTGCAGGCTTCTTCGAAGAGCTCAGCCCAGACCAAATCCGCAACCAGATCGACACGCTGCTGTTCGGGCCGATGAACGTCACACGTGCCGTGTTGCCGGTAATGCGCAAACAGCGCGCTGGGCTTGTAATTGCCATCTCCTCGACTGGGGGGATTTCGGGCGCAATTCCGTTCTGTTCCGCCTATGCTGCTGCGAAGTTTGCCGTTGAAGGCTGGACGGAATCGCTTGCTGTGGAAATTGCACCCTTTGGAATTCAAACGATGCTGGTCGAGCCTGGATTTTTTCGCACCGAACTGCTCAGCACCGAATCGACGATATATGCGAAATCCTCGATTGAAGACTACGCCGAGCGCACGAAAGAGACTATCGCCGCGTGGAACAGTATGGATGGTAAGCAGGGAGGTGATCCAGCCAAATTAGCCCGCGCGCTGGTACAGCTCGCCGCGCTCAAGGAACCTCCGGCACGCTTTGCGGCCGGCGCCGACGCGGTGCAAACCTTCGAGAGCAAGGCCAGCATGTTGCTTGCCCAAGCAGATGCGCATCGCACGCTGTCGTCCTCGTTATCCTACGACAACGCCTGACCAGCCCGCTGCCGATCCGTTTGGCCTCGATGACCGCAATGAAGGGCGCCACTGTGGTACTTTAAGTGAAATCTGCCTCTGTTTTATTTCTTGAGGCGTCGTAAAATCTTCATCCAACAACCATGCTGAGCTTGCCACGTCACCGATGCAAAATGCCATGTCTGGATATTGTTTGAACAGAGGCTGTGTCAAGAAGCTGTGGCGGCTGCTTTGCAGCACGCTTTGTGGCCTATTCCTGCTCCACAGCCCGGCCTTCGCGCAGCAAGCGGTTCCAGGCGGCATTGCCGAACGTGCCGCCCCCTGTATTGCCTGTCACGGCAAGGAGGGACGCGCAACCAGCGACGGCTCTTTCCCGCGTATTGCCGGCAAGCCTTCGGGGTATCTCTATAACCAGTTGGTGAACTTTCGCGACGGACGGCGGAAAAATGCGCAAATGAACACCATGATTGCGTATATGTCGGACCAGAATCTGAAAGAGTTTGCCGACTATTTTGCCAGCCTGCAGCCGCCCTACCCGCCGCCTCAGGCGCCCACCGTGTCGCCGTCGGAACTGGAACGGGCCCACGTGCTGGCTACGCAAGGCGACCCGGCCAGGAATATTCCCGCCTGCACTGCCTGCCATGGCGAAAAGCTGACGGGCACGCAACCCTCGATCCCGGGTCTGGTTGGTCTGTCGCGTAGTTATCTGGCCTGGCAGTTCGGCTCCTGGAAAGACGGCACGCGCAAGGCCGCCGCGCCGGATTGCATGGCGCAGATCGCGGAACATCTGACGCCGCAAGACATCGCCGCATTGACATCCTGGATTGCATTGCAGCAGGTTCCGACCGATATGCGTGCCGACAAGAGCATCGCCTCGGCGGGAGCGATCAAGTTGCCGATCGCCTGCGGCAGCTATATCGAACAACAGCGCGAACAACAACGCGAAAAACAATAACGAGCTGCCCATGAAACGCATCGCCCTCTGTATTCTGGCCCTCATCATCCTGGGGCCGTTGGCGATCATCGGATTTCAATGGTTCCATGATCCGGGCAGTGATCGGAAAAGCGCTGCGGTAGCGGACCGCGCGCAACTCGTCGCCAGGGGCGAATACCTGGCCAAAGCCGGAAACTGCATCGCCTGCCACACCGTACGCAACGGCGACGCCTATGCCGGCGGCCGTGCCATCACGACGCCGTTTGGCAAAATCTATGGACCGAACATCACGCCCGATGCGGAAACGGGCATCGGCAAGTGGACGGCGGACGATTTCTGGCGTGCCATCCACAATGGCAAATCCAGGGATGGCCAGTTTCTTTATCCCGCCTTCCCCTACCCCAACTACACCAAAGTCACCCGGGCCGACGCCGATGCGATCTTTGCCTATCTCCAAAACATCAAGCCGGTCACACAGGCCAACAAGGACCCCGAGCTCCGGTTTCCCTATAGCCGGCGAACCTTGCTGGCGTTCTGGAGAGCCTTATATTTCAAGCCGGGAGAGTTCGAGCCGCAATCAAGCCAAAGTGCAGAGTGGAATCGCGGCGCCTATCTGGTGCAAGGCCTGGGGCATTGCGGCGCATGCCATACCAGCCGCAATGCATTGGGCGGCACGACGACGAGCGCGGATCTTGCCGGCGGCATGATACCGATGCAGGACTGGTATGCTGCGTCGCTCACCTCCGACCCGACAACCGGCCTGGGCAACTGGACTACCCGCGACGTGGCCGATTTGCTGCGTACCGGCGTGTCCGGACGCGGCGCAGTCTTTGGCCCCATGTCTGAAGTCGTCTACGGCAGCTTGCAGCATCTGTCGCAAAGCGACATCGAGTCCATGGCGACGTACGTCAAATCTGTTCCGGAAAGCGAAGCACCCGACGTCGCATCCGCACCCGTGGCGGAAGACGCGCGGACGGTGTTGGGGCTGGGTGCACGCATCTATCGAAAACAATGCGTCGAATGCCATAAAGCGGACGGCAAGGGCATGCCGTCGGCCTACCCGGCGCTGGCAGGAAGCCGCTCATTGACCGCGCAGTCGGCGGTGAACCCCATTCGCATGGTATTCAATGGCGGCTACGCGCCAACTACCGAAGGCAATCCGCAGCCGTACGGCATGCCGCCTTTCTCGGGTACGCTCAACGACGAGGAAATCGCAGCGGTCGTTTCCTATATCCGCATGAACTGGGGAAATAGCGGGGGGTTGGTTTCGCCTGTCGACGTAGCGCGATACCGGGGCTTGCCGGCCGAGTAGCTGTCTTTTCCGTGCTGCTGTCAGAATTTGCGCCTGGAAGCATCAATTTCCCGTGGGCAGAATCATCATATTGCCGAAGCGGCGAAACGGAACCGTTCTGCAAGCAAGGCTGCACTGATGCCTTCTGCCTGGCTCCGGCGTCTCAGTGCTGCACTTCGTGGGCCGACCCGGATCGATTGCAGCAAAGGGCGGGAAGCGGTAATTTATGTTGCGGAGCAACACCTATTCACAATTGGGGGCTTGTTCCGCAAAGCCCTCATGTTGTTTTTGCTGGTTGTCGGTAATCTGGAGCACGCGTGGATCGGCAATATCGAAAGCGCCCCTTTCCATGGATGATTGTCGCGTCGGTCGCCTCGGCCTGCCTGCTCGGCTGGCGAATGACGAGTGAGGCCCCTGGCGCTGGCGCCGAACAGGCCGCAACTGGGCGGCCGCTTCAGGTGGGTATGGCGGTTGCGCACCCGCTGGAAGCTTACGCATTCAATGCTGCCAAGCATCTATTCGACCGGAATAGCCATCAATCCACGACGAAAAATTAGCGTCGATCACATCGTTACAAAATATATTCCGCCAGCAAATTGATGCCGATTGCTAAGTGATTGCATAGCGTCTAGCATCGTACTCATGCCGAGCCGCCAAAACAGATCCCCGTCAAGAAGAAACCTTTATGAGTGGCTCATACTAGCTGCAGTCCTTGCTTTGGTCGGTTCGATATTTTTGTATGTGCATGGTGCAGAGACCGATCGCGTCAATGCGGCCGAGCAGGACCGCCTGCATGTGCTGACCAATTTCGTGGCGAACGACATCCAGGGCAATCTGACCACGATCAACCATGTCGAGGAAGGCGTGATCCGGGATTACCTGAGCCAGCCCGGTACGTCCGCCACGCCCGAATCCTCCCATTACCTCACACTGCGGCTGCAAGCACTGGAAGGCGCCATTTCGGGCATGCGCGCGCTGCTCGTGATCGATGCCCAAGGATTGGTCACCCATAGCTCAAAGGAAAATCTGGCAAATCTGAATTTGAGTTACCGCGACTATTTTCAGCAGATTCGCAATCACCCCGACAAAACCACGCTTTACGTTTCCGCGCCCTTCCAATCTCTTAAGAAGGAACCCGACCTCGTTATCACCGTCAGCCGTATGGTGCCCGATACCGAGGGAGGATTCGCCGGCATGGTGGCCGCAGTGCTCGATCAGGAATACTTCTCCGAGCCGTTCACCTTGAGTGTCTATGCGCCGGATGTCTGGGCTTACGCCATTCATGGGGACGGACGGCAATTGATGAATTTTCCACCCAAAAAGAACAGCATCAATGGTACTGACCTCAATCGACCGGGCACCTTGTTCCGCCGCCATATCGAGAGCGGGCAAATCGAAAGCGTGGTCACCGGGCAGAGCTACTCTGCGGGAGAAAAGCGGCTGATGGACTTGCGCACCATCCAGCCTGAGGTTCTGCATATGGATAAGCCCCTCGTGATCGGCCTAAGCCGCGAAGTCGATGCCATTGCATTGCCCCTGCATCGCCAGGCCATCGCATTCAGTATGTTTTATGCATTCATCGTGCTGGTCTGCTGCACCGCGCTGTTGTGGATGCAAACCCGCCGCACGCGTGTCGATGCGCTGGCTGCCGAACTGGAACGTGGCCGGCGCGAAGCGGAACAGGACAAGCGCCTGCGCCAGGCCGAACGCGAAAGCGAACAGCGCTTTCGCACACTGATCGAGGATGCGCCGCTGGCCATCGCGATCTTGAGAAACGGCCATTTCATCTATACCAACCCGCGTTACCTCGACTTGCATGGCTATTCGTCCGGCGACGACCTGACAGGCCTGCCATGGAGCGCCATGATCGCACCCGAATCCCGCGCAGCACTGCGGGAGCAGGAAGCCCTGATCGTCGCGGACTCTCCAGTCGAGCAAAAATTTGAAACGCAAGGATTGGGCAAGGAAGGCCGCTCGGTGCCGGTCTTCAAGACCACAGCCAGTGTAGAGCTGGTCGATGGTGCTGCCACCCTGATCTTCGCGCAAGACATTTCGGCGCAGAAGAATGCCGAAAACGCCCTGCTGCAGGCACGCGACGACGCCGAGGCCGCCAGCCGCAGCAAGGCCGATTTCCTGGCCAACATGAGCCACGAGATCCGCTCGCCCTTGAATGCCATCCTCGGCATGGCTTATCTGCTGGAACAGGCACAGCTCAGCTTCGATGCGCACAGCATGGTGCACAAAATACGGACCTCGGGGCGCATGCTTTTGGGCATTATCAACGACATACTCGACGTATCGAAGATCGAGGCCGGGCACATGGAGATCGAACGCGCGCCGTTCCGCCTGGGCGACGTGATCGACAACATTGCCGCCACCATGGGCATCGCCGTCGGCGACAAAGACATTCAGTTGATCATCCAACCTGTGCCGGCGGGCATTTCCTCCCTGATCGGCGATGCATTGCGGCTGGAGCAGGTGTTGAGCAACCTGACCAGCAATGCAATCAAGTTCACGCATACGGGCCGGGTCGAGTTGCGCATTTCAATGGTGTCTCGCGAAGTGGAAAATGCCGTGCTGCGTTTTTCCGTGCTGGACACCGGCATCGGCATTGCGCAGGAACTGCAGTGCGAAGTGTTTTCGGCTTTTGCGCAGGCAGATACCTCGACGACGCGCCGCTTCGGCGGCACCGGCCTCGGCCTGACCATCTGCCGCAGGCTGGTGGGCTTGATGGGCGGAGAGATAGGTTTGCTCAGCACACTTGGCGAGGGCAGCGAATTCTGGTTCACGGTTCCCCTGCAGTTGATCGCCGACACGAATTTCTCTTCTCCCGATATGGTCCGCGTCGACGCGCTGATTGCCGACGACAGCGACATCGCCTTGAAAGCCATCGGCAACATCGCCACCAGTTTGGGCTGGCACGTCCATGCCGTCACGTCGGGCGAAGCTGTGCTGGCGCAACTGCGCGAAAGGCGCGAGGGGGGCTTACCCAATGTTGTGGTTCTCGACTGGAAAATGCCGGGCATGGACGGACTCGCCACGGCGCGCGCGATCCGCGAGACGCTGACCGAAGCCGAATGTCCGATCGTCATCATGGCAACCGCCCATTCGCTGGCGCAGATGACCAGCCAGCCGGGTGCGGAATTGGTTGACGCCGTATTGAGCAAGCCGGTCACGGCATCGGCCCTGTACAACGCCACGATCGAAGCCCAGCGCCGGCGCGCGGCCGCCTCCGGCGCTTCGGACGCCCCGCTGCATATGCCGAGCCAGGGACTGGAGGGCGTGCGGGTGCTGGTTGTCGACGACAGCGAAATCAACCGGGAGGTGGCACTGCGCATCCTGCAGGCGCAAGGCGCCGAGGTGACGCAGGCAGTCGACGGCAGGGATGCGCTGAATTGGTTGTTGGCGCATCCCGACGATGTCGACCTGGTCCTGATGGACGTGCAAATGCCGGTGATGGATGGGATCGAGGCAACACGCCAGTTGCGGCAAATGCGCCAGTTCGACGATCTGCCCATCGTCGCGCTGACTGCCGGCGCCTTTACGTCGCAGCAGGAAGCGGCGCGCGCGGCGGGCATGACCCACTTCATCAGCAAGCCATTCGACGTGCCGACCACGGTTGCCCTGATTCAGCGCTTGCGGCGCAATCGCCCACCTGCCGGCACTGGCGCGGCACACAACGCCGCCCATCCGCCAGCCGCAACGCTGGGCGGCCACAGCCATGTCGCGACACCCGCCGACTCCTCCGTGATCGATATCCAGAAGGGCTTGCAAATCTGGTCCGAAATCGCCACTTACAGGTCGTACCTGCAAAACTTCGCTGTCAGCTACGGCAACGCGGCGGCGGCGATCAACGCCCATCTGGCCGCCGGGGACCATGCTGGCGCCGCTGCGCTGGTGCACAAACTGGCGGGCGTCGCCGGTAACATGGCCCTGCCCGACACACATCGGCTGGCGCTCGAAGCCGAGCGCGTGCTGACAACGGAATTTGACCCCACGTTCGTGCTGGGGCGGCTGGAAGGAGCGCTGAACCAGGCGGTGGCCGCCATCAGCCGCTTTGCCCCCCAACCAGCGGGCGAGCAAGCCGTACCCACATCCGAAACAGCGATAACGGCAACGGAAATACCGCCTGAGCAACGCGCCGAACTCCTGCCGCTATTCGTCGCGCTCCTGGCAGCTCTCGATACCGACAATCCGACGCCGGTCGAGCCTATCGTGGCAGCGCTGTCGACCCGGCTCCCATTGAAGGAACTGGCGGACATCCGCGATATCGTCCGCGCTTTCGATTTTCGCGGCGCCGAGGCAGCCGCCATCGATCTTGCAGCCAAGCTAGGCATCACTTTGTGAGGCAAACCATGAACCTTCCCATCATCCTCATCGTGGACGACGAGCCGGCCAACCTGGCGATCATGCGCGATATTCTTTGCGAGGCCTACACGCTGGTGTTCGCGCGCAATGGGACCGAAACACTGACCGCAGTCGCCAAGCACGCGCCGGTGATGGTGTTGCTCGACGTCGGGCTGCCCGATATCAATGGCTATGACCTGTGCCGCCAGATCAAACACATCGACAAGACCGGCAATATGCAGGTGATTTTCGTCACCGGCTATACGGACGTCGCGCACGAAACCGCGGGGTTCGAGGCCGGCGGTGTCGACTATATCGTCAAGCCGGTTTCACCGCCAATTGTGCGCGCGCGGGTCGCCACCCACCTGTCGCTGGTGCGCGCCACCCTGCTGACGCAGAGCTATCGCGATGCGATTTTGATGCTGGGCGAGGCGGGACATTTCAACGACACCGATACCGGCGCCCACATCTGGCGCATGGCCGCCTATGCGCGCGAACTTGCTCTGGGGGCCGGCTGGAGCCCGGAAGACAGCGACCGGCTTGAATTGGCCGCACCCATGCACGACACCGGGAAGATCGGCATTCCGCAAGGCATTTTGCGCAAACCGGGACCGCTCGACGAGCGGGAATGGGCCGTCATGAAAATCCATCCGCAAATCGGCTACGATATTTTAAGCAAGAGCAACGCACCGGTATTTCAACTGGCGGCGGAAGTGGCGCTGCGCCATCACGAAAAATGGGATGGCAGCGGCTATCCCGGTGGCGTGGCCGGCGAAAACATCCCACAATCGGCGCGCATCGTCGCGCTGGCCGATGTATTCGACGCGCTCAGCATGAGGCGTTCATACAAGGAACCCTGGCCCATCGACAAAATCCTGGAACATATCAACGCAGGTTCAGGAGCGCATTTCGATCCGGAACTGGTAAAGATATTTACCGATATCCTGCCTCGGCTTCTCGCCATACGAGAGAAATGGAACGCCGAGGAGGTCGACTCGACACCCACTTTGTTGATTTACTGAGATGGACCCGACACCACCAATAGGGTGAAACTAGCGCTTCATCCAATTTACGTGTGGAGGTCTGTCATGGATATCGACATTCTCGGAATTGATTTGGCCAAGCGGGTATTTCAGTTGCACGGCGCGGATCGTGGTGGCTTTGCCAAGTATGGCGCGAAGGTGATGCGTGCAGAACTGCTCACCACAGTGCGCAAGCTGGCGCCACGGATCGTAGCCATGGAAGCTTGTAGTTCGGCCCATTACTGGGGCCGGCGTTTCAAGGAGCTGGGTATCGAAGTCAGGTTGATCAGCCCGCAATATGTCAGCCCCTTCGTCAAGACCAACAAGAATGACGCCAACGATGCGGCGGCCATCGTTGAAGCTGCCAGCCGACCGACGATGCGTTTTGTGACGGTAAAGTCGGTTGAGCAACAAGACATGAGAGCCGTTCATCGCGTGCGCGAATTATTGGTGCATCAACGTACCGCCTTGATCAACCAGGTTCGAGGCTTGTTGGGAGAACGTGGCGTGGTCATTGCACAGACGCCCGCAGCTTTCAAGCGGGCAATGCCCACGGTGCTGGCTCAATGTGAGGGCGATATGACGAGCACCTTTCAAGCCATCTTGGTCGAGCTGCTGGAGCAGATGCGTGTCCTGGAAGAACGTATTGTGCGCACCAATCAGTGGATCGCTGCATTCATGAAGAATTCTGTGTTGTGCCAGAAGATACAGGCAATTGATGGCGTGGGGCCAATTACGGCGACGGCGATGGTCGCGGCCGTAGGCGACGCCAAGGAGTTCAAAAATGGCAGGCATCTATCTGCATGGCTCGGTCTGGTGCCACGCCAATATTGCTCCGGCGGCAAGTCACGCTTGCAAGGAATCAGCAAGCGCGGCGACACGTACTTGCGAACGCTGTTGATTCATGGCGCTCGAGTCGTCTTGCGCTACGCGATCGGCAAAGCCGATGCGCGCAGCCGATGGCTACAAGATCTGATCGCGCGCCGTGGATATAATCGAGCAGCCGTTGCACTGGCAAATAAAAACGCGCGTGTTATTCAAGTGTTGTTGAGCCATCCAGATAGTTATC
>OUWB010000482.1_pt1 | contig 37042 bp, 35 predicted proteins | sample 1779821 | NCBI WGS metagenome assembly OUWB01 (sample SAMEA3914806, study PRJEB12502) | metagenome | biome: forest; material: soil | place: Canada | collected 2011-08-03 | depth 0.1 m
CCTTAACTGAACGGCATTACGCCATGAAGGCGGGTTTTTCGGGTACTGCGGTACCGATTACTTCTTCGGTGCAGCAGGCGCAGCGGCAGCGGCAGCAGGAGCGGCTGCAGCAGCAGCGGCTTCCGCTTCGGCTTCCACCTTGCCAGCCGGGATCGATGCGGTGGCAACGGTCGGGTTGTCGCCGTGGAAAACGACGGAGACGCCGGCGGGCAGCTTCAAGTCGTTGACGTGGATCGATTGGCCGACATCGAGGCCGGACAGGTCGACTTCAACGAACTCAGGCAGGTCCTTGGGCAGGCAGCTGATGTCGAGATCGCTCAGCACGTGGCCGATCACGGCAGCGTGCAGCTTGACGGCAGGCGACACGTCGGCGTTGGCGAAGTGCAGCGGCACCTTGACGTGGATCTTTTGCGAGGCATCGACGCGCTGGAAGTCAACGTGCAGCACGAGTTGCTTGTACGCGTGTACCTGGAAGTCGCGCAGCAGGACTTGTTCGGTCTTGCCGTCGATTTCGAGGTCGAGAATCGAGGAGTGGAACGCTTCCTTCTTCAGCGCGTGGTACAGCGCGTTGTGGTCGAGCGCGATATTGACGGGGGCAGTGGTGCCGCCGTAGATGATGCCAGGGGTTTGGCCGGCAGTACGCAGGCGGCGGCTCGCTCCGGACCCCTGCTCTTTGCGCGGAAATGCTACTACTTTCATGGTTTGCTCCAAAAATGCAAGCTTAGTGCTTGCGGTCCATGTCCCCCGCGACCAGGGGACATCAAAAAGGCGCAGCTTTCACTGCGCCGGTTATTGGACAGGATGGGATGCATCCGGTCCAATCGTTCTTTCAGTCGGCGAACAGCGACATGACCGAGTCGCCCTTGCTGATGCGCTTGAAGGTTTCCGCCAGCAATTCCGCGCACGACAACTGGCGGATCTTGCTGCAGGCACGGGCGGCTTCCGACAGCGGAATCGTGTTCGTCACGACCAGTTCATCGAGCGGCGAATTCGAGATGCGCTCGATCGCCGGGCCCGACAATACCGGGTGTGTGCAATACGCTACAACCTTCTTGGCGCCGCGTTCCTTCAAGACTTCAGCGGCCTTGGTCAAGGTGCCGGCGGTATCGACCATGTCGTCCATGATCACGCAGTTGCGGCCTTCGACTTCGCCGATGATGTTCATCACTTCCGACACGTTGGCCTTGGGACGGCGCTTGTCGATGATGGCCAGGTCGCAGTTCAGGCGCTTGGCCAGGGCCCGCGCGCGCACCACGCCGCCGACATCGGGCGATACCACCAGCAGGTCGTCATAGCTCTTGCTCACCAGGTCACCCAGCAAAATCGGCGAGGCATAGATGTTGTCGACCGGAATATCGAAGAAGCCCTGGATCTGGTCGGCGTGCAAGTCCATGATCAAGACGCGTTCGACGCCGGCTTCCTGCAGCATGTTGGCGACGACCTTGGCCGAGATCGCCACACGGGCCGAACGCGGGCGGCGGTCCTGGCGCGCGTAGCCGTAGTAGGGAATCGCGGCGGTGATACGGCCGGCCGATGCGCGCTTCAAGGCGTCGACGATCAGCATCAATTCCATCAGGTTGTCGTTGGTCGGCGCGCAAGTCGATTGCAGGACGAAAACATCCTTGCCGCGCACGTTTTCATTGATTTCGACGGCGACTTCGCCATCGGAGAATTTCGTGACGTTGGCCTTGCCGAGCGATAGGCCCAATTGCTTGACAACGCCGGCAGCGAGTTCAGGATTCGCATTTCCGGTGAAAACCATCATGTTGTCGAGTGCCATGGGAGCCCCTGGGTGCAGTCGTTAAAAGATCAATAAGTTTCAAGTGCCATAAAGGCTCAAAAGCCGCCAGTACCAGACTATGTTAACGTAGTCTCGTATTGACGGCTTTATTTGGTAGCCTATTGTTGGCTTCTTGCGACGTAACGTTTCTGCGCGCTACGCTTTTTTGCAATCAGGTATCGTCATCCGGGACGCATACCAAATTAAATGGCAGGGGAACAAGGATTCGAACCTTGGAATGCTGGAATCAAAATCCAGTGCCTTAACCAGCTTGGCGATTCCCCTACGCAACTTGCTGTTTGACGACTTTCTTGGTACTTCCTGCGTCAAACGAATTCTTGAATTTGCCCAACATCTATTGCAAATCCGCCATCGGGTGGCGCGCCAGCGCTTTCGCTTTCCACGCCTTCCAGTGTGAGGGCGATGACTGCAGCTTGCTTTGCAACTCACTTAATACGCGGTCAGCTTGCTCTTCGCTGACGACATCGCAAAATACGCATGCCCCCGATCCGGTCATCCTTGCCTGGCCAAACTGGCCCAGCCACTCCAAGGCTTCGGCAACCGGCGGAAACAGCTTGCATGCCACGGTTTGCAGATCGTTTTTCCCGAAGCCGATTGTGGCTGCGAGAAAGTCCGATATTATGACGGGCTTCGTATCTCTTGTCAAATCCGGCGCCGAAAAAATTGCTGCGGTCGGGACGCCGACGCCCGGTTCGAGCACGACATACCATGTTGCCGGTGTCGCCACAGCCTGCAGTTCCTCCCCCACGCCTTCAGCGAAGGCATTCGCTCCGAAGATGAAAAAAGGCACGTCGGCCCCCAATTGCAGGCCCAGCGTCATCAATTCAGGTCGTGTCAGCCCGGTTTGCCATAGATGATTCAAGGCCATCAGAGTGGTGGCCGCATCGGACGAGCCGCCGCCCAGGCCGCCGCCCAGAGGCAGGCGTTTGATGATGGCGACGTCGGCGCCGAATTGCCGGCCCGGAAAGCGTGCGGATGCGGCTTGCTGCAGCAGCTGCGCGGCGCGCACGATCAAATCGCTTGCTGCGGGCACGCCGGCTACATCGGTCGTGCGGCGGATTGCGCCGTCCATGCGCAGGTCGAAATGCAGGGCATCGCCGTGGTCGAGCAGCTGGAACACCGTTTGCAGCAGGTGATAGCCGTCGGGCCGGCGTCCGGTCACGTGCAGGAACAGGTTGAGCTTGGCCGGCGCCGGGCAGTCGTGCAGGGAAGTCCTCATTGCAGGGTCAATGCGGCTGCCAATTCGAGATCACCAGGCGCATCTGCACGCGGCCTGCGTATGAGGTATCGCGCTCGATGTCGATGCGCTTGGGAATACTCGGGCCGCCCGCCGCGTTGTCTTGCCAGCTCAGGTATTGCAGGCGCCAGTCGTCGGCGGTGTTGATGGTGTCGGTCAGTTGCGCCGTGGCGCTGATGTGATGTCCCTTGTTGTCGGTCACCTGGCCCTGCATCCAGTTGCGCAGGTTCGATACCGGCAGCGGCCAGCCCAGCGTTTCGGCGACCAGCGCATCGACGTCGGCGGCGCTTTTCGGCGGCCGGTCGGCCTGGACCAGGGTGGCGCCCTGGGCATTGGCGGTGATCGTTGCCACCGTTTGCCCCAGCGGCGAGAGCAGGGTCACCACGGTCTGTTGCGGCGTCTGGCTCCATTCGAAATTGCCGCTGATCGACTGCGGCTTGCCGTTTTGTTCATATTGGGTGGTGAAGCGGCCGCCTATGTCGATCGATTCGCTGTAGGCCAGCGCCGGCCCCGCGGGGGCGGTCGGCGTGGTCTGGCAGCCGCCCAGGGCGATGAAGAACAAGACGGCGGCGAGGCGCAACGTATTGCGCAGCAAAGAGGTCATCATAGGGCTAGAGGCTGACGTGCAGGCGGGCCAACGTGCTCTTCAAGGCATCGTTGTCGGGGTCCTTGCTGCCGACTTCACGCCACAGCTTGTGGGCATCGGCTTTCTGTCCCTTGACCCAGAGCACCTCGCCCAGATGCACGGCGATCTCGGGATCGGGGCGGATCGAATAGGCGCGCCGCAGCAACTCTTCGGCTTCCTTCAGGCGGCCCAGGCGGAATTGCACCCAGCCCATGCTGTCGATGATGAAGGGATCGTCGGGCGCGAGCTTGAGCGCGGTTTGCACCAGTGTAAAGGCTTCGTCAAGGCGCATATTGCGCTCGGCAAAGGTATAGCCCAGCGCGTTGTAGGCTTGCTGATTGTCCGGCGTCAGCGCGATGATCTTGCGCAGCGTGGCTTCGCAGATGTCGAGCTGGTTGGTCTTCTCGGCATCCATCGCGTAGTCGTAGAGCAAATCCGTGTTGTCGGGGAAACGCTTGATGCCCTGCTCAAGCACGGTCATGGCCTGGGCCGCCTGGTTGGCTTCGCGCAGGATTTGCGCCTCGGCAGCGATGACCTGGATTTGCTGCGCCTTGTCTTCCGGCGCCAGCTCGGCCAGTACCTTGCGCGCACCGTCGACATTGCCCTTGCGCGCAAAAATCTCGGCACGGCGGATTTCGACGCCGACGTGGGCATCGGGCGCGTCGATCATGTCGAGCCAGTGCAGCGCCGCTTCGTAGTCCTTGCGCTCTTCGGCGATCTGCGACAGCAGTTGCAGCGCCGAGGTCGCATCGTGGTCTTCGCCGGGCCGGTTCGACAGGACTTCGATGAAGCTCGAGAGGTGGCGTTCGGCGGCCTTGTTGTCGTTGGTCTGGGCCTCGAGTATGCCCAGCATGTAGAGCACAGCCAGGTTTTCGGGGTCACCCTTCAAGAGCGTCAAGAGCTCATGTTCGGCTTCCTTGTAGCGCTTCTGCTCGACCAGGCCGCGTGCGTAGGCCACGCGCAACTCCTTGGCCGCGGGATGCGCCGCGATGAAATGGGACAGGAATTTCATGGCCGCTTCGCGATCGGGATTGACCTGGGCCAGGATCAGCGCGGCCTGTTGCGAATCGGGCTTGGACTTCAAGGCGATCTGCGCCTCTTCCTGCGCTTTTTGATTGTCGCCCTTGGCATAGGCGCCATAGGCCAGTGCGAGATGGGTCTCAATCAAGTCCGGATAAGGCGCGAGCACCGCCTGCAGCACGGTGAATGCGGCATCCTTGTCCTTGGCATGGGCCAGCAGGCGCTGGATCTGGAAGATCATGGTGCCGCGCGCGGCGGCCGGTTCCTCGCGCAGGCCGCGCTCGAATACCGATTGCGCTTCGTCGAGCTCGTCGGTCAGGACGACCGAATTGAGGTAATTCTGCATCGCCTCTTCGGAATGCGGCGCCAGCGCGCGCCACAGCTTGGCGGCATCCAGGGCGGCTTCCGGCTGGCGCGCCAGCCAGGCGAATTCAAATGAACGTTGCGCCAGGCGCGGGTCGTGCGTCTGGCGGGCCAGCGATTCCATGGTCCGAAAGGCGGATTCCCAATCGCCGCGCTGGAACGCGATTTCCGAGGCCAGGTAGAGATACATCAGATGGCCGGTCAAGGGCATCGCAGGCAGTCCGGATGCATCGCTTGCGACCGGCGCATCGCCGAATTCCTGCGCGGGCGCCGATTGGGCTGCGAGCGGGTTCTGGGTGATGTCGGGCGCGCTGGCCGGGTCCGAAGCGGGCGAACCGTGCATGCCTGCGCAGGCTGAGAGTAGCAGCGACAGCGTTACAATGGAAAAAGTGTTTTCCAAAACCTTTTTCAAGACCATTTCCTCAACCTGTTTCTGGCGAAATGCATAATGACCGATTCTACGCCCAACGCGGGGCGTACGGAGCGCCCGAGCGCGGGCGTGTTCCGGTAATTTGTACGATTTTGTAAATAATGCAGAAAATGAGCTGGAGTTGCCATGCCTGAATTGCCCGAGGTTGAAGTCACGCGCAGGGGCGTCGAGCCGCACCTGAAGGCGCGCAAGGTGACCGGTGTCGCCTTGCGCCACACGGGCTTGCGCTGGCCCTTTCCAGCCGGACTGGAGGAGATTTTGCGCGGCCGCGTGGTCAACAGCGTAGGGCGGCGGGGCAAATATCTGCTGGTCAATTTCGACCATGGCACCTTGATCATCCATCTCGGCATGTCGGGCCATTTGCGCGTGCTGCCCCTGGGAGTCGACGTCAAGAAACATGATCATTTCGACATGCTGCTGGGGCCTCAGTTGCTGCGCATGAACGACCCGCGCCGTTTTGGTGCGGTGCTCTGGCATGCCAATGAAGATGGCGACATAGGACAGCACCTGCTGCTGCGCGGATTGGGTGTCGAGCCGCTGGAAGACGGTTTTTCGGCGAAATTGCTATATCGTATGACGCGAAAGCGCAACATGGCGATCAAGCAAGTCTTGCTGGCCGGCGATATCGTCGTTGGCGTGGGGAATATCTATGCCTCGGAGGCGCTGTTTTGCGCCGGCATCAACCCCAAGCTGCCGGCGCACAGGATAGGCTTGGCGCGCTATGAAAAACTCGAGAAAGCCATTCGCATGATTTTGAGTGCGGCTATCGAACAGGGTGGCAGCACGCTGCGCGATTTCCTGGCCGTAAACGGCCAATCGGGTTATTTTCAGCAGAATTACTATGTCTATGACCGGGCCGGCCAGCCTTGCCGCATTTGCGGAGCGGAAATCCGGCAAATCAAGCAGGGACAACGCTCGACTTTTTACTGTGTAAATTGCCAAAAGTAAGCGCGAATGTTAGTGTTAGTATGTTAACGGCGTGAAACTGTTGGCGCGCCGTCTTGAGGATGAGGAAAAAGTGAGCAATCTGGTACAGAATTTCCAGGAATACAGCAACTGGCGCAGCGACGTCATGTCTGCGCTCGACCGTTATCGCCGCGAGGTGGCGACGGCCGATCTGGGAGATGCTGCCAGCGACCAGCGTTTTGCCCGCGCCATCGCGCGCCTGGTCGAGGACAAGCTCACGATTGCCTTCGTTGCCGAATTTTCACGCGGCAAGTCGGAGTTGATCAACGCGATCTTCTTTGCCGACTATGGCCAGCGCATTCTGCCTTCCTCAGCCGGCCGCACCACGATGTGCCCGACCGAATTGCTGTACGACGAAACATTTCCGCCTTCGATCCGCCTCCTCCCCATCGAGACGCGCGGCCAATCGCAGTCGACCACCGAATTCAAGGAACAGTTTGGCGCCTGGACCGTGCTGCCGCTCGACATCAATTCCGGCGATGGCATGCTCGAAGCGTTCAAGCAGGTCAGCCTGACCAAGCGCGTGCCGATCGACGAGGCGCGCCGGCTTGGCCTGTACAACGACGACGACCCGGATATTTCCCTCGCGGTCGACGAAAAGGGGCTGGTCGAAATCTCGCAATGGCGCCATGCGATCGTGAATTTCCCGCATCCTCTGCTGAAGCAGGGGCTGGTCATCGTCGATACGCCGGGCTTGAATGCCATCGGCACCGAGCCGGAATTGACGTTGAACCTGATTCCCAATGCGCATGCAGTGCTGTTCATCCTCGCGGCCGACACGGGCGTGACCAAGAGCGACATCGAAGTCTGGCGCCAGCACATCGGCGGCACGGGTGCGGCGCGCCTGGTGGTGTTGAACAAGATCGATTCGATGTGGGATGAATTGCGTTCCCCTGCGGAAGTCGAAGGCCAGATCCGGCAACAGGTGGCCAGCGTGGCGCATAACCTGAACCTGGCCGAAGACCTGGTGTTCCCGGTCTCGGCGCAAAAAGGCCTGGTGGCCAAGATCAACAGCGATCACTCGCTGCTCGACAAGAGCCGCCTGCCTGAATTGGAGACCGCACTGTCTTCGCAACTGATCCCAGCCAAGCAGCAGATCATCCGGCGCCAGTTGGCTGCCGAAATCGTCGAACTGACCGCGTCGAAGCAGAAGCTGCTCAATTCGCGCATGCGCAACGTGGTCGAGCAATTGGTGGAATTGAAGAGCCTGCGCGGCAAGAACAACAACATCGTCGAGCACATGATGAAGCGCATCGACATCGAGAAAAAGGAATTCGACGGCAGCCTCTTGAAGCTGCAGGGCACGCGCGCCGTCTTCACCAAACTCTCGAACGATGTGTTCACCAATCTCGGCATGAACATCCTGAAAGAAGAAATCCGCCGCGCGCGCGATACGATGAACGAGAGCAAGTTCTCGGCCGGCCTGCTTTCCGCTGTCAAAAACTTCTTTGGCGAGATTCAGGGCAACTTGCGCGCCTCGGGCCAGAAGACCGAGGAAATCACGGAAATGATGACCGTGATGTACCGCAAATTCTCCACCGAACACGGCCTTGCGCTGTCGACGCCGATGCCGTTCTCGCTCGAAAAATATCGCAAGGAAATTGCGATGATCGAGAGCATCTATCACAAGCAATTCGGCGCCACCACGCTGATGACGGCGCCCAAGGTGGTGCTGATGCAAAAGTTCTTCGATTCCATCGCCTCGCGCGTCAAGCAAAGCTTCCTGCAAGCCAATCGCGACGTCGAAGCCTGGTTGAAGGTGGTGATGGCACCGCTGGAGGCGCAAATCGCCGAGCATAAGGCGCAATTGAAGCGTCGACGCCAATCGATCGAGCGCATCCACATCGCCACCGAGAGTCTGGAAGAGAAGGTCACCGCGTTCGAGCAGATGCAGGCCGACCTGGAATTGCAGAGGAAGACCTTGCAGGCGCTGGAAGAAGAGCTGAAAAAAACCATCGGCACCAAGTTGAATCCCCTGCGCGTCGCTGCTTGAATGAGGCGGTAGCTTGAAGCGCGTTCAGCAGTCCGGGCCGGATGAAAATCTGGCCGATCCTACATTTTCCACCGACCTGATCGCCTGGCAAAAGCGCCACGGCCGGCACAGCCTGCCTTGGCAAAACACGCGCGACGCCTACCGCGTCTGGCTGTCGGAGATCATGCTACAGCAGACCCAGGTGTCGGCTGTCATTCCTTACTACCAGCGTTTTCTCGAGCGCTTTCCCGATTGCGCCAGCCTGGCCGCCGCCCCCAGCGAGGAGGTGATGTCGCTCTGGAGCGGGCTTGGCTACTACTCGCGCGCGCGCAACCTGCACCAATGCGCCAAGGACGTGATGGCGCGCCACGGGGGAAAATTTCCATCCGACCCGGGGCTGTTGGCTGAACTGCCCGGCATAGGCCGCTCCACCGCCGCTGCGATCGCGGCATTTTCCTATGGCGCACGCGCCGCCATCATGGACGGCAACGTCAAGCGCGTGTTCGCGCGCGTGTTCGCCGTCGATGGCTTCCCCGGCGACAAGGCGGTGGAAAACGCCATGTGGCTGCGCGCCGAAGCGCTGTTGCCGGAACATGACCTCGAAGCCTATACGCAAGGCTTGATGGACCTGGGCGCCACGGTCTGCACGCGCAGCAAGCCCAATTGTGCGGCTTGCCCGTTTGCCGCGCGCTGCCTGGCGCGGCAGCAAGGCAGGACCGGGGAATTGCCGGTGAAAAAAGCAAAGAAGGCCGTGCCGGAGAAGAGTACAGCGATGCTGGTGCTGGTCCATCGTAACCAGGTCTTGCTGGAACAGCGTCCGTCGCACGGTATCTGGGGCGGTTTGTTGTCCCTGCCTGAACTCGACGTGCCGGACGAAACCTTCATCGCCCGCTTGCAGCAAGCCGCGGGGGGGTATGGCGAATCCGATGGCTATTCGGCGCTGACGCCGTTTTCGCATGGCTTCACCCATTTCAAGCTGCACATCGCGCCGTATCGCGTCGATCTGACGCGGCGGCACCAACAGGCGGGCGAGGCCAACATGGTCTGGTTCGATGTGGAGAAGCTGGCCGATGCGCCGCTGCCGGCGCCGGTCAAGAAATTGCTGTTGGCAATCTTTACAAGCGGCGGATTGTTCTAAATGATCTTGTGCTGCTGCAGGTATTGATGCACCACCGACAGGCGGCTTTCGGCATCTTCCAGCTCCAGCAGTTTTTGCCTTGCCTTCAGCGGAATCGGCAAAATCTCGCACCAGCGGTTGGCGACCCAGCCGGCTTCATCGAGGCGCGCCGGATCGGCGAACGGACTGTCGAAATCGCTGCCCTGTTCGGCGCGGCCACGGGCGTTGATTTCGTCCATGATGATCTTGAGTGCCTTGGCGCAGATCAGGTGAGCGCTCGATACCGGCGGTTGTTCGTCCGGCGCCAGCATGTCGACGCGCGCCTCGAGCCGTTTGTCGTCGAGCACGCGCGTCTCCAGGATGCGAAAGCGCGTGCCGCCCTCGGTGCGCAATAGCAGCACGCCGAGGTTTTCCATGTCCCATTCCTTGATGTAGGCCAGCGTGCCGACGTCTTCGGGTTCGGCTACGGCCCCGACTTCGGAACCCGACTTGATCAGCACGACGCCGAAAGGCGATTCCCTTTTCATGCAATCGCGCACCATGTCGGTATAGCGCGTCTCGAATACTTTTAAGGGCAGTACACCTTGCGGGAACAGCACGGCATTCAAGGGGAACAGTGGCAGCCAGGTATCGTTAGCAATCATCGTGGAAAAATTTAATTCAGTTCTCGGTGGCGCAGGATCACGCGTTCGCTGGCACCGAAATGCATGGCCAGTTGCTCGGCGACATAGACCGAGCGATGCTGGCCGCCGGTGCAGCCGATGGCGACGGTGAGGTAGCTGCGATTATCGTTCTTGAACGACGGCAGCCACTTTTCGATGAAGCCGCGGATATCGGCGATCAGCTCCGCCACATTGTCTTGCGCCTTCAGGAAGGCTTGCACCGGTGCGTCGCGCCCGGTCAGTGGGCGCAGCGCGGCATCGTAAAACGGATTGGGCAAAACGCGCACGTCGAATACCAGGTCGGCATCGAGCGGCACGCCGAACTTGAAGGCGAAGGACTCGAACAGCAGCGTCAGCGGCGTGTAGGTGGTCTCGACCAGTTCCTTGATCCAGGCGCGCAGCTTGTTGGCCGAGAGACCCGAGGTATCGATCACGTGGCCGATGCCTTCGATGGCAGACATCATGTCGCGTTCGCGCAGGATGCATTCGAGCAGTGTGGGCGCGTCGGATTGGCTCTGGTCCGAGCGCAGGCGGTGCAAGCCATGGGATAGCGGATGGCTGCGCCGCGTCTCGGAAAAGCGCGCTACCAGCGATTCGGTTTTGGCGGTCAGAAACAGCACCTTGACGTCGTGGCCTTCCTGCTTCAGCAGCGCGATGTCGGCAGGCAGGCCCGCGAGCGAACTGGCACTGCGCGCATCCATGGCGACGGCGAGCGTATCGGCGCCTTCCTCGATGCGCGTGGCGACCAGCGCACGCAACAGGCTGGGCGGCAGGTTGTCGACGCAGAAATAACCGGCGTCTTCGAGGGCGTTCAGGCCGACCGACTTGCCCGAGCCGGAGATGCCGGTGATGATGATGATGCGCATGGACGGATGATAACGCTAATCGCTGTTAGTCACTGCCCATCGCCTTCTGCTGGCGCTCCATGAATTCCTTGAGCGTGTCGATGCCGCGCAATTGCAGGATGGTGTTGCGCACCGCGGCTTCGAGCAACACGGCCAGGTTGCGGCCTGCTTCGACGGGGATGACGACCTTGCGTATCGGCAGGCCCAGCACTTCTTCGGCTTGCGAATGCAGCGGCAGCCGTTCGTAGTTTTCCTCGAGCGTGCTGCGCCGAACCAGGTGCACGATGAGCTTCAGGCGCATCTTGCGCCGCACCGCGGTCTCGCCGAAGATGGCGCGGATGTCCAACAGGCCCAGGCCGCGCACTTCGAGCAGGTTTTGCAACAGCGGCGGGCAGCGGCCTTCGATCATGTTGGGTGCGATACGCGCGAACTCGACGGCGTCGTCGGCCACCAGGCCGTGGTTGCGCGAGATCAGTTCCAGGCCCAGTTCGCTCTTGCCCAGGCCCGATTCGCCGGTGATCAGGACGCCCACGCCCAGCACGTCCATGAACACGCCATGCATGGTGATGCGCTGCGCGAGTTTCTTCGACAGGTACACGCGCAGATAGTCGATCACCTGCGCCGCCGGCAGCGGCGTGGAAAACAGCGGGATATTCTTTTCGTCGCAGATCTCTAAGATGTAGGCCGGCGTCTCCAGTCCCTGCGCGATGATGAAGGCGGGCGGCTGGCCGGCTACCAGTTCGGCGGTCTGGTGCGCGCGCGAGACGCTCGAAATGCGTTGGTAGTATTCGGTTTCCTGGTGGCCGAACACCTGGATGCGGCCCGGGTGGATCAGGTTCAGGTGGCCGACCTGGTCGGCTGCCGACGTGGCGTCGCCCGATATCAGCCGCTCGCCGCCGGGGAAGCCGGCAAACCAGCCCAATTGCAGGGCGTCGCGGTTATCGTCGTACAGTTGTTGTATGGTCAGCGGCGTCGACAATGGCATGGCTGGTCTCGGTAACAGGGAACCGGCGCAATAATTGACGCCGCGAACGGCAGCATACCTTAGAACTCAATCCAGAAACAGGGGGAAACCTTATGCGGTCAGGCGATGCTTTGGAGCGACGGCGTCCAGGTGATCAGGCGCGCGTGGGCGGTGGCGGCATCCGAGGCTTCGGACAGGGCATGGCGGAAGCCCTCGTCGGAAAACATCTCGGCGATTTCGGAGAGGATTTCCAGATGCTGTTGCGTTACGTGGTCGGGGATCAGCAGGAACACCAGCAAATTGACCGGCTCGCCATCGGGCGATTCAAACGGAATCGGCTCAGCCAGGCGCACGAAGGCGGCCAGAGGCGCCTTCAAGCCCTTGATGCGGCCATGCGGCACGGCCACGCCGTGGCCCAGGCCGGTCGAGCCCAGCCGCTCGCGCGCGAACAGGTTGTCCGACACGGTGGAACGGGCGATCCCGCAGTTGTTCTCGAATAACAGTCCGGCTTGCTCGAACGCGCGTTTCTTGCTCGATACGTCCAGATCAAGCGTCACGTTTTCGAGAGCGAGTATCTGACTGAAGTGATTCATGATGCAATGCACAAATGAAATTTCCACCGAATTATAGGCTCATTTTCTGCCTTCCGATACCGAAAAGCAAAAGGTATTGCTCGTGGTTTTCCTTATTTAACAAATTGTCATCAAGGAATCGATAGACCACTTATTGCGCCGGTAGTTGCGCCTGGCGTAATGTTTCTTACTGACGGGCACCGCGTATGTTGCCGGGTGGCTTGCCTGTGGAGAAATTGCTGCGCCACGGGTTGATGTCGAGCCCGCCCCGGCGCGTATAGCGTGCATACACGGCCAGCCTTTGCGGTTTGCAGTGGGCCAGGATGTCGACGAAGATGCGCTCGACGCATTGCTCATGGAATTCGTTGTGCTCGCGAAAGCCGATCAGGTAGCGCAGCAAGCCTTCCTGGTCGATCTGGGCGCCGGCGTAGCGGATCTGCACGCTGCCCCAGTCGGGCTGGCCGGTGACGAGGCAGTTCGACTTCAAGAGGTGCGACACCAGCGTTTCTTCCACCGCCGCCTCGGCGAAATTGGCCGTGAGCAGGCTGGGGTTGGGCGCGTAGTCGTCGACCTCGATGTCGAGCCGGTCGAGCAGCAGGCCGTCGAGTTCGCCCATGTGAAATTTGCCGAAATCCTCGGGCAGCGTCAGGCTCACCTGCACGGGAGAACCGAAACCGGCCGAAAGATCGGCGCGCAGCAATTCGAGCAGGGCTTCCTTGCCGGCCAAGCGCGTCTGGTTGAACGAATTCAAATAAAGCTTGAATGACTTCGATTCGATGATGTTGGGCGAATCGGCCGGCACCGTCACGGTGGCAATCGCCACTTGCGGCTTGCCGCGCAGGTTGAGCCACGAGACTTCGTAGGCATTCCAGATGTCGACGCCGTAGAACGGCAGCGTGCCTGCAATGCCCAACTCGTCGCGCTTGCCCTGGCGCGCGATGGGGAACAGCAGGCTCGGTTCGTATTGCGTGATGTAGGCGGAATGTTTGCCCAGGGGGGAATCGTCGGGCGAAAGTGGCGTGTTCATATCAGGCCTTCAACTTGAAGGGATTGAAATTGGTGTCGCGGTCATAATAATCTTCCTGCTCGACGCGCTTCAAGAATGCCACGACGCGGTAGGTCAGCGGCGTCATGACGAATTCCCAGCCCGATTTGAGGCAATACTGCGTGACGGCGACCACCAGGACTTGCTCGTCGGGCCAGATGCCGTAGAAGGCGATGACGTAGAACAGCGAGGAATCGACCAGTTCACCGCATAGCGTGGAGCCGATGATGCGGCTCCACAGATGGCGGCCGGAGGTTGCGATCTTCATCTTGGCCATGACGTAGCTGTTGGCAAAGCTGCCGCACCAGAACGCGATCATCGAGCCGGCCACGATGCGCGGCGTGTTGCCGAACACGGCCTGCAGGTGCACCTGATAATCGGTATTGAAGGAATTGGCTGCCGGCGTCAATGCCAGCACCACGATCGACATCACGGCGGCAAAGATCAGCGCGGCGAAGCCGGCCCAGATCACGCGCCGGTCTCTTCCATAGCCATACACTTCGGTCAGGATGTCGCCGAAGATGTAGGACACGGGGAAGAACAGGATGCCTGCGCCGAAGGTGACGGTCGTGCCAATGACAGGCAGCGTCACCTGCGCCGCCTTGGCCGCACCGATCAGGTTGGAACACAGCAGAACGGCGACGAAGGCCGCCATGACGAAGTCATAGTATTTGTATTGCCCGATGGGGCGGACTTGCTGGGTCATGACGGCTTGCTCCGGTTACAGGAACAGCTTGTAGGCCGGGTTCTCGCTCTCGTCCCAATAGCGGTAGCCCAGGGTGGCGAGAAATTCGCGGAAGGCTTTCATTTCCTTCTTCGGCACCTGCAGGCCGACCAGGATGCGGCCCACGTCGCCGCCCTGGTTGCGGTAGTGGAACAGGCTGATGTTCCAGTTCGGCGCCATGCTGTCGAGGAAGCGCATCAGGGCGCCGGGCCGCTCGGGGAATTCGAAGCGGTACAGCAACTCGTCCTTGGCCAGGTCGCTCTTGCCGCCGACCAGGTGGCGGATGTGCAGCTTGGCCAGTTCGTCGTGCGTCAGGTCGAGCGTCTTGAAGCCGTGCTTGTCGAAGTTGCGGCTGATCTTGCCCGATTCGTCGCGGCTGCCGATCTGCACGCCGACGAAGATGTGGGCCGCGTCGGCGCCGCTGATGCGGTAATTGAATTCGGTCACGTTGCGCGGGCCGACCAGTTCGCAAAAGCGCTTGAAGCTGCCGCGCGCTTCGGGAATCGTCACGGCGAACACGGCTTCGCGCGCCTCGCCGACCTCGGCGCGCTCGGCGACGAAGCGCAGGCGGTCGAAGTTCATGTTGGCGCCGCTGGTGATGGTGACGAGCGTTTCGCCCTTGATCGGCTTCTTTGCCGCCTTGCACTGTTCGATGTAAGCCTTGGCGCCGGCCACGGCCAGCGCACCGGAAGGCTCGAGGATGCTGCGCGTTTCCGTGAACACGTCCTTGATCGCGGCAGAGACGGCGTCGGTATCGACCAAGATGAAGTCGTCGACATAGAGCCTGGTCAGACGGAAGGTTTCCTCACCCGCCAGCTTGACGGCGGTGCCGTCGCAGAACAGGCCGACGTCGCTCAAGGTGACGCGCCGTCCGGCTTTCACGCTTTTGACCATGGCGTCGGAGTCGGTGGTCTGGACGCCGATCACCTTGATGTCGGGACGCACGGCCTTGACGTAAGCGGCCACGCCGGAAATCAAGCCGCCGCCGCCGATGGGCACGAAGATCGCGTGGATGGCTCCCTGGTGCTGGCGCAGGATTTCCATGCCCACCGTGCCTTGGCCGGCGATGACGTAAGGGTCGTCGAACGGGTGGACGAAGGTGAGTTTGAGCTTCTTTTCCAGAGCGAGCGCGTGGCTGTAGGCGTCGGAATACGAATCGCCGAACAAGACCGCTTCGCCGCCATGGGACTTGACCGCTTCGACCTTGACCGAGGGCGTGGTGGTCGGCATGACGATGACCGCGCGGCAGCCCAGGCGCTTGGCCGACAGCGCCACGCCCTGCGCATGGTTGCCGGCCGAGGCGCAGATCACGCCGCGCTTCAACTGGGCCGGGGTGAGGTGCGCCATCTTGTTGTAGGCGCCCCGCAGCTTGAAACTGAACACGCTTTGCATGTCTTCGCGCTTGAGATAAATTCGGTTATCCATGCGCGCGGACAGCGCAGGGGCGAAATCGAGCGGCGATTCGATGGCGACGTCGTAGACGCGGGCGGTCAGTATTTTCTGCAGGTAGTCTGTGGTCATAAGGGTAAAGTGCTGCCGGGTTCTCTCTGTTACAAAGGGACGGCCGGTCATTATAAAGGAGCAAAAGGGGGCGCCGGTGCGGGCAGGCCAATTTAGGTCATTTGATCGCGATACCATACCTTATGCGTGAAAAAACAAGAAAATCACGCAAAATTTGCCGTTTCCCAAAAAAATGGCTGGACAAATTGCAGGGAAAGTCGCATCGAGCCGGCCGACAATTTGCCTATTTTTACCGTGCAGATTGTAAGGCGCATGGGGCAATAGGGGCGCGTGGTGCATTGCAATAGGCTAGAATGATCCTTTAAGCACCGACCAACCAAGCACCCGATGAACGCTCCGGCACAACTTCACACCCTCTTGTCGGACGCAGCGCCCAACGCTGCGGCCACCCGTCTGCGAGAAATTCCGTACAACTATACGTCCTTCTCCGACCGTGAAATCGTGATTCGTTTGCTGGGCGAGGAATCCTGGCGCTTGCTTGACCAATTGCGTAGCGCGCGCCAGACCGGCCGTTCGGCGCGCATGCTCTATGAAGTGCTCGGCGATATCTGGGTCGTGCTGCGTAATCCTTATCTGCAGGACGACATGCTGGACAACCCGAAGCGGCGCCAGGCATTGATCGATGCGCTGAATCATCGCCTGACCGAGGTGGACAAACGCAGAGCAAACGATGCGCGCGAGGAAAGCGGGGCAGAGTCCGTCACGCGCAGCGCCAGCGTCGAAGCGCTGTTGCGCGAAGCGCGCCGCGCCGTGGCCGATTTCGGCGAGGAATTCCGCCGCACCTGGGACTTGCGCAAGCGCGCCAATCGTGTGCTGGGACGCTACACGGCCAAGGACAACATCAAGTTCGACGGTCTTTCGCGCGTGTCGCACGTGACCGATGCGACCGACTGGCGCGTCGAATATCCGTTCGTGGTGCTGACGCCCGATGGCGAAGACGAAATGGCCGGCTTGGTCAAAGGCTGTATCGAACTCGGCCTGACCATCATCCCGCGCGGCGGCGGCACCGGCTACACGGGCGGCGCGATTCCCCTGACGCCGATGTCGGCCGTCATCAATACCGAAAAGCTCGAACAGCTCGGTGCGGTCGAGATGACCGTGCTGCCCGGACTGGCGCGCGAATACGCCACGATTTATTCCGGCGCCGGCGTCGTCACCAAGCGTGTTTCCGATGCGGCCGAGAAGGCCGGCTTCGTGTTTGCGGTCGATCCGACTTCGGCCGAGGCTTCGTGTATCGGCGGCAATATCGCCATGAATGCCGGCGGCAAGAAAGCTGTACTGTGGGGCACCGCGCTCGACAATCTCGCCAGCTGGCGCATGGTCGATCCGAACGGCGATTGGCTCGAAGTGACGCGGCTCGATCACAACCTGGGCAAGATCCATGACATTGCCTTGGCGCGCTTCAAGCTCGAATGGTCGCATCCTGCCGAAAAGGGTAAAGCCGGTGAAGTGTTCAAGACCGAGACGCTGGAAATCCCCGGCAGCCTGTTCCGCAAGAAGGGCCTGGGCAAGGACGTCACCGACAAATTCCTGGCCGGCCTGCCCGGCATCCAGAAGGAAGGTTGCGACGGTTTGATCACCTCGGCGCGCTGGATTCTGCATAAGATGCCCAAGCACACGCGCACGGTCTGCCTCGAATTTTTCGGCCAGGCGCGCGATGCGATTCCATCGATCGTCGAGATCAAGAATTATCTCGATAGCGAAACGAAAAAGGGCGGCGCCATCCTGGCCGGCCTGGAGCACTTGGACGAGCGCTACCTGCGCGCGGTCGGCTATACCACCAAGTCCAAGCGCGGCGTGCTGCCCAAGATGGCCCTGTTCGGCGATATCGTCGGCGACGACGAGACGGCTGTGGCGCAGGCGGCGTCGGAAGTCGTGCGTATGGCCAACAAGCACGTGGGCGAAGGCTTCATTGCCGTCTCGCCCGAGACGCGCAAGAAATTCTGGCTCGACCGGGCCCGCACGGCGGCGATTTCCAAGCACACCAATGCCTTCAAGATCAATGAAGACGTGGTGATTCCGCTGGACCGCATGGGCGAATATACCGACGGCATCGAGCGCATCAATATCGAATTGTCGATCCAGAACAAGCTCAAATTGCTCGATGAGCTGGCTGTCTTCTTCGCGCGCGGCAACCTGCCGCTGGGCAAGAGCGAAGACGCCGATGGCGACGATATCCCGGCCGCCGAATTGCTGGAAGACCGTGTCAACCAGGCCGAGCAGCTCGTGGCGGAAACGCGCGCGCGCTGGGCTTATCTGCTGGCGCATCTCGATACGCGCATAGCCGATGCGCGGGACGATCTGACCAAGCTGGGCCTGGCCAGGCTTGACGCTGCGTTCGACGAACGCTTGAAGCTGCAGCCTGACGCCACGCTGTTTCACGTCGCGCAAGACCGCACGATACGCGTGTCGTGGAAAGCTGAAATCCGCGCCCAATTGCGCCAGATTTTCGGCGGTTCGGCCTTCAAGCCCATTCTTGACGAAACGCTGGCGATCCACAAGCGCGTCTTGCGCAGCCGCGTGTTCGTGGCCCTGCACATGCATGCCGGCGACGGCAACGTGCATACCAACATCCCGGTCAATTCCGACGACTACCAGATGCTGCAGGTGGCGCATACCGCCGTGGCGCGCATCATGGTGCTGGCGCGTTTGCTCGACGGCGTGATCTCTGGCGAGCACGGCATCGGGATCACCAAGCTCGAATTCCTGACCGAAGAAGAGATCGGCTCGTTTCGCGCCTACAAGGAACGCATCGATCCCGAAGGGCGTTTCAACAAGGGCAAGCTGTTGAATCTGCCCGGCATGCATGCCGATTTGCGCAATGCCTATACGCCATCGTTCGGCTTGATGGGACACGAATCGCTGATCATGCAGCGAAGCGACATCGGCGCGATCACCAACAGCGTCAAGGATTGCCTGCGTTGCGGCAAGTGCAAGCCGGTGTGCGCTACCCACGTGCCGCGCGCCAATCTGCTGTATTCGCCGCGCAACAAGATCCTGGCGACTTCGCTCTTGGTCGAGGCCTTCCTTTATGAAGAGCAGACGCGGCGCGGCATCTCGGTCCGCCATTGGGAAGAGTTCGAGGGCGTGGCCGACCACTGCACGGTGTGCCACAAGTGCCTGACGCCTTGCCCGGTCGATATCGACTTCGGCGACGTGTCGATGAACATGCGCAACCTGTTGCGCAAGATGGGCAAGAAGTCGTTCAATCCTGGCACCGCGGCGTCCATGTTCTTCCTGAATGCCAAAGATCCGGCGACCGTCAACGCTGCGCGCAAGGTGATTTTCGGCGTCGGCGTCAAGGCGCAGCGCTTTGCGCACGATCTGTTCAAGGTGGCAGCGAAGAAGCAGACCAAGGCGCCGCCGGCGACGGTGAACAAGCCGCCGCTCAAGGAGCAGGTGATCCACTTCATCAACAAGAAGATGCCGGGCAACCTGCCGAAGAAGACGGCGCGCGGCCTGCTTGAGATCGAAGACGACAAGATCATTCCCATCATCCGCGACCCGAAAAAGACCACGGCCGATACCGAAGCGGTGTTCTATTTCCCCGGCTGCGGCTCGGAACGGCTGTTCTCGCAAGTCGGTCTTGCTACGCAGGCGATGCTGTGGGAAGCGGGCGTGCAGACGGTGCTGCCGCCCGGGTATCTGTGCTGCGGCTATCCGCAGCGCGGTTCGGGTGATTTCGACAAGGCCGAACAGATCATCACCGACAACCGGGTGCTGTTCCACCGCATGGCCAATACGCTCAACTACCTCGACATCAAGACCGTGGTGGTATCGTGCGGCACCTGTTACGACCAGTTGCAGGGTTACGAGTTCGAGAAGATATTCCCAGGCTGCCGCATCGTCGATATTCACGAATTCCTGATGGAAAAGAACCTCAAGCTCGAGGGTGTCAGCGGCGTGCGCTACATGTATCACGATCCCTGCCACAGCCCGATGAAGCTGCAGGACCCCTTGAAAACGGTCAATAGCCTGATCACGACGGTCGACAAGCAAAAGATCGAGAAAAGCGACCGCTGCTGCGGTGAAGCCGGCACGCTGGCCGTGGCGCGGCCAGACATTTCGACCCAGGTCCGCTTCCGCAAGGAAGAAGAGCTGGAAAAGGGCGCCGCCAAGCTGCGCAGCGACGGCTTCGACGGCGAGGTCAAGATACTCACGTCGTGCCCGGCCTGCCTGCAAGGCTTGAGCCGCTTCTCCGACGACGTCGGCACCGATGCCGATTACATCGTCGTCGAGATGGCCAAGCACATGCTGGGCGAGAACTGGATGGCCGATTATGTGGCGCGTGCCAATAGCGGCGGTATTGAAAGGGTACTACTCTGATGGGTTGCGAGCTTTGCGAACAAAGCGGCGGCAGCGAAATCTATCGCTGCGAGGCCTACCGTATCGTGCTGGTGGATGATGCCGGCTTTCCCGGTTTTTGCCGCGTGATCTGGAATGCCCACCTAGCCGAGGCGACCGATCTCGATTGGCCCGAGCGCAACGTACTGATGAACGCCGTATGGCAGGTCGAACAAGCCGTGCGCGACGTGATGGCGCCGGACAAGATCAACCTGGCCAGTCTCGGCAACGTCGTGCCGCATCTGCACTGGCACGTGATCCCGCGTTACCGCAGCGACAGCCACTTTCCCAATCCGGTCTGGGCCGCGCCCAACCGTCCGCCCGATGCCGGGCAACTCCAGGCACGGCGCGCCAAGCTGCCGGCGCTGATCGAGGCGATCAAGCGCCTGGCCGGGGAGGGCTGAGCCATGAGTACCGGACCTATCCCTACCGAAATCAAGCTGCGCAAGCAGTCGCGCCTGCTCGAAGTCGGCTTCGACGACGGCAGGCAGTTTTCATTTTCGTTCGAATTCCTGCGCGTTTATTCGCCTTCGGCCGAGGTCAAGGGCCACGGCCCCGGGCAGGAAACGTTGCAGACAGGTAAGCGAGAAGTGCAGATCACGGCATTGGAGCCGGTCGGCCATTACGCGATCCAGCCATATTTTTCCGATGGGCACAATAGCGGCATCTATTCCTGGGATTACCTGTACCGCCTGGGATTGGAACATGACAAGCTATGGCAGGAATACGGCGCCAAGCTCGAAGCCGCCGGTTTTACGCGCGAATCGGGGCGCGACGCCCCTATGCAGGCCGCCAAGAGCGGTTGTAGTTGATAAATTTTCGCTATTGGCCGCTGATCGCTATAATGTGCCCAACTTAGGGCATATATCGTAGCAAAGCCATGACCAATACCACCCATTTCGGTTACCAGACCGTCGCGGAAGACGAAAAGGCGCACAAGGTCGCCGAAGTCTTCCATTCCGTCGCCGCCAAGTACGACGTCATGAACGACGTGATGTCGGCGGGGCTGCATCGGCTGTGGAAGACCTTTACCATCGCCCAGGCGGGCGTTAAGCCCGGATTCAAGGTGCTCGATATCGCCGGCGGCACGGGCGACCTGTCCAAGGCGTTTGCGCGCCAGGCCGGCCCTACCGGCGAAGTCTGGCTGACCGACATCAATGAATCGATGCTGCGCGTGGGGCGCGACCGCCTGCTGAACATGGGTTTGCAAACCCCGGTCATGCTGTGCGACGCGGAAAAGCTGCCGTTTCCGAACAATTATTTCGATCGTGTCTCAGTCGCCTTCGGCTTGCGCAACATGACGCACAAGGACGCGGCCTTGGCCGAGATGGCGCGCGTGCTCAAACCGGGCGGCAAGCTGCTGGTGCTGGAATTTTCCAAGGTCTGGGAACCGCTTGCCAAGCCTTATGACGTGTATTCGTTCAAGATATTGCCCTGGATGGGGCAGCGCATCGCAGGCGACGCCGATAGTTATCGCTACCTGGCCGAGTCGATCCGCATGCATCCGGACCAGGAAACGCTGAAGACCATGATGGAGACGGCGGGGCTGTCCCAGGTCAACTATTTCAATCTCACCGCAGGGGTGGCTGCCCTGCATACCGGCGTCAAGTTCTGACTGACAGGGAATGGCATGAAAAGACTGTTTCTTGCATTGTTGCTGACGATGACGACCTTGTTCCTGGTCAACGGCATTGCCGTTGCCAAGCCCAAGGCCAAGCCGCACGCGGCCGAGGTGCAGCCGGCCCAGCAGGAAGAACAACCGGCCGAGGAGGCGCCGCCTCCGCCGGACACCTCGTGGAAGGGCGTGGTCGGCGGCTGGGTAGTGGCTGTCGGCGCCGACGGACTCGCGGCCAAGATGGGCATGCAGCCGGCCACCTTCGGTGTGATCGCCGGCCTGCTGCTGTTGGCGATCGTGATCGGCCTGATCCTCATGCTGATGTCGGCTTCGCGGCGCAAGCGGAACAAGCGGCGCGCGGTCTATGCCGGCGACTATTCGAACAGCGCGTCTTCAGACCGACCGGCGCGCGCCGAGCCGAAGAGGACTACCGGCAGGAGCAGCCACGAAGAGTCCAAGAAGAGCGCCGCCAGCGCTTCGGCAAAGGCCAAGTCGCGCGTGGACGTGCCTGATGATTTCGACCTGACCAAATTCCTGCGCGGCGCCAACGCTTTGTTCCTGCGCCTGCAAACTGCCTGGGACAATGCCGATCTCGGCGCGATCCGCGAGTTTGCCAACGACGAAATCCACGACGAGCTGAGGCTGCAATTGCGCGAACGCGGCGAAGCGCTGAACAAGACCACGGTGGTCGCCTTCGACAGCAAGCTGATGAAGCTCGATGCGGGCGGCAAGAATTTCACTGCCGCGGTCAAGTTCAGCGGCACCATACGCGAAGAGAATCATCCACCCAAGCCCTTCATGGAACTCTGGAGCATGACCAAGCCCAAGGCTGGTTCCGCCGGCTGGACCGTGACTGCCATCCAGCAGTTTGTTTAGTTTGTGATGGCGCCGTCTTCGACGACGGCGCCGCGTTGATGATGACTCTCCCTCATTTTTTCAGTATCGTACCCGCCGCAGTGAACCACTTGCTGGCCCAGGAAGACTGGGCGCGCGCCAAGCTGGCGCCGCATGCCGGCAAGACTGCGCGTTTCGATGCCGGTTTCAAGCAGCTCGACCTGACGGTCGAAGCAAGCGGCTTCGTGGCCTTGGCGCCAGGCGAGGCGGTGCCTGCCGTGACGATCAAGGTCAAGGCAGCCGATCTGCCGTTGATCGTGCAAGACATGAAGAAGGCGTTTTCCTACGTCAGGATAGAAGGCGACGCCGATTTCGCCAACAGCATTTCCCAGGTCAGCCAGGGCTTGCGCTGGGATGCCGAGGACGACTTGGCCAAATTGTTCGGCGACGTGGCTGCGGTGCGCATGGCAGGCAGCGCGCGCGCCGGTTTTACCGCCGCCAGGGACGGCCATCGGCGGTTGGCGGAAAACGTGGCCGAATACCTGACCGAGGAACAGCCCGTGCTGGTGCGCCCACCCGTTGTGAGCGACTTCGCCGCCGACGTGGCACGCCTGCGCGACGATGTCGAACGCATGCAAAAGCGCATCGAAAAGTTGGAAGAAATGCGGCTTGAAGGATCGCGTTCATGATCCTGCGCTTCCTGCGGCTGTTCAAGATTTTCCGCGTGGCGGCGCGCTATGGCCTGGACGATATCGCCATGTCCGGCCTGGCTTTCCCGCGCATCATCTGGCTGATCGACCGGCTCACCTTCTGGCGCGATATTTCCGCGCCGCGCGGCCAGCGCCTGCGCATGGCCTTGGAAGATCTGGGGCCGATCTTCGTCAAGTTCGGCCAAGTGCTCTCGACGCGGCGCGACTTGATGCCGCCCGACATCGCCGACGAATTGGCGCGCCTGCAAGATCGCGTGCCGCCGTTCGACACCGACGTCGCCATCGCGCAGATCGTCAAATCGCTGGGCGCCCATCCTGACCAATTGTTCGCCAGTTTCGAGCGCGAGCCGGTAGCTTCGGCTTCGATCGCCCAGGTGCATTTCGCGACCTTGAAAAATGGCCGGGAAGTCGCGGTCAAGGTGCTGCGCCCGGGCATGAAAAAGTCGATCGAGGAAGACCTTGCCCTGATGCGCATCGCCGCCGACTGGGTCGAGCGCCTGTGGGCCGACGGCAAACGCCTGAAGCCGCGCGAGGTGGTTGCCGAGTTCGACAAATACCTGCACGACGAGCTCGACCTGATGCGCGAAGCGGCCAACGGCAGCCAGTTGCGGCGCAATTTCGCCGATTCCGATCTGCTGCTCGTGCCCGAGATGTTCTGGGACTACTGCTCCTCCTCGGTGATCGTGATGGAGCGCATGCAGGGCATCCCGATTTCGCAAACAGAGAGGCTCGTGGCCGCAGGTGTGGACATGAAAAAGCTTTCGCGCGACGGCGTGGTGATCTTTTTCACGCAAGTGTTCCGCGACGGTTTTTTCCATGCCGATATGCACCCGGGGAACATCCTTGTTTCGACCGATCCTGCCACGCTGGGGCGCTACATTGCGCTCGACTTCGGCATCGTCGGCACGTTGACCGATTACGACAAGGATTACCTGTCGCAAAATTTCCTTGCCTTCTTCCGCCGCGACTACAAGCGCGTGGCCGAAGCCCACATCGAGTCGGGCTGGGCGCCGAAGGATACGCGGGTCGACGAGCTGGAGTCTGCCGTGCGCGCCTGCTGCGAACCGATCTTCGACCGGCCCTTGAAAGATATCTCGTTCGGCCAGGTGCTGTTGCGGCTGTTCCAGACCTCGCGCCGCTTCAACGTCGAAGTGCAGCCGCAACTGGTGTTGCTGCAAAAGACGCTGTTGAACATCGAGGGGCTGGGACGCCAGCTCGACCCCGACCTCGATCTGTGGAAAACCGCCAAGCCCTACCTGGAGCGCTGGATGAGCGAGCAGATCGGCTGGCGCGGCTTCATCGAAAACCTGAAGACCGAGGCGCCGCATTACAACAAATTCCTGCCGCAGTTGCCGCGCCTGATGCATCAGGCCTTGACGCGTACCAGCGACAAGCTGGTCGACGAACAGGCCGAATTGATGAAGCGGCTGCTCGACGAACAAAAACATACCAATTTCCTGATCAGTGTCGCGCTCTACCTCGGTGTGGGTTTGCTGGCCGGCGTAGTGCTGGTGCGGTTGATCAATTACCTGCACGGGGGCTGAGCGTGCCGGAATTCGAAACGCGCGATCCCACCGCCCCTGCCTTTTGGAACGAGCGCTTCGACAAGGCATTCATGCCTTGGGACCGGGCCGGCGTGCCGGACGACTTGCGCCGCTTCGTTGCTGAACAGCCTGCTCCAGCCTCGGTATTGATTCCCGGCTGCGGTGCGGGCTATGAAGTGGCGTTCTTTGCTGACGCAGGCTGGGATGTGACGGCCGTTGATTTTTCCCCGGCTGCCGTTGCCGCCGCCAGGCAGAACCTGAGCGTTCGGGCCGATCGCATAGTTGAAGCCGATTTCTTCACGTTCGAACCCCCGCGTCGGTCGCAAGTGATCTATGAACGCGCCTTTCTGTGTGCACTGCCTCCAGCCATGAGCGAGGCGATCGTCGCGCGCTGGATGGCGTTGTTGCCGCCGGGTGGTCTGCTTGCCGGCTTTTTCTTTTTCGGCGAGGCCGGGAAGGGGCCGCCGTTTCCGATTGCGCCTCTGAGGCTGGAAGCTTTGCTGAGTCCTGGATTCTTACGCATTGAGGACCGCGCGGCAGTCGATTCCATCCCCGTTTTCGCTGGACGAGAGCGCTGGCAGGTTTGGCGCAGGCTCGATTGACGCCTCAGATGCTCGCCGTGACAACCGGCTGAACTCCCCTCGCCCGCAGGCGGGAGAGGGGTGGGGGGCGAGGGGCGTTATGATCTGGCCCCGCTTGATTAGTAAAATAAAGCAAGATAGCTCAGCTGGGTTCGCTCTCGTTATCGCTGTCAAATCGCAATCCCCCTCACCCCCAGCCCCTCTCCCGCCTGCGGGCGAGGGGAGTTTAGCCGGCTATGCGAGTTCGAACCTGACGCTTTGATAACATCTCTGAGCGGCCCGCTTTTATTGTAAAAACGACCCGATTTTCAGCCTTCCGGCAAGTCGCTTTTGCTATAATTTCCCGCTTTGCAAACCCCGGTCTGGAACAGATGGCGCTCCTCGAAATCCGCAACGTCAGCCGCCGTTTTGGCGACTTTACCGCTGTCGACAACGTCAGCCTCTCGGTCGAGGCCGGGGAGTTTTTCACCTTGCTCGGGCCCTCGGGCTGCGGCAAGACCACGTTGTTGCGTATGATCGCCGGTTTCGATCTGCCGGACTCGGGCCAGATCCTGCTCGACGGCGTCGACCTGGTCGGCACCTCGCCCGAGAAGCGCCCGGTGCATACCGTGTTCCAGAGTTATGCGCTGTTTCCCCACATGACCGTGGCCGGCAACATCGCCTTTCCGCTCAAGATGGCTGGTACGCCTGCCGAAGAAATCAAGGCCAAGGTGGTTGAGGCACTCAATGACGTGCGCCTCGGCGAATTTGGCACACGCTATCCGCACGAGCTCTCGGGCGGCCAGCGCCAGCGTGTGGCGATCGCGCGCGCACTCGTCACGCATCCCAAGGTGCTGCTGCTTGATGAGCCGCTGTCGGCATTGGACGCCAAGCTGCGCGCGCAGATGCAGATCGAGTTGATCAACATGCAGAAGGAAGTCGGTATCACCTTCATCTACGTGACGCATGACCAGGGCGAGGCGCTCGCGCTGTCGCACCGCATCGCCGTCATGAGCCGCGGCAAGGTGGAGCAGCTGGATGTTCCGCATCGCATCTACAGCTTTCCGAAGAACCGTTTCGTAGCCGACTTCATCGGCACCTGCAATCTGTACGACGGTAAGATTGCCGGCGTCGAAGGCAATGTAATGCGCTTTGACGTACAGGGCCTGGGCGGCGTGACCATGGCGCATCCCGAAGGCGTACAGGAAGGGAGTGCCGGCACGCTGGCGCTGCGCCCGGAAAAGATACGCATCGCGGCCGATGGTACAGATTGTGCCGATATCGGCGAAGGCAACCGTTACAAGGGCGTGGTCAAGGAATTGCTGTATCTGGGCGACGTGACGGTGTATCAGGTCGAAACCGAAGGCGGCGCCCAGGTCAAGGCCTTGCTGGCGAATTCGGGCGCGGGCCGCATCCGCTTCTTCGAAGTGGGCGATGCGGTGACCGTTGGTTGGCCGGTCGACGCGGGACACTTCGTTCATGGCTGACGCGGCACTCCACGACGCGCCGCGTAATGTGGCAAACAAGGCGGCAAATAAGTCGCTGGCGCGCTGGCTGATCAGCGGGCCGCCGCTACTGTACCTGATCGTCTTCTTCGTCCTGCCTTGCCTGATCATGGTGCTGGCCTCGTTCCGCTCGCCCGGCGACTATGGCGGCCTCGCGCCCTTGCATGATGCCGACGGCAAGCTCGATCTCTCGTGGGACAACTACAGCCGCTTCTTCGAAGACTTCATCTACGCGCGCGTATTCTTGAAATCCTTGCTCTACGCCTTGACCACGACTGTAGTCTGCCTCGTCATGGCTTATCCGCTGGCAACCTTGATTGCGCACAGTTCGAAGAAGTACCGCGATTTGCTGCTCTTGCTCGTGATCCTGCCGTTCTGGAGCAACTTCCTGATCCGCGTCTATGCCTGGATGATCATCCTGGGGCCGCAATCGGCGTTGTCGCGCGGGCTCAATAGCGTGCTTGGCCTGTTCGGCATCGAGCCGGTCACGCTGTTGTTCTCGGGTTTTGCCGTGATCGTCGGCCTGGTCTACGTGCATCTGCCCTTCATGGTGCTGCCGCTCTACGCCAACCTGGAGAAACACGACCCCGCGCTGCTCGATGCGGCCCAGGATCTGGGCGCGAACGCCTGGCAGCGCTTCTGGCGCGTGACCTTTCCGCTGTCCTTGCCCGGCGTGTTTGCCGGCGCCGCACTGGTGTTCATTCCCGCGCTCGGCATTTTTGCCGTTTCCGACATCCTGGGCGGCACCGGCGGCATCATGATCGGCAACGTGATCAAGCAGCAGTTGCTTGAGACGCGCGACTGGCCGTTCGGCAGCGTGCTCTCGATCGGCCTGACTGCCGCCGCGCTCCTGGTAGCGGGCCTCGCGGCCTGGGTGGCGCGGCCGAGGAGGGAAACGCATGCGTAACAAGAAACGCACCGTGCTGTGGGCGATCTCGATCGCGGTCTATGCCTTTTTGTACGTGCCGCTGCTGATCGTCATCCTGTATTCGTTCAACGATTCGCGCCTGAACGCGGAGTGGGTCGGCTTTACGCTCGACTGGTATCGCACGCTGTTCCATCACGACGAGATGATCGAAGCCGCCGGCAATTCCCTGGGGATCGCGCTGGTGACGAGCTTTTGCTCGACCGTACTGGGCACCATGGCCGGCGTGGCCATGCACAAGTACAAGAGCAAGTTCCTGCAAGTGCTGGTGCTGACGCCGATTGCGATTCCCGAAATCCTGATGGGCGTGTCGCTGCTGCTATTCTTCGTCATGCTGAACATGACCTTGGGCCTGGTGTCGATCACGCTGGCGCACATTGCGTTTTGCATCGGCTTCGTCGCCATCGTGGTGCGCTCGCGCCTGGCCGGCATGGATGAGAGCCTGACCGAAGCGGCGCGCGATTGCGGCGCCACACCGTGGCAGGCGTTTCGCCTCGTCACGCTGCCGTTGATCATGCCCGGCGTGATCGCGGGCGCCTTGATGGCGTTCACGCTCTCGATCGACGACTTCGTGATCACCTTCTTTACCGCCGGCGCCAATGCCTCGACCTTGCCGCTGCAGATTTACTCGATGATCAAGATCGCCGTGACGCCGGAAGTCAACGCCGTCTCGACGCTGTTGATGGGGTTGACCTTGTTGCTGATCGTGATTGCCTCGAAACTTTCGCCCAATGCCTTGCGTTCCTGAGGAATGACATGAAAAAACTGCTCGCCGCTACGTTATCCTTTTTCGCCGTCGCCACTGCCCAGGCCGCCGACGAATTCCACCTCTACAACTGGAACAATTACCTGGCCCCTGACACCGTGGCGCGTTTCGAAGCCTTCTGCAAATGCAAAGTGATCCAGACCTATTACGGCGATAACGAAGAAATGCTCGCCAAGCTCGCGGCGGGCGCGTCGGGTTACGACATGATCGTGCCGACCGGGAACGCACTCGAACCGCTGATCAAGCAAGACTTCTTGAAGCCGCTCGACAAGGCGCAACTGCCCAACCTGAGGAACATGAATCCGGCCTACTTGAACACGGATTTCGACAAGGGCAACAAGTATTCCGTGCCCTATGCCTACACCATCACCATGCTGGGCTACAACGACGTCAAGATGAAGGAATTGGGCATCAATGTCGATAGCTGGGCCGTGATCTTCGATCCGGCCATCCTGGCCAAGATCAAGGGCAAGGTCACGGTGCTCGACTCGGCCAACGAATTGATGGCTGCCGCGCTCAGGTACAAGGGTTACTCAGCCAACGACACCGATGAAAAGCACTGGCAGGAAGCCAAGGACGTGATCATGAAAGCCAAGCCCTACTGGGCCGCGTTCAACGGCACGAGCTACATCAAGGAACTGACGGTCGGCAACATCTGGGTCGCCCACGGTTATTCGAACGACATCTTCCAGGCCAACGTCGACGCCCAAGCCGCCAAGCGCCCGTTCCATATCCTGCATGCCCTGCCCAAGGAAGGCGCTGTGCTGGCATTGGACAACATGGTGATCCCGAAGTCGGCGCCGCGCCCGGACCTGGCTTTGAAGTTCATGAACTTCATGATGGATGGCAAGAACTCGTCGGACCTGACCAACATGATGGGTTCGGGCAATCCCAATCTCGACGCCGCCAAGTACATCAAGCCTGAGATCATCAAGAATGGCGCGATCTTCCCGGACAAGGCGGGGATGTCGAAGCTGGAGATGCTGCGTGACTTGGATAGCAAGAAGCGCCGGGTCAGAAATAAAATCTGGACCGAGATTCGCGCCAGTTAAGCTGGCGAGGCCTTGGCTCCCCTCGCCCGCAGGCGGGAGAGGGGTGTTACTGCGGCCAGGGGATCGTCCCGGATTCGCCGAAAACCCCAGAAAACCGTTATAATTCAGGGTTTTGGAAGATTTTTGCAGGGAATTTCGATGCCGATCTATGCTTACCGTTGTGAAGCGTGTGGTTTTGCCAAGGATGTATTGCAAAAGATGTCGGATGCACCGCTGACCGAGTGCCCGAGCTGCGGTAAAGCCACGTTCAAGAAGCAGGTGACTGCAGCCGGTTTCCAGTTGAAGGGCTCAGGCTGGTATGTGACCGATTTCCGTAATAACGGCAGCGCGCCAAGTCCGTCGCCGGCAGGTGCTGCGTCGCCATCGCCCGCTCCGGCGGCTGCGCCGGCACCGACGCCCGCACCGAGTTCCGGTTCGGGGTCTGGCTCAAATTCGGGCGGATCTTCCTCAACCTGATTTATCCGACTTTGCAAGGCGTCTTCACTGAAAGAACCCGATGCGCAAGTATTTCGTAACCGGCCTGTTGATCCTGGTCCCGCTGATCATCACCCTCTGGGTGCTCAGCATGATCGTCGGCACGCTCGACCAGTCGCTCTTGCTGCTGCCGGACCAATGGCGACCCGACGTGCTGCTGGTTGGGCGGCATATTCCGCTGCTCGGCACGATCTTCACGCTGTTGATCGTGTTCGTAACAGGTGTGCTGGCGCGCAATTTCGTCGGCAATCAAGTGCTGCGCTTCTGGGAACTGGTGTTGAACCGCATTCCCTTCGTCAATTCGATTTATTCGAGCGTCAAGCAGGTGTCCGACACCTTGCTCTCGTCGTCGGGCAATGCTTTTCGCAAGGCCGTGCTGGTCGAATACCCGCGTGCGGGAAGCTGGACCATCGCCTTCGTCACGGGTGCGCCGGGCGGCGACGTGAAGAACCATCTGACGGGCGACTTCATCAGCCTGTATGTGCCGACGACGCCGAATCCGACCTCGGGCTTTTTCCTGATGGTGCCGCGCGAGCAAACCATCGAGCTTGAGATGACGGTCGATGCGGCCTTGAAATACATCGTCTCGATGGGCGTGGTGGCGCCGGAATCCGCTCCGAAACATTGATAAAAAAACCGGCACGTAAGCCGGAACCGACCCTATTGCAACTTATTTGTCTGCACTTAATTGTTTTAATCAGCCGATCCGAATCGGCGCCGAAACTGGAACTTGAATATGTCTATGCGTACAAACTATTGCGGCCTCACCACCGAGGCGCTGATTGGCCAAACCGTGAGCCTGTGCGGCTGGGCGCACCGCCGGCGCGATTTCGGCGGCGTGATCTTCATCGACCTGCGCGACCGCGAAGGCCTGGTGCAGATCGTGTGCGACGCCGACAATGCCGACGTACTCAAGATCGCCGAATCGGTGCGCAATGAATTCTGCCTGCGCATCACCGGCAAGGTTCGCGCGCGCCCCGAAGGCACGGACAACCCGGCGCTGATTTCGGGCAAGATCGAAGTGCTGTGCCAGGGAATCGAAGTGCTGAACCCTTCGGTCACGCCGCCATTCCAGCTCGACGACGACACCCTGTCGGAAACCACGCGCCTGACGCACCGGGTGCTCGATCTGCGCCGCCCGCAGATGCAAAAGAACCTGCGCCTGCGCTACAAGGTTGCCATGGAAGTGCGCAAATTCCTCGATGAGCACGGCTTCATCGACATCGAAACCCCGATGCTGGGCAAGTCCACACCCGAAGGCGCGCGCGACTACCTCGTGCCCTCGCGCGTGCATGACGGCCACTTTTTCGCGCTGCCGCAGTCGCCGCAACTGTTCAAGCAGTTGCTGATGGTGGCCAACTTCGACCGCTACTACCAGATCACCAAGTGCTTCCGCGACGAAGACTTGCGCGCCGACCGCCAGCCTGAATTCACCCAGATCGATTGCGAAACCTCGTTCATGAACGAACAGGAAATCCGCGACCTGTTCGAAGGCATGATCCGCCTGGTGTTCAAGAACGCGCTCGACGTCGACCTGCCCGATCCGTTCCCGGTCATGGACTACACCAAGGCCATGGGTTCCTACGGTTCGGACAAGCCCGACATGCGCGTCAAGCTTGAGTTCACCGACCTGACCGAAGTGATGAAAGATGTCGACTTCAAGGTCTTCTCCGGCGCCGCCAACATGGTGGACGGCCGCGTGGTCGGCCTGCGTGTGCCGGGCGGCGGCGCGATGCCGCGTTCCGAGGTCGATGCCTATACGCAGTTTGTTGCCATCTACGGCGCCAAAGGCCTGGCCTACATCAAGGTCAACGAAAAGGCCAAGGGCCGCGAAGGCTTGCAGTCGCCCATCGTCAAGAACATTCACGATGCCGCACTGGCCAGGATCGTGGAATTGACCGGTGCGCAGGACGGCGACCTGATCTTCTTCGGCGCCGACCGTGCCAAGGTCGTCAACGATGCCATCGGCGCATTGCGCGTCAAGATCGGCCATTCCGAATTCGGCAAGGCCAACGGCCTGTTTGAGGAAACCTGGAAGCCGCTGTGGGTCATCGACTTCCCGATGTTCGAATACGACGACGATGCGCAGCGCTGGAACGCCACGCACCATCCGTTCACGGCGCCCAAGGACGGCCATGAAGACATGCTCGAAACCGATCCGGGCAAATGCGTCGCCAAGGCGTACGACATGGTCTTGAACGGCTGGGAACTGGGCGGCGGCTCGGTCCGTATCCACCGCGCCGACGTGCAAAGCAAGGTGTTCCGCGCGCTGAAGATCGATGCCGAGGAAGCGCAACTGAAGTTCGGCTTCCTGCTCGACGCCCTGCAATACGGCGCGCCGCCGCACGGTGGCCTGGCGTTCGGCCTGGATCGCATCGTCACCATGATGACCGGCGCCGAATCGATTCGCGACGTGATCGCTTTCCCCAAGACCCAGCGCGCGCAGGACTTGCTGACGCAAGCGCCGTCGACGGTCGACGAGAAGCAATTGCGCGAAGTGCATATCAAGCTGCGCAATCCTGGCGGCGTCGTGACGGAGTAAGAGATGCGGCAGCGAATTGCGGCATAATGAAAGGCGCGGGCTTCCGCGCCTTTTTTTGCGTCTTTCTTATTACAGATGATCTTATTGCGGCGATGAAACCCGCCTTCAAAATTCCCGAATCGGTCCTGGTCGTCATCCATACCGCCGCGCTCGACGTGCTCCTGATCGAGCGCGCCGACAAGCCCGGCTACTGGCAATCGGTCACCGGTTCCAGGGATAGCCCGGAAGAATCCTTTTTCGACACGGCGGCGCGCGAACTTGAAGAGGAGACCGGCATCGTCGTCGGCGGCATGGGCGAGCGTGCCGTGCCGCATGCGGCGCTCGTCGATTGGGAACTGTCCAACGTATACGACATCTATCCCGTGTGGCGCCATCGCTATGCGCCCGGCGTCACGCGCAACACGGAGCGCGTATTCGGCCTCGTGGTGCCGCCTGGCATGCCGGTGGTGCTTGCGCCGCGCGAACACCTTGATTACGTGTGGCTGCCGTACCGCGAGGCGGCCGACAAATGTTTTTCGCCCTCGAACGCCGAGGCGATCCTGCAACTGCCGGCGCGCTCGCGGTAACCGAAACCAAGGAAGGCCATGAAACTCCGCATCGCCACCTACAATATCCACAAGGGAGTCACCAGTTTTCGCGGCTTGCCGCGCGTCCATGCGCTGAAGCAGGCGCTCGCGGCCATGGAAGCCGACATCATCTTCCTGCAGGAAGTGCAGGGCCGGCACGACCGCCATGCCATGCGCCACGCTCACCTGTGGCCGGAAGAAGCGCAGCATGAGTTCCTTGCCGGCGATTCGCATCACAGCGCCTACGGTATGAATGCCGTCTATGATCACGGCCACCACGGCAATGCGCTGCTGTCGAAGCATCCGATCGGCTCGAGCCGCAACCAGGACGTGTCGGATCACGCCTTGGAGCAGCGCGGCATCCTGCATTGCGTGCTGCACACCGGCAAGGGAGACGTGCATTGCTACGTCGTGCACCTGGGCCTGTTCGGTGGCGGCCGGCGCCGGCAAAACCAGGCATTGATCGACTGCGTGCTGGCTTCGGCGGGCGAACGCGAGCCGGTCATCATCGCCGGTGATTTCAACGACTGGGGCAACCGGCTGGGCGGCGACTTGCGGCGCCATCTCGGCGTGGTGGAAGTGTTCGACGGCGTGGAAGACCCGGCGCAGCAGATGCCGGCGCGCACCTTCCCCGCACTGATTCCGTGGCTGCGGCTGGACCGCATCTACGTGCGCGGGTTTGCCGTGCAAACTGCCGAGGTGCTGCATGGTGCGCATTGGGCCCGGTTATCGGACCATGCGCCGATCGTGGCGACACTGGAAATGCAGTGAACGCGAACCAATCCTGACGCATGCGCGCCCTCAAATTCACCGGGAATAACGACGTTGCGCTGCTCCATGGCGGCGGCGAATTCTTCCCGGCCCTGATCGAGGCGTGCGCCGCGGCAGAGAGCGATATCTACCTCGAGACTTATATCTTCGCCCACGATCCCTCGGGGGACCGCGTCAAGGCCGCTCTCGGCGAGGCTGCTGCTCGCGGCGTCAAGGTACATGTTCTGACCGACTGGATAGGCACCGGCCGTGTGCACAGCACGCAGTTGAAGCGCGAGCTGAAAGAGCGTGGCGTCCTTCAGCGTAATTTCAATCCCTGGTTCTGGCGCGGCGTGGCGCGCAATCACCGCAAGCTGTGCGTGATCGACCGCAGCGTGGCCTTCATCGGCGGCATCAACATCATCGACGACATGTTTGCCGACGACGATACGCGCGCCCTGCTGCCGCATGCGCGCTGGGATTTCGCCGTGCGCATTACCGGGCCGCTGGTGGCGGAAATGCGGGACGAGGTCGAGGAACAGTGGCTGCGCGTAGGACCGACGAAGTTGCGCTCGCGCATCGAGTTGTTGCGCCTCGCGAAGAAGTCCAAGGGTGGGGCCGATACCAGGGTAATGCAAGCCGCGCTCGTGGTGCGCGACAATTTCCGCAACCGCCGCACCATACTGAAAGCCTATTTGCAAGCCATAGGCCAGGCGCAAAAAAGCGTGCTGATCGCCAATCCGTATTTCGCGCCGGGGCGGAAATTGCGCACCGCACTGGAGCAAGCGGTGTCGCGCGGCGTGGATGTGACGTTGATGTTGGGCGTGGGGCAATTCAAGCTGCAGGACGCCGTGGCACACTCGTTCTACCCCAAGCTGCTCGATGCCGGGGTCAAACTGATCGAGTATCGCCACACGCAGTTGCATGCCAAGGTGGCGGTGGTCGACGGCGATTGGTCCACCATAGGCTCAAGCAACATCGATGGCTTGAGCCTGTTCTTGAACAAGGAAGCCAACGTCGTGATCCGCGACATGCAATTCGCGAAAACGCTGCGCGCCCATGTCGAGCGCGGCGTGGAGCAGGGCGTGGCGGTGAACCGCGCCGACTATGCCAACATCCCCTGGTTCAAGCGCGTCTGGTATGGCACGGCCTTCCTGCTTTACCAAGCCATCATCCGCGTGGTGACGTGGTCGAAGTACGTCTAGAGCTCATAACACGCGCTATATCTGCACCCACGCGCCCTTGAACAGGACCGGCCCGGTCGGTCCGTTCGGATTCGGCGACCCGCCCTTCGGTTCAAGCGTAACGGCCAACACCGGTGCCGACTGCGGCGTCGCGAAATCAGGCAGCGGCAAGGTCACGCTGCCGTCGGCCGAAACCAATCCGAGCGAACGCGGGTTGCCTTTTGCCGGCACGGCCCACAATTCCAGGCTTTTGCCGGCTTCGACCGCTGGATGCGCCACCAGGCGCGCCACCAGTTGATGGTGGCTGGCGTCGCCCGTGATGACGATGACCGGCTGCGATTTGTCGTCGGCCAGCATGGCGACATAGGACGTGGCAGCCTGCGGTGCAGTCTCCGGTGCGCGCGTGGCGAGGAAGGCAACCAGGATCGCCGCCGCCGTGGTCGATACCAGGCCCAGGCCGCGCCAGAAGGCGAGATCGTTGTGCAAGTTGATCCAGAAGGCCCAGCGCGATTCCGAACCCGCAATATGCGCGCCCTTGATGCGGCGTTCGATCGCGGCCCAGATGCGCGCCGGCGGCTTGACCGCGCCCGAGAACTCCGCAAGCGGATTGAGCCTGTCTTGCCATTCGCCTACTTCGCGCTGGATCAACGCGCTGTCGTGCATGTGCTGCTCGAAGCGCCGCCGTGCGCCGCCGCGCAGCGTGCCCAGCACGTAGGCGGCGCTCAACTGGTCGCGCAGCTTGTCGTTATGCTGGATGTTCATGCGCCCTCCAGCTTGTCTATCTTTGTCAAGCACAGGCGCAGGCGCTCCAGGCCGCGCCGAATCCAGGTCTTGATCGTGCCGAGCGGCTGCTTCAATTGCTCGGCCACTTCGCTATGCGAGAGGTCGTGGTAGAAGGCCAGCGCAATGGCTTGGCGGTGCAAGCCTTCGAGGCGCGAAAAGCAGCGCGCCAGCGCTTTCGCGTCGTCGGTCAGTTGCAGCGCCTCGAGCGGCGTCGGGTCTTGGCTTTCCAGGGCTTCCATCACTTCCTTGTCGAAATTGTCGTTATCGATCTCGACCTTTTCATCCGCTTTATCCGCCTTGCGCAGCATGTCGAAAGCCTTGTTGCGCACGATGGTCGTCATCCAGGTCATGGGCGCGGCCAAATGCGGCTGGTAGCTTGCCGCATTGTTCCAGATGCTGACGAAGGATTCCTGCAGCACCTCTTCGGCGAGTTCGCGCTTGATCAATATACGCAGCACGAAGCCAAACAGTTTCGGCGATGTCGCGTCGTACAATAGACGAAACGATTGACTATCCTTTTTGGCAACGGCGGCCAGCCAGGTTTTGAGTTGCTGGGGATCGTCGGCGGACAATTTTTTACCCGTTTCAGGAAGGTTGATACAGCAAGAAGTGATCGATTTGCATTATACGTAAGCAATCCGGAAATAGATTCCTTTTCAACATGAGTGCCATGGAAGACAGTGTACGCATAGACAAGTGGTTGTGGGCTGCGCGTTTCTTCAAAACCCGCAGCCTGGCCACGCAAGCCGTGGACAATGGCCGCGTGCGCTTGGACGGCGAACGCGTCAAGCCGGCGCGCGCGGTGAAACCCGGCATGTTGCTCGACGTCGACAATGGCGCGACGCGCTGGGAAGTCAAGGTAGTCGCCCTGGCCGAAGTGCGCGGCTCGGCCGCCGTGGCGCAGACGCTTTATGCCGAAACCGAGGAAAGCGCCACCCGCCGGCAAAAGCTTGCCGAAGACCACCGTTTCTTCCGCGAACCGGGCGCCGCGATCAAGGGTCGCCCGACCAAGCGCGACCGCCGC